>Ga0160459_100119_pt1 | contig 61290 bp, 52 predicted proteins | sample HID1973K_E6MG_FD_108208 | JGI IMG/M metagenome (GOLD analysis project Ga0160459, IMG submission 108208) | Enriched mosquito-associated microbial communities from UW Madison campus, WI, USA - HID1973K_E6 MG | ecosystem: Host-associated > Arthropoda: Insects > Digestive system > Unclassified ...
AAGCGACGGCCCGCCCCAAGCCCCTCTGGCTGTGCCGAGGAGCGCAGCGGCAGGCGGGAAAAGCATCGCAGCTGTTTGAGCGCAGCGAGTTCTGCGATGCCCGCCTGTTGCGAGCACCGCAGGTTGCCCGTAGCGAAGCGCAGGGACACAGACAGCGGGGTCGCCTTTTCTTTGCCTACTTTCTTTTGGCGAAGCAAAAGAAAGTAGGTGCCCCGCCGGGGGCACATCCCGGCCAACAGCCCACGCAGTGCCAACAAAGCAGCAAAAGCCCAAGCCCCAACCAACACCACGGTACTAGCGCAATACGAACGCTGGAGAGCAAGCAATGAACCTCTCCAAACCCTTCGTAGAACGCCCCATCGCCACCGTCCTGCTGACCATCGGCATCGCCCTGGCCGGCATCCTCGCGTTCTTCGTCCTCCCCGTCTCACCGCTCCCCCAGGTCGACTACCCCGTCATCTCCGTCAGCGCCAACATGGCCGGCGGCAGCCCCTCCACCATGGCTTCCAGCGTCGCGACCCCGCTGGAGCGCAGGCTGGGCACCATCGCCGGCGTCAACGAACTCACGTCCAGAAGTTCCGACGGCTCCGCCCGCATCACCCTGCAGTTCGACTTCAGCCGCAACATCGACTCCGCCGCGCGCGAGGTGCAGGCCGCCATCAACGCAGCGCGCGCCGACCTGCCGGCGAGCCTGCGCAGCAACCCGACCTACCGCAAGGCCAACCCCACCGCCTCGCCAGTGATCATCCTGGCGCTCACCTCCAAGACGCGCACGCCGGGCCAGATCTACGACGCGGTCTCCAACATCGTCAGCCAGCGGCTGTCGCAGGTCGAGGGCGTGGGCGACGTGGAAATCGGCGGCGGTTCGCTGCCGGCGGTGCGGGTCGAGCTCAACCCCTTCACGCTCAACAAGCTGGGCATCAGCACCGAGGACGTGCGCGCCGCGATCCAGGCCAACAACGCGAATCGGCCCAAGGGCGTGATCGAGAGCGCCGACCGACGCCTGCAGGTCTACACGCCGGCACCGGGCCTGCGCGCGTCGGACTACCGCGACCTGGTGGTGGCCTGGCGCAACGACGCGGCGGTGCGCCTGCGCGACGTGGCGCAGGTGCAGGACAGCGTGGAGAACACGCGCACCGTCGGCCTGTTCAACGGTGAACCGGCGGTGATCGTGCTGGTCACGCAGGAGCCGGGCGCCAACATCATCGAGACGGTGGACAGCGTGCGCAAGCTGCTGCCCGAGTTGCGTGCCCAGTTACCCAGCGACATCGAGGCGCAGGTGGCATCGGACCGCACCAACTCCATCCGCGCCTCGCTGCACGAGGTGGAGGCCACGCTGATGATCTCGGTGGCGCTGGTGGTGCTGGTGGTCGGCGTGTTCCTGCGCCGCGTGCGCGCCACCATCATCCCGGCGGTGGCCACCGTGGTGTCGCTGCTGGGCACCTTCGGCGTGATGTACCTGCTGGGCTTCTCGCTGAACAACCTGAGCCTGATGGCGCTCACGGTGGCCACCGGTTTCGTGGTGGACGACGCCATCGTGGTGCTGGAGAACGTGCAGCGCCACATCGAGGGCGGCATGGGCCGGCTGCAAGCCGCCCTGCAGGGCGCGCGCGAGGTGGGCTTCACGGTGCTGTCGATCAGCCTGTCGCTGGTGGCGGTGTTCATTCCGCTGTTGTTCATGGGCGGCCAGGTCGGGCGCCTGTTCTCGGAATTCGCGATCACGCTGTCGGCCGCGGTGCTGATCTCGCTGGTGATCTCGCTGACCACCACGCCGATGATGTGCGCACTGCTGCTGCGCGCCGAGAGCCACTACGCCGGCAAGCCACCGGGGCGCTTCGCGCGCTGGTCGGAAAAGGTGTGGGATTCGAGCCTGCGCGCCTACGCCACCAGCCTCGACTGGGCGCTGGCGAGCAAGGCGATCGTGGTGATCGCGCTGCTGACGGTGATCGGCCTGAACGTGTACCTGTTCATCCACATCCCCAAGGGCTTCTTTCCGCAGCAGGACAACGGCCAGATGGTGGCCGGCATGCGCGCCGACCAGAGCATTTCTTCAGAGGCGCTGACGGCCAAGCTCAAGCAGGCGGTGGACATCATCCACGCCGACCCGGGCGTGGCCACCGTGGTCGGCTTTGCCGGCGGTTCGCGCGCCGGTGGCGGCTTCATGTTCGTCAACCTCAAGCCGCTGGCCGAGCGCGGCGTGAAGACGCAGGCGGTGATCGACCGGCTGCGCCCGCAGCTCAACCAGCTCACTGGCCTGCGCGTCTTCCTGGGCCCGGTGCAGGACCTGCGCATGGGCGGGCGCCAGAGCAATTCGGCCTACCAGTACACCCTCAAGAGCGACAACCAGGCCGACCTGCGCGCCTGGTCGGACAAGCTGACCAACCGGCTCAAGGAGTTGCCGCAACTGACCGATGTCGACGGCGAATCCGCCGACAACGGCGTCGAGACTTTCGTGACCGTTGATCGCGATGCCGCGGCGCGCCTGGGCGTGACCTCCAGCGCGGTCGACGGCGCGCTCTACAACGCCTTCGGCCAGCGCTCGGTGGCGACCATCTACAACGACCTGAACCAGTACGCGGTGATCATGGAATGGGCGCCGCGCTTCCAGCGCTCGCCGATCGTGCTGAAAGATCTGTACGTGCCCTCGACGCTGAACGCCGTGACCTCGGCCACCGGCGCCACCACCGTCACTTCGATCGACGACCTGACCGACAGCGCCACCGGCACCAGCACCGCCACCTCGGCCAACCCGGGCTCGCGCAACTCCTCGGCCGGCCAGGCCATTGCCACCGACGTCACCAGCCTGGTGCCGCTCTCGGCCTTCGTGAAGCTGGGCGAACGCGCCGTGCCCAGTTCGGTGAGCCACGACGACACCGAACTGTCGAGCACCATCTCCTTCGCGCTGGCCGACGGCGTGCCGCTGGGCGAGGCGCAGGCGCTGGTCAAGCAGGCCGAGAACGACATCGCCATGCCGATCAACGTGCGCGGCAGCTTTTCCGGCACCGCCAAGGCGGCGCAGGAATCCAACGCGCAGCAGCTGCTGCTGATCGGGGCGGCCATCCTGGTGATCTACATCGTGCTGGGCATCCTGTACGAAAGCCTGGTGCACCCGATCACCGTGCTGACCACCTTGCCCTCGGCCGGCGTGGGCGCGGTGCTGGCGCTGCTGCTGTGCCACATGGAGTTGTCGATCATTGCCCTGATCGGCCTGTTCCTGCTGATCGGCATCGTCAAGAAGAACGCCATCCTGATCATCGACTTCGCGCTGGAGGCCGAGCGCGCGCGCGGGCTGAGCGCGGCCGCCGCCGTGCGCGAGGCCTGCCTGCTGCGCTTCCGCCCGATCCTCATGACCACCGCCGCCGCCGCGCTCGGCGCGCTGCCGCTGGCCATCGGCTTCGGCCAGGGCGCCGAGCTGCGCCAGCCGCTGGGCGTGGCGATCATCGGCGGGCTCATCGCCTGCCAGTTGCTGACGCTCCTGACCACACCGGTGGTCTACGTGCTGATGGACAAGCTGCGCCGCCGCGCGCCCAACGAACAGCACCTCAGCCGCGCCGCCGGCGGCGGCCTGCCGGCTGCCGAAGGGCAGCTCTCCTGAACATCGCCATGCCCCAGAACAAAAGCTTCTCTCTTGCCCCGCTGTCCCCGCTGTCCCCGTTGTCGCGTGCCGTGGCCAGCCTGCTGCTCGCCGCTGCCCTCGCCGGCTGTGCCGTCGGCCCCGCTTACGAACGCCCCGCCACACCCGAGGCTGCCGCCTGGAAGGAAATGCCCACCGCCGCTGGCTGGGTGGCCGCCACGCCGGCCGACGCCGCCGCGCGCGGCCCGTGGTGGCAGTTGTTCGGCGATCCGGTGCTGGACGAACTGGCCGAGCGCGTGCAGGTGAACAACCAGAACATCGCTGCCGCCGTGGCGGCCTACACGCAGGCGCAGGCGGCGGTGCGTGAACAGCGCGCGGCGCTGTTCCCCACGCTGGGGCTGAGCGCCAGCGCACGGCGCAGCGGCGATCGCAACAATGGTGCTTCGAACGCCACCGGCGCCAACAGCGTGTCGTTGGGCGCCGCGTGGGAGCCCGACCTGTGGGGCCGCCTGCGCGCCTCGGTCAGCAGCGCGCAGGCGCAGGCGCAGGCCAGCGAGGCCGACCTGGCGGCGGCGCGCCTGTCGATGCTGGGCGAACTGGTGATCGACTATTTCTCGCTGCGCGAGGCCGATGCCGAATTGGCCACGCTGGCCGCCACCATCGAGGGCTACGAGCGTTCGCTGACCATCAACAGCAACCGCTACGAGGCCGGCATTGCCGCGCAGAGCGACGTGCTGCAGGCGCAGACGCTGCTGGCCAACACCCGTTCGCAGCGGGCCGCGCTGGTGCGCACGCGCGCCACCTTCGAACATGCCATCGCCGTGCTCACCGGCGTGCCGCCGGCCGGCTTTGCCATTGCCGCCGCCGACTGGAAGCCGACGGTGCCGATGATGCCGCCGGGCCTGCCCTCGGAACTGCTGCAGCGCCGCCCCGACATCGCCGTGGCCGAGCGTGCCGTGGCCTCGGCCAACGAGCAGATCGGCATCGCGCGTTCGGCCTACTACCCGAGCTTCAGCTTCGACGCCTCGCTGGGTCGATCCACTTCGCGCATCTCCGACCTGTTCAATGCGTCGGATGCGCTGTGGTCGCTCGGCCTGTCGATGGCGCAGGTGGTGTTCGACGCCGGCGCCATCGGCGCGCGGGTCGACCAGGCCAAGGCGGCGCACGCGGGAGCGGTGGCCAACTACCGCCAGACCGTGCTGAGCGCCTTCCAGGCGGTGGAAGACCAGCTGGGCGCGCTCACGAGCCTGGCCGAGCAGGTGGCGCAGTCGCGCATCGCCTCGAGCGCGGCCGACAAGACCGAAGAGCAGATCATCAACCGCTACCGCGCCGGCCAGGTCGACTACACCGACGTGGTGGTGGCGCAGGCCTCCGCCCTCAGCGCGCGGCGCAATGTGCTGCAGCTGCAGGTGGCGCAGCAGGTTGCCGCCGTGGGTTTGATCCAGGCACTGGGCGGCGGCTGGCAGGCGCAGTGGCTGTTGCCGCAGGCCGTTGCAGACGACGGCCACACGCCGCGCTGAGCGCGCTGGCGATAATCGTGAATCCGTTCGAATAGGAGTACATGTTGGATCTGGTATTGCTGGCCAAGGCCGCTGTGATGGGCATCGTCGAGGGCCTGACCGAATTTCTGCCGATCTCCTCGACCGGGCACCTGATCCTGGCGGGCTCGCTGCTCGACATGGTCGGCGACAAGTACAAGGTCTTCGAGATCGCCATCCAGACCGGCGCGATCTTCGCGGTCATCCTGGTGTACTGGGAAAAGATCCATTCCACCGTGGTCGCGCTGCCGCGCCAGCCCAAGGCCCGGCGCCTGGCGCTCAACGTGCTCATCGGCTTCCTGCCGGCGGTGGTGCTCGGCCTGCTGTTCGGCAAGGTCATCAAGGCGCACCTGTTCATCCCGGTGGTGGTGGCCAGCACCTTCATCATCGGCGGCTTCATCATCCTGTGGGCCGAAAAGCGCGCGCCGGGCGCGGTGCGCGTCGAGCATGTCGACGACATGACGCCAATGGACGCGCTCAAGGTCGGCCTGGTGCAGTGCTTCGCCATGATCCCCGGCACCAGCCGCTCGGGCGCCACCATCATCGGCGGCATGCTGCTGGGCCTCTCGCGCAAGGCGGCGACCGACTTCTCCTTCTTCCTGGCGATCCCCACGCTGATCGGCGCCGGCGTCTACAGCCTCTACAAGGAGCGCGCGCTGCTGTCGATGGCCGACGCGCCGCTGTTCACTGTGGGCCTGGTGTTCTCCTTCATCAGCGCCTGGTTCTGCGTGCGCTGGCTGCTGCGCTACATCGCCTCGCACAGCTTCGTGCCCTTCGCCTGGTACCGCATCGCCTTCGGCATCGTGGTGCTGGCAACGGCGTGGAGCGGGGTGGTGAGCTGGGCGGAGTGAGCAGGAACGGGCGGTGCAGCGCCGCCCGGTGTGTTCAGCGGCTTGCGCGCCGCTCCCGAACCGCCGCCGCCAGCGTTTCCAGCACCGGAACCGTCTGCGCGAAGCTGATGCACGCATCGGTCACCGACACGCCGTAGGCCGGCGCCTGGCCCGGCACGATGTCCTGGCGGCCCTCGTTCAAGTGGCTTTCGATCATGACGCCGGTGATGCGGCGGTCGCCCGCGGCAATCTGCTGGGCGACGTCGGAGGCCACATCGATCTGCCGGCGATGCTGCTTGCTGCTGTTGGCGTGCGAGAGGTCGATCATCACCTGCTCGCGCAGGCCGGCGCCCTGCAGCAGCTTGCAGGCGGCGGCCACGTCGGTAGCGCTGTAGTTGGGCTGCTTGCCGCCGCGCAGGATGACGTGGCAGTCGTCGTTGCCGCGGGTCTCGAAGATCGCGGCCTGCCCCATCTTGGTCATGCCCATGAAGGCATGTGAGGCTTGCGCCGCCTGGATCGCGTCGCTCGCCACCTTCACGCCGCCGTCGGTGCCGTTCTTGAAACCGACCGGGCACGACAGGCCGCTGGCCAGTTGCCGGTGGCTCTGGCTCTCGGTGGTGCGCGCGCCGATGGCGCCCCAGCTCACCAGGTCGCTGATGAACTGCGGGCTGAGCAGGTCGAGGAATTCCGTGCCCACCGGCAGGCCCAGCGCCAGCACGTCGAGCAGCAGCACGCGCGCCATTTCCAGGCCTTCGTTGATGGCGAAGCTGCCGTCCAGGTGCGGGTCGTTGATGTAGCCCTTCCAGCCGACGGTGGTGCGCGGCTTCTCGAAGTACACGCGCATCACGACCAGCAGCTCGCCGGCCAGCGCATCGGCCTGCGCCTTGAGCTGGCGCGCGTAGTCCATGGCCTGGTCGTGGTCGTGGATGGAGCACGGCCCCACCACCACGATGAGGCGGTCGTCCTGTCCGTGCAGCACGCGCGAGATGGCGGCGCGGCTGCTTTCCACCAGCTGCTGCGCGGCGTCGGGCACCGGCTGCCATTCCTGCAGCAGCGCCGGCGTGATGAGCGGGCGAACGGCCTTGATGCGCGTGTCGTCGATGCGGGTGGTGTCGTGGGTGGACAGGACTTCGGGTGAGCGGGGGATGTGCGCGGTCATGGGCGCTCCAGAAAGGGTTAATCCAGCAGATTGCGCAGCGAGGCCTCGACCGCCGCCGCGGTGGCAAGCGGCTTTTCCATCGGGAACAGGTGCGTGCCGTCGAGCATGCTCATGCGGCCCTTGGTGACCTGCTGCGTCAGCGTCAGGCCGACGCGGCGCATCTCGACCGACTGGCGCCCGCCGATGAAGGCGGCCTTGCACTTGAGCGGCTGCTTGCGCAGCATGGCGCCCAGGTTGTCGGGCAGGCCGTCGTAGATGGCGGTCTCGACGTCGCGGTCGAAGCTCAGCGTGCGCGAGTCGGTAGCGTCCAGCGTGCCGTGCTCGATGTAGTCGCGCAGCACCTGCGGCTCCCAGCGCGCAAAGGCCTTCTTGGCGCGAAAGTGCTCGAACACCGCCTCGCGGTCGGCCCAGACGTTCTTGCGCTTGCGGCTGATCATGCTCGGCGAGACGCTTTTCATGAGCGGCGTGCGCTTGACCAGGCCGAGCGCGTTGGCGCGCCAGCCACCCAGCACCGGCGAATCGATCAGCACCACGCCGCGCGCCACCTCGGGATGGCGCGAGGCGCACATCAGGCTGAGGATGCCGCCCAGCGAGTGGCCGACGAGGAACACCGGCCCGCCCGAGCGCTCGGCGTGGGCGCGCGCGAACTCGGCCAGCTGCTCGACCAGGTGCGGCCAGTTGTTGGTGACGGGATAGCGCGGGTCGTGCCCGAACTTCTCGATCGCGTCGACGGAAAAGCCGCGGTCGCGCAGGCTGTCGAGCATGACGCGGTAGGTGCTGGCCGGAAAACTGTTGCCGTGGGAAAAGATGACGGGGGGCACGGGGGAAAGGCGGTTGCTCAAATGAGTTTTTCGGTGGCCGACTTGATCTTGCGCAGCGCGCTGTGGCGCGAGGTCGGCATGCGCAGCGGGTGCGCCGTGGCGCCGTCGTCCCACACCGGGTCTTCGATGCTGTCGAACACCTCGCGCAGCTTCTGGCCCCAGCTGGTGTGCATCATGCGGTAGTACGGGTTGTCGGCGTCGATGCAGATCACGCGGTCGCTCTCGAGCTTGTTCGCCTCGTACACCACCAGGTCCAGCGGCAGGCCGACCGAGAGGTTCGACTTCATGGTCGAGTCCATCGACACCAGCGCACACTTGGCGGCTTCGTCCAGCGGCGTGCTGGGGGTCAGCACGCGGTCGAGCACCGGCTTGCCGTACTTCGATTCGCCGAGCTGGAAGTAGGGCGTCTCGGTGGTGGCTTCGATGAAGTTGCCGGCGGCATAGACCATGAACAGGCGCATGCCTTCGCCCTTGAACTGGCCGCCGAAGATGAAGGAGATGTTGAAGTCCAGGCCCGACTGCTTGAGCGCCTCGCCGTCGCGCTCGTACACGTGGCGCACCGCCTGGCCGAGCACGCGCACCGCGTCGAACATGCTGGTGGCGTTCCAGATGCTGATCGGCGGCGAGCCGTCCTGCTGTATCAGCTGCTCGGTCTGCAGGATTTCCCGCACCGATTGCGACAGACTCAGGTTGCCGGCCGACAGCAGCACCATGAAGCGCTCGCCCGGCTGCTCGTAGACGATCATCTTGCGGAAGGTGCTGATGTTGTCGACACCGGCGCTGGTGCGCGAGTCGGAGAGAAACACCAGTCCGGCGTTGAGCTTGATGCCGACGCAGTAAGTCATCTTGATGGCTCGTGTGGGTGGTTACGGACGCTCGCGCGCGCTCAGCTTTCGCAGCGCATACAGCGCGTCGAGCGCCTCGCGCGGGCTCATCGCATCGGGGTCGAGTGCGGCCAGTGCAGATTCTACGGCGCTGTGCGGCGGCAATTCGGCGGCGACGGGCGCGGCGAACAGGTCGACCTGCGCGCGCGATTCGTTCTGCTGCGCCTCCAGCGCCGTCAGCGCCTTCTGCGCGTGCTGCACCACGCCGGCCGGCATGCCCGCCAGCCGTGCCACCTGGATGCCGTAGCTGCGGCTGGCCGGGCCCGGCTGCATTTCGTGCAGGAACACGATGTCGCGGCCGGCCTCGGTCGCGCTCACATGCATGTTCACCGCGCCGTGGTGCTCGGCCGGAAACTCGGTGAGCTCGAAATAGTGGGTGGCGAAGAGGGTGAAGGCGCGGGTGCGGTCGTGCAGGTAGGCGGCAATGCCGGCGGCCAGCGCCAGCCCGTCGAAGGTGCTGGTGCCGCGGCCGATCTCGTCCATCAGCACCAGCGACTGGGCGGTGGCGCTGTGCAGGATTTGCGCGCCCTCGGTCATCTCCAGCATGAAGGTCGATTGCGCGTTGGCCAGGTCGTCGGCCGCGCCGATGCGCGTGTGGATGGCGTCGATCGGCCCCAGCCGGCAGGCGGTGGCCGGCACGTAGGAGCCCATGGAGGCCAGCAGCACGATGATCGCGATCTGCCGCATGTAGGTCGACTTGCCGCCCATGTTGGGCCCGGTGATGACCTGCATGCGCTGCTGCGGGCCGAGCCGGGTGTCGTTGGCGATGAAGGCGCCGGCCGACTTTTCCGCCAGCCGCGCCTCCACCACCGGGTGGCGCCCCTGCGTGATCTCGATGCAGGGGTGGCCGACGAACTCGGGCGCGCGCCAGTTGAGCGTGTGGGCGCGTTCGGCCAGCGCCGCCAGCACGTCGAGCGCGGCCAGCGCACCGGCCAGGTGCGTGAGCGCGCCGACGTGCGCCTGCAGCGCATCGAGCAGTTGCTCGTACAGCCACTTCTCGCGCGCCAGCGCGCGGTCTTGCGCCGACAGGGCCTTGTCCTCGAAGGCCTTGAGTTCGGGCGTGATGAAGCGCTCGGCGTTCTTCAGCGTCTGGCGGCGGCGGTAGTCGTCGGGCACGCGGTCGAGCGCGCTTTGCGTGACCTCGATGTAGTAGCCGTGCACGCGGTTGAACTGCACGCGCAGGTTGGCGATGCCGGTGCGCTCGCGCTCGCGCGCCTCCAGTTGCAGCAGGAAGCTGTCGCCGTGCTCGCCGATGTCGCGCAGTTCGTCCAGCTCGGCATCGAAGCCGGGCGCGATCACGCCGCCGTCGCGCACCAGTGCGGCGGGCTCGGGCATCAGCGCGCGCGTGAGCAGCTCGGCGCAGCCGGGCGGCGGCTGCAGGGCGAGTGCCGCCTCGGCCAGCAGGCCGGTGCTGCCGGCCAGGAAGGGCGTGAGTTCGTGCGCCTTGCGCAGCGTGCCTTGCAGCGCTACCAATTCGCGCGGGCGCACCTGGCGCAGTGCGATGCGCGCGGCGATGCGCTCGACGTCGCTGGTGTTCTTCAGCCGCTCGCGCAGGCCGCGCCACAGCGGCAGGGCGCTGCCGGCATCCAGTTCGTGCAGCGCCGCAATGGCGGCCAGCCGGGCGCGCGCGGCGCCACGCTCGCGTCGCGGCGTGAGCAGCCAGCGGCGCAGCAGGCGGCTGCCCATGCCGGTCATGCAGGTGTCGAGCAGCGAGAGCAGGGTCGGCGCGCTCTCGCCGCGCAGGGTCTGCACCAGCTCCAGGTTGCGCCGCGTGGTGGCGGGCAGGTCGATCAGTTCGTCGTCGCGCTCCACCGTCAGGCGCTGGATGTGCGTGAGGGCGCGGCCTTGCGTGTGCTCGGCAAAGCTGAGCAGGGCGGCGGCGGCGGCGTGCGCGTGCGTCAGTTCGTCGGCGCTCCAGGCTGCGAGGTTGGCGGCGCCGAGCAGTTCGCACAGCTTGCGCTGGCCCAGGCCCGCATCGAATTGCCAGGCCGGCCGCACCGTCAGCGTGCACGGCGCGGCGGCGCGCACCTCTTTCAGGCGCTGCTCGAACTGCGGCGTGACCTCGGCGCTGTAGATCACCTCGCTGGCGCCGATGCGCGAGAGCCAGGCTTCCAGCGCGTCGGCCGGCAGCTCGGCCAGCCGCAGCTCGGCGCCGGTCACGCTCAGCCAGGCCAGCGCGCAGGTGTTGCGCGGCCCGGCGTGCACCGCCAGCAGCAGCGATTCGCTCTTGTCGTTGAGCAGTTCGGCGTCCGTCAGCGTACCGGGCGTGACCACCCGCATCACCTTGCGCTCGACCGGGCCCTTGCCCGCGCCCACCTCGCCCACCTGCTCGCAGATGGCGACCGATTCGCCCAGCTTGATCAGCCGCGCCAGGTAGGTGTCGACCGAATGGAAGGGCACGCCGGCCATGGTCACCGGCGCGCCGGCCGACTGGCCGCGCTGGGTGAGCGTGATGTCCAGCAGGCGCGCCGCCTTCTCGGCGTCGTCGTAGAACATCTCGTAGAAATCACCCATCCGGTAGAACAGGAGGGTGTCGGGGTGGTCGGCCTTCAGTCGGAGGTACTGCGCCATCATGGGCGTGTGCATCGAGAAATCTGGGGCTGGCGTGCTGTCGGTGGGGGTGTTCATGCGGTATCGGGATCTCCCGGCATTATCCCGTCGCCCGCCGCCGCTCGCAGATGCAGCGTCTGGGTTGGAAACGCGAACTCGGCGCCGTGCCGCGCCACGATTTCGCCGATCTTCAGCAGCACGTCCTGCTTGATGTGGTGGTACTCGGTCCAGACCGTGGTGTTGGTGAAGGTGTAGATCAGGATGTCCAGCGACGAAGGTCCGAAGCCGTTGAAGTTCACGATCAGGGTCTGGTCGGCATCGATGCGCGGGTGCCCGGCCAGCATGTCGCGGATGGCGTCGATGATCGGCTGCAACTGCGCCAGGTCGTCATGGCGCAGCGTGATCGTTTCCTTGATGCGCCGGTGGCTCATGCGCGACGGGTTCTCGACCACGATGCTGGTGAACACCGCGTTCGGCACGTAGATCGGGTTCTTGTTGAAAGCGCGAATGCGCGTGTGGCGCCAGCTGATGTATTCCACCGTGCCTTCGAGCGCCTTGTCCGGGCTGCGGATCCAGTCGCCCACGCTGAAGGGGCGGTCGAGATAAATCGTGAGGCCGCCGAAGAAGTTGGCGAGCAGGTCCTTGGCGGCAAAGCCGACGGCAATGCCGCCCACGCCGCCCAGCGCCAGCAGGCCGCCGATCTGGAAACCCAGTGTCTGTGCCGCGACCAGGCTGGCCACGACGATCACCGTCAGCTGGGCGCACTTGACCAGCGCGTCCACCGTCGTGGCGTCGACGCTGCCGTCGTGCGTGCGGCTCAGGCTGAGGTGGTTGCGGCCCAGCTTGCCGCAGAAGCGCAGCAGGAACCAGGCAACGCAAAAAATCAGCGCCACGTCGCGCAGCCTGAGCACTTCGTCCAGGAAACCGTAGTCGACGTGACGGTGCAATGCGCGCGCCATGTAGCCGATGCCGATCAGCCAGCTGGCGGCCAGCACCGGTCGCGCCGCGCTCTCCACCAAGGCATCGTCCCAGCCGAATCGCGTCTTGCCGGACAGCCGCTTCAGGCGCCGCAGCGCGAGCTGGGCCACCAGGTTCGCCAGCACGGTGGCGAGCGCAATCGTGGCCAGCGATGTGATCCAGGGGCGGATGCCCAACTGGTCGTTGAAGAAGGCGTGGAGTGTGTTCAAGCGTGGCAGTCTACAAAGGCCAGCTCGAAGGTCCGATGCGCAGGCGGCCTGACCTGCCGCTCAGCCGATGCTCATCAGCGATGCATTGCCGCCCGCCGCCGCGGTGTTGGTGCTGATGCTGCGCTCGGCCAGCAGGCGCTCGCGCGTGTAGTGCGCGCGGCCGCTGGCGATGTCGCTGGCGGTCAGGCCCTGCACCGGCACGATCGGGCCTTCGCGCGCGGCCACGCGCTGGTGCAGCGTGCGCAGGGCGTCGGGGTCGCCTTCGAACAGCACGGCGTCGAAGTGCGCGGTGTCCAGCGCGGTGTCGTCGATGAAGGCGCTGCGGGTGCGCTCGGTGCTCGTCAGCGTCTTCACGAAGGCGCGCGCCGCCGGTGTGTCCAGCCACAGCGCCTGGTTGCCCAGCGGGTGCAGCGCTTCCCACTGCGCCTGCGCGCCGGCCGCGCTGGCCGCCACGCACAGCACGGTGCCGCGCGGGCCCGTGCTGTAGACGTTGCGTTCGCCGGTCGGGCCGGGCAGCACCATCTGCACGCCGGGCTGAAGTTGGGGCGCCGGGCCGACCGCCAGCAGGCGGTGCAGGTAGAGCGGTCCGCCGGCCTTGGGGCCGGTGCCCGAGAGGCCTTCGCCGCCGAAGGGCTGCACGCCGACCACCGCGCCCACCACGTTGCGGTTGACGTAGACGTTGCCGGCCCGCACGCGCGCGACCACCTGCGCAATGGTCTCGTCGATGCGCGTGTGCAGGCCGAAGGTCAGGCCGTAGCCGGTGGCGTTGACGGCGTCGATCAACGCGCCCAGCGCCTCGCGGCGATAGCGCAGCACGTGCAGCACCGGGCCGAAGACCTCGCGCTCGAGTTGTGTCGGGCTGTCGATCTCGATCAGCGTGGGCGCGACGAAGCTGCCCTGCGCGCAGGCCGGCGGCAGCGGCAGTCGCTCGACCGCGCAGCCGGCCGCCTGCATGGCCACCACATGGCGCTCCAGGGTCTCGCGCGCGGCCTCGTCGATCACCGGACCGACGTCGATCGACAGGCGATCGGGATTGCCCACCGCCAGTTCATGCAGGGCGCCGCGCAGCATGGGCAGCAGGCGCTCGGCCGCTTCTTCCTGCACGCACAGCAGGCGCAGCGCGGAGCAGCGCTGTCCGGCCGAATCGAAGGCGGACTGCAGCACGTCGAGCACCACTTGTTCGGCCAGCGCCGAGGAGTCGACCACCATCGCGTTCTGCCCACCGGTCTCGGCGATCAGCGGGATGGTGTGGCCCGCTTCGTCGAGCCGGCCGGCCAGCGTGCGCGCGATGCTGCGCGCCACCTCGGTCGAGCCGGTGAACATCACGCCGCGCACCCGCGCGTCGGCCACCAATGGCGCGCCCACCGTTTCGCCCTGGCCGGGCAGCAACTGCACCGCGCCGGCCGGCACGCCGGCCTCGTGCAGCAGCGCGACCATGCGGGCGGCCACCAGCGGTGTCTGCTCGGCCGGCTTGGCCAGCACCACGTTGCCGGCGGCCAGCGCGGCGGCGACCTGGCCGGTGAAGATGGCCAGCGGGAAATTCCAGGGGCTGATGCAGGCCACCAGGCCCAGCGGGCGGTGTGCACCCTCCGCCAGTTCGGTGCGCGCCTGCGCCGCGTAGTAGCGCAGGAAGTCGACCGCCTCGCGCACTTCGGCGATGGCGTTCGGCAGGGTCTTGCCGGCCTCGCGCACGATCAGGCCCAGCAGCGGCTGCATCTGCACCTCCAGCGCCTGCGCGGCGCGCTCCAGGCACTGCGCGCGCGCCGCCACCGGTGTCGATTGCCAGATCGGCGCAGCCGCTTCGGCGACGGCCAGCGCATCGGCCACCTCCGCGCTGCGCGCCTCGATCACCTGGCCCACCACGTCGCCTCGGTCGGCCGGGTTGCGCACCGGCTGGGCGCGTGTGTCGTCCCATGCCGCGCCGGCCGGTGCGGCGCGCCAGACTTGCGCCGTGCCGCTCAGCAGGGCTGCAGTCAGTGATGCCAGGCGTTGTTCGTTGCTGAGGTCGATGCCCAGCGAATTGGGCCGCGCCTGTCCTTGCGCCACGCCTTCGCCGGCGCGATAGAGGTCGAGCGGCAACGGAATGCGCGCGTGCGGCGCGCCGATCGGCACGATGCCCTCGGCGGCCGCCACCGGGTCGGCCACGAGCGCATCCACCGGCACCTTGGGGTCGGCGATCTGGTTGACGAAGGAGGTGTTGGCGCCGTTCTCCAGCAGCCGCCGCACCAGGTAGGCCAGCAGCGTCTCGTGCGTGCCCACCGGCGCGTAGATGCGGCAGGGTCGCGCCAGCTTGCCCTCGGCCACCGGCCCCACGACTTCTTCGTACAGCGCCTCGCCCATGCCGTGCAGGCACTGGAATTCGTATTGGCCCGGGTAGTAGTTCTGCCCCGCCATCTGGTGGAGGGCGGCCAGCGTGTAGGCGTTGTGCGTGGCGAACTGCGGGTACACCTGCGCCGGCGCGGCCAGCAGCCGGCGTGCGCAGGCGAGGTAGGACACATCGGTGTGCACCTTGCGCGTGAACACCGGGTAGTCCTCCAGCCCGTCGACCTGGGCGCGCTTGATCTCGGTGTCCCAATAGGCGCCCTTCACCAGCCGCACCATCAGGCGCCGGTTGCTGCGCCGGGCCAGCTCGATCAGGTGGTCGATCACGTAGGGGCAGCGCTTCTGGTAGGCCTGCACCACGAAGCCGATGCCGTCCCAGCCCGCCAGCTCGGCGTCGAAGCACAGCGCCTCCAGCAGGTCGAGCGAGAGTTCGAGCCGGTCGGCTTCCTCGGCGTCGATGTTCAGGCCGATGTCGTAGCGCCGCGCCAGCAGCGCCAGTTCGCGCACGCGCGGCAGCAACTCGGCCATCACCCGTTCCTGCTGTGCTCGCACATAGCGCGGGTGCAAGGCCGACAGCTTGATCGAGATGCCCGGCCCTTCGTAGATGCCGCGGCCCGCGCTGGCGCGGCCGATGGCGTGGATCGCCTGTTCGTACAGCGCGAAGTAGCGCTGCGCGTCCTGCGCCGTGGTGGCGGCCTCGCCCAGCATGTCGTACGAATAGCGGAAGCCCTTGGCCTCGTACTTGCGGCTGTTGGCCAGCGCGGCCGAGATCGATTCGCCGCTGACGAACTGCTCGCCCATCAGCCGCATCGCCATGTCCACGCCCTTGCGGATGAGCGGCTCGCCGCCCTTGCCGATCAGGCGCGAGAGCGCGGTGCCCAGCGACTTCTCGCTGCTGGTGCCTACCAGCTTGCCGGTGACCAGCAGGCCCCAGGTCGCGGCGTTGACGAACATGGAGGGCGAATGGCCCACGTGCGCATGCCAGTCACCCTGGCTGATCTTGTCGCGGATGAGGGCGTCGCGCGTGGCGCGGTCGGGAATGCGCAGCAGCGCCTCGGCCAGGCACATCAGCGCCACGCCCTCGTGGCTGGACAGGGCGAATTCCTGCAGCAGCCCTTCGACGCCGCCGCTGGCCCGCTTGGCGCGCAGCGCCTGCACCAGCTTGCGCGCCAGCCCGCCCGCCTGCTTTGCCTGCGCCGCCGGCAGCCGGGCCTGGGCGACCAGCAGCGGCACGCATTCCACTTCCGGCCGGCGGTAGGCCGCCGTGATGGCCGCGCGGCGCACCGACTGCGGCGCCACCGACTGGGCGAATTCCAGGAAGGGTTGAACCTTGTTGCTGTTCTCGAAGATACGGGTTGCACCTTCGCGCTGCGCGGCTCCGTCCGGCGGCTTGCCCGGCACCCCGCCGCCCTCGACTTTCTCGATTGCGCTCAACACCGCCTGCTTGAGAAACCAGTGCGGGCTGCGGCCTACCGTTTCCGAGGCGGCACGCAGCCTGGCGCGGAAGGCTTCGTCGACTTTGATCCCGAGGGTGGTGGAGGGCATGGCGGGCTGCACGTGGAGGGGTTCCAGCGAATGTAGCGCCGCGCTCGGCGATCTCACACAAGGTGCAACCCTATGGGGGATGTGGTTGCACCTCAGGCCGGCTCCTGCACCGCCGACCGGCTTTCGATGGCCTCGAAGAAGGAGGCGATGAGCCGGCTCTCGCGCCGCTCGCGCAGGCAGCAGACGTGGATGTGCGTCGACACCACGTCGCCGGCGATGCGCACCGGCCGCAGGCGCGGGTCGGGCACGTATTCGGATTGCGACACGGTGCCGATGCCCAGGCCCCGCGCCACCGCCTCGCGCAGGGCCTCGCGGCTGCCGATCTCCATCGCCACCTGCACGCGCACGTTGTGCGCATTCAACGCGTCTTCCAGCGCCTTGCGGGTGGTCGAGCCGGGCTCGCGCATGAGCAGGCGCTGGCCCGACAGTTCTGCCAGCGCGATCGATTCGCGGCGTGCAAACGGATGCCCGGCATGCACGAACGCGATCACCGGATAGCGCGCGTAGGGCTGCATGTGGAAGCGCGCGTCGGGGTGGTGGCTGGCCACCACGCCGACGTCGCTGATGTACTTGTCGAGCGCGTCCAGCACCACTTCGGAGTTGCCCAGCGTGACGGCAATGCCGATGCCGGGGTGCTTCGCGTGGTAGGCCTCGATCATCTCGGTGACGTGGAAAGGCCCCACCGCGCCGACCTTGATCGCGCCGCGGCGCAACTGGCCGCTGTCGTCCAGCAGCGCGCTCATGTCGCCTTCGAGCGCCAGCATGCGCCGGGCCAGCGGCAGTACCTCCAGGCCCAGCGCCGACAGCTCCACGCGCCGGCCGCGGCGGTGGAACAGTTCGGCGCCGTAGGCCCGCTCCATCATCTGGATCTGCGAATTGAGCGTGCTGTGGCTCATGCCCAGGGTGCGGGCGGCGGCGGTGAAGCCGCCATCGTGCGCGACCGCGACGAAGGCGCGGATCTGGTTCAACGTCATGGCAAGGCCTGAAAGCGCACGATCATGCCGGCCGATCGTGATGCTTCTGTGTAAGGCCCGCAGGCCGTGGCCGCTACGCGTCGGAAACGCCCATGGCCGGGTCGCTCACGCCATCGCGCCCGGTTTCCAGGCGCCCGGCAAAGCGGCGCTCGAAGCCCTCGCCCATGCTCAGCGTGAAGTCGTACCAGCTGCTGGAATCGGCGAGCGACCAGGCCGGTTCCATCTGCATGCCGGGCGCCACCGTGTAGGTCCACGGCCCGTCGTTGCGGTAGGCGTTGGCGCGCACCGAGACGGTGGCGGGCGCGTCGCCCATGTTCATGATGGTCAGCTGAACGGCGTTGCCACCCGGGTCGTAGCAGACGCGCACTTCCGGGTTGGGCCCGCTGGCCAGCGCGCCCAGGTCGCCCTTGAAGCGCCGGTGATAGCCGTTGGGGCCGAGCACCCAGAGGCTGTACCTGCCGGCGTTGTCGGCCACCGCCGCCCAGGCGTCGGAGATCATCTTGCCGGCCTCCACGGTGAAGCGCCGCGGGTAGCGCGAGAGGTTCAGTTCGTCGTAGACGTGGAACACCGCGCCCTGTTCGCCGGTGTTGCTGAAGGTCAGCCACAGCATGCCGCCGGCCAGGTCGACATTGGCGCTGGTGTGCAGGCGGTAGGGCAGCGCGCGCGAAGGCCGCAGGGCGAACGCCTGCGTGGGCAGCGGCACCGTGCCCGCGGCCGGCACCGGCACGCCGCCCGAGGCGACCTGCTGCGTGTAGGTGGCGTCGGCCTGCGCCCTGGTCGGCGCCGGCGCCAGCGCGGGCTTGGCGCTGTTCGGGTTGCGGAAGTCGAAGCAGGACAGCAGGTCGCCGAACACGCTGCGCCGCCACGGGCTGATGTTGCTCTCGCGCACGCCGAAGCGCTGCTCCAGGAAGCGCAGCGTCGAGGTGTGGTCGAACACCTGCGAGTTGACCCAGCCGCCTACGCTCCACGGCGAGATCACCAGCATCGGCAGGCGCACGCCGGCGCCGAAGGGCTTGCCGTCGGGCGTGCGCTGGCTGGAGTCGCCGCTGGGCGCGGGCATGGTGTAGTACTCGCTGCGGATGTCGGCGGTCGATTTGCCCTCCAGGCTGCCGTCGGCGTTGCGCCACGGCGGCGCCGGCGGCGGCACGTGGTCGAAGAAGCAGTCGTTCTCGTCGAAGTTGATGAGCAGCACGGTCTTGCTCCAGACCTCCGGGTTGGCCGTCAGCATGTCCAGCAGGGTCTGGATGTACCAGGCGCCCTGGTCCGGCACCGACATGCTCGGGTGCTCGCTGTAGGCGCCGGGCGCCACGATCCAGCTCACCTGCGCCAGCGTGCCGGCGGCAATGTCGTCGGCCACCGCCTGCAGGTAGCCGCCGTCGGGCATGGTGTTGCCGAAGCCCTTGTACAGCGGCGACTGCGCTTCCAGCTGCGCCGAGTAGGCGACGTTGGGCGAGCCCTGCGAACGCAGTTGCTCGTCGACCGCGCGGTAGGCGGCGAAGGCCACCAGCTGGTTGTTGTTGCTGTTGTTGCCGGGGCGGTTGTAGACCTTCCAGCGCACGCCGGCGGCCTGCAGCCGCTCCGGATAAGTGGTCCAGGGCAGTCCATCGGCCGAAGGGCCCAGGCCGCCCCAGTTGGCGTTGGTGACGCAGGCCTGGCCGGCCACGTTGGCGCCGTTGGTGCCGCTCCACAGGAACATGCGGTTGGTGAAGGTGCCGGTGTGGATCGACGTGTGGTACGCGTCGCAAAGGGTGAAGGCGTTGGCCAGCGCCCAGTGGAAGGGCAGGTCGGACTGCTGCAGGTAGCCCATCGAGACCTTGGTGTTCTTGGCCTTGGGCCAGGCGGCCATGCGGCCGCCGTCCCAGGCCGACTGCTGGTCGCCCCAGTCGTGCGCCCCGCCGACCCGCAGCGCGTTGCCCTTGGTGGCGTCGAGGTAGTAGGGCTGGACGGTGTCGGCCGTGCCCTGCTGCAGCCACACCGGATTGCCCGAGGCCATCGGGATGGTGAAGCGGTCGCTGAAGCCGCGCACGCCGGGCATGGTGCCGTAGTAGTGGTCGAAGGAGCGGTTCTCCTGCATCAGGATGATGACGTGCTCGACGTCGTTGAGGGTGCCCGTGGCGTTGTGGGCGGGAATGGCCAGCGCGCGCTGGATGGCGGGCGGAAAGGGGCCCAGCGCAGCGCTGGCGGCGGCGGCGCGCAGGAAGGTGCGGCGGTTGAATGTGGTCATGACTCGAGGGAGCGGCAAGGAGGGTTGTCGGGCTGCTGCGCGGTTGCCGTCACGGCGCGCAGTCGAGCTTCGAATTCAGCACGGGCGAGGGCAAGGCATCGGCGCCCGCGGCGACGGTGCAGCCTTGCGTCGGGGCGGCGACGATCGGCACCTGGGCGCTGGCCGCGCCGTCGGCGGCCGGCGCGCTGGACACGGCGGCCGGCGCGGGCGATGCGGGCGCACCGGCGCCGTTGTCGTTGCCGCCGCCACCGCAGCCGGCGATCAGCAGGCAGGCGGCGGCCAGAACGATCAAGAGGTTCCTGGTCATGGCGTCTTCCTCAGTTCGCCAGCAGGGTCGACAAGGGCTTGTTCGACAGGAAGATCGATTGCAGTTCGGCATCGGTCAGCACGCGGTTCCACATCGCGAGGTCGCCGAAATGCTCCTGGTAGGTCGGCGCCACCGTGCAGCGGCCGGCGTAGTAGGGCGGCGCGTAGCCGCACTTGTTCATCAGGAAGGTGCCGGTGCCGTCGTCGCCAATGCCCCACTGCGGGTACGGCGAGAGCTTGGACAGGTCCACCGAGCCGGTCGACTTGCCGGTGGCGACGCGGTTGGTGGTGCCGGTGACCGGATCGAACACGACCATGTTCATGGTCTTGGCCACGCCATCGACCGAGAAGGCGATGTAGACCCAGCGGTTGAGCGTGATCTGGGTGTAGGGGCTGGTCGGCCCGTCGGCCCGCACGCCGCCGCCCGAGCCGATGTTGAAGGCAATGCCGCACTGGTTGTTCGAACTGGCGAACATGCCGACCGCAACGCCGGCGTTGCCGCCGCTCACGTAGCTCTTGTTGGAGAGGATGGTGCCGTTGTTGGTGCCGATGCAGGTCGGCGTCTTGAACCAGAAGCCCAGCGTGAACTGCGGCGCCGTGCCCTGGGCGATGTCGAAGCCCTCGGCCGGCGTGAGCCGGTAGCCCTCGAGCCCGGCGGTGGTGACGAAGTTGGTGTCGATCAGCAGGCCGTGCGTGCCGGGCAGCGGGCCCGGCACCACCAGGCCGGCGGCGGCGGGCAGGTCGGCGGCGGCCGGTGCCATGCTGCTGTGCGCCATGGCGTCGACTGGCGGCAGCGTCGCGCTGAACGGGTAGTAGCTGACCAGGCCGCTGGTGAGCGAAGGCGCCAGCGGCACCGGTGGCAGGTAGGAGACCGGCGGCGACAGCGTGGCGCGTACGGCGGCGTCGGCGCCGTCGCCGGCCTGCACCGCGTAGTTCATCTGGTAGGTGCCCTTGGCGCTGAGCACCTGCGACAGCTGGTGATCGGTGTAGGTGCTGGTGCCGCCCGGCAGGGAAGCGATCACCTGGCCGTCGCGCAGCACCGTGATGGCGCCGGCCGGCGGTGCGACCCAGCTCAGCACCACGCTGGCGTCGGAAGAATTGTTGGCGTCCACCGTCGCTGCGAGCTGCGACACGGGCTGCGCGCCCAGCAGCCGGCCGCCGTCCAGGGTGTAGCTGGCGGCGGGCGGCAGCGCGTCCAGGTAGCCGAGCACGGTCGGCGCCACGTCGGCGATGCTGGGGAAGGCGTACAGGTCGGCCAGCGCCTCTGGCAGCGCGGCGCCGACGCCTTGCGTGCCGATGTTGGCGGCCTGGTTCAGGCCGATGAAGGTGCTCGACTCGGGCAGCAGCGGCAGGCCGTCGTCCTGGCTGTTGGCGCTGAGGCCGTGGTTGCCGGTCACGATCACCAGCCAGCGGCCGGCGCCGCGCTGCGCGGTGGCGGCCAGCAGCGTGCCGACGGCCTGGTCCAGCCCGGCCAGCGTGCCGGTGTACTGGGTCGATGCGAGGCCGTAGTCGAGCGCGGCCACTTTCGCCGCGCGGTACTGCGCCAGCACCGTGCCGTAGTCGCCGGCAATCCATTGCGCGGCTTGCGCGGTCACGCAGTCGGTGGCGGTCGCGTCCTGCGAGCAGTCGGTGAGCGCATCGAGAAAGCCGGCGTCATGGTCGGAGGCCAGCAGTTGCGCCAGCCCGGCCGTGGCCACGGCCGCGCCGTTCAGGCCGGTGCCTTTCGCGCGCGTCATCTGGAACACCGAGGCGGCGTGCAGCGCCTGCTTGGGCGCTTCCGACAACACCTCGTGGCGGCTGGCCCAGCCACCCGTCAGCAGGGTGGCCCAGCCGGGCGTGTCCAGCGTCGGTTGCTGGCTCGGCGTGCCGACCACACCGCCGCTGTAAGCCGGGCGCACTTGCAGCTTGGCGAGGTTGGGCAGGGTGCCGGCGGCGATGCCGGCCTGCACGGCGCCGTAGGTCGCGCCGTCGAGGTCGATCACCAGGGCGCGCGGCGCCTGGCTCGACGGCCCGTCGGGTGTTCCGGGCGTGCTGCCGTCCGGCGCCGTGGCGACGGGTGCATCGGGCACCGGCGCGGCCGGGCCGGCACCGCTGCCGCCGCCACCGCAGGCGCTCAGCGCGGCGGCGGCGGTGGCCGCGAGCGCGAAGGCACGCAGCCATGCGGCGATGCGCCGGTGCATGGCACCGGTGCCTATGCGGGGCGACCGGCGGGGTGACCGGCGGGGCGGCTGCGCGCGCAAGGCGGGGCCGGGAGGGACATCTGAAGCAAGCGGCTCGACTGACATTTTTTCGACTGCCTTCGGTAGGAGGGACGGTCGAATTAGAGAAGAGCGTGATGACGTGCCAGAGACGAAAGCCCATGAAGATTTCGATCGTCCTGTCGATCGCTTCGTCAGATCAGGGGCTGGCCAAAACCTCCTTGCGCGGCAACGCCATTGCGGGCGGCGCCGGCGCCTTGGACTTCCCTGTCAGCGCACCGGCGTGATCTTGCGGATGCTGTGGTTGCTGGTGTCCGCCACGAAGACATTGCCGTTGGCATCCACCGCCAGGCCTTTCGGCGTGTTGAACGCTGCCGATCTGCCGACGCCATCGATCATGTCTTTCGCTCCCGAACCCGCCAGCGTGGTCACCACGCCGCTGGGCGAAACCATGCGAATGAGCGAGCTCGTGCGTTCCGCCACGTAGACATTGCCGCTGGCGTCCACCGCCACTTGATTGGGTGTGAGGAACGATGCATCTTTGCCGACGCCATCGACTGCGACCGGATCTCCGGAACCCGCCAGCGTGCTCACCCAGCCGTCCTGCGTGCTCTTGCGGATGCGATTGTTGTCGTAGTCGGCCACATAGACATTGCCGTCGGCATCCGCTGCCACGCCTTTGGGGTCGAGGAACAATGCGCGAGGGTCCTGGTCATCCTGGCCCGGGTCAGGATGGCCTAGGCCATCCCGCCAACCCGCGTTACCAGGGACGCCCGCCCACGTGCTGACTGCGTGGTCCGTCCCGATCTTGCGGATGAGGCTGTTGAAAGCGTCCGCCACATAGACATTGCCATCGGCATCCAGCGTGACGTCTTCTGGATTGTTGAACGTTGCCGATGTGGCGGGTCCATCGGCTACGCCTGACGCTCCGGTACCCGCCAGGGTGCTCACCACGCCGTCCGGCGTGATCATTCGGATGCGTTGGTTGGACGAGTCGGCCACAAAGACATTGCCCTGGGCGTCCAATGCCAGGCCTTCGGGTCGGTTGAACAATGCAGCAGCGCCTTCGCCATCCTGCCAACCCGCGGTTCCGGCGCCCGCCAGCGTGCTCGCCACGCCGTTCGGCGCGATCTTGCGGATGCGGTGATTGCTGGTTTCCGTCACATAGATCGTGCCGTCAGCCGCCACCGCCACGTCGTTGGGATAGTTGAGACCGCCGTCAATTTGCAGGGTCGAGACCTGCGCCGGTCCAGGCACGCACGTGACCGAGACCTCGACGTCGGAAGCCGAGGCGATGCCAGAGCCGTCGTGCACGGTGCATGTCGCGAACGGTGGCTGGGTCTTGACGCTCACCCCGTAGAGCGCCGGAAAGCCGATCGGCTTCGAGAATTTGAACCGGCCGTCCTCGGCGAGCGCCAGGTCATCCAGGCCAAAGTTCTGCAACACCAGTCCGGCGCTGATCATTCCGCTCAGATTGACCCAGACACCGAGATCGCCGTGCAAGCACAGCACCTGCACGTCCGCCACATCGGCCGTCGCCGTGCCCGTGCCGTTGGTGACGCTGCACGCCAGGCCCGGCGGCTGCGCCTTGACCGTGACGTTGTACGCGCCACCGACGGCCACCCGCCCGGGAAAACTGAAGGTGCCGGCGTCGCTGATCGCGAGGTCGTCGGCGGCGTTGTTCTGCAGCACCAGGCCCGGGCCTGCCACGCCGCTGACGCTGCCGCCAATGCTGTAGGTGGCGCTCGCGCAGACGATGGCGACATCGGCGATGTTGCGATCGTGCACGATGCCGCCGGCGTTGCCGACCGTGCAGGTCTGCGCCGGCGCATCCGGCTGGGCCTTCACCGTCACCGCGTAGCCCGCGCCGCTGGCCACCTTCAGGGGAAAGGCGAAGCCGCCGTCGGCTTGCAGCGTCAGGTCGTCGCCGGCGTTGTTCTGGATCACCACGCTGCCGCCGGCCAGGCCGCTGAGGCTGCCCGAGATGGCGAAGGCGCTGGTGGCGCAGGTCACCGTGAGGTCGGTGACGTCCGCCTCGCCCATGGTGCCGCCGGCGTTGGCGACGGAGCAGGTCTGGGTCGGCTGCGAAGGCTGCGTCTCGACCGTGACGGCATAGGCCGTGCCCTGGGCCAGGTGTTCGGGCAGCACGAAGGGGCCGTCGGCGGCGATGCTCACCGCCTGGCCCGCATCGGTCTGCAGCACCAGGCCGGCGCCCTTCAGGCCGCTGACCGTGCCGCCCAGCGCGTAGGTGGCTGGCGTGGGCGCCGCGATGGGGGTAACGGAATCGCCGCCACCGCAGGCCGACAGCAGGACGGCGGTGCCACTGAGCAGGGCGAGCGTGATGCGCCTGAAGGCGCGCGGGCAAGGGGAAAGGTGAGTCAAGCGCATTCGAGGCACCACGCCTGAAGCGCAGCCAGTTGTTAGCAATTGTTCAAGTATTGCTAAACGTATGGCTTGCAACAATCACCGAAAACCGTGATCGTGCGGGCCTCTGCCGCTCAGGCGGCCGCGCCAGCCGCCGGCCGACTCAAAGCTCGATCAGCGACTCGAAACCGCCGTAGATCATGCGTTTGCCATCGAAGGGCATCTTCGACATGTCCATCATCTCCTGCATGCGCGGGTCTTCCATCACCAGCGCGTTGACCCGGTCGCGCTCGGCGCGCGAGGCGTAGGTGATCCAGGAGAAGACCACCAGCTCGTTGTCCTTGAGCTGCACGCTTTGCGGGAAGGAGGTGTGCACGCCGGTCTTCACGTCGTCGGCAATGCACTCGTGGTAGTGCAGGGCGCCGTGTTCGCGCCAGATCGCGCCGCAGCGCGCTGCGATGTCGCGGTAGGCGTCGACCTTGTCGCGCGGCAGCGGCAGGATGAATCCATCGACATAAGCCATGAGTGACTCCTGGTTGGGTGGCACGAGCGGGTGCGGCGGGTGGCGCGGGTGGCGCGCTCAGATCGCACCCACGCTGCCCGTCACCGGCAGCACGATACCCGTGATGTAGCTCGAACACACGGGTGCCGCCAGGAAGACGTAGGCGGGCGAGAGCTCCTCCGGCTGGGCCGGGCGCTTCATGTCGGTCTTGGCGCCGAACTGCGCCACCTCCCTGGCCTGCTTGTCGGCCGGGTTGAGCGGTGTCCACACCGGGCCCGGCGCGATGGCGTTGACGCGGATGCCGCGCGGCGCGAGGTTGGCGGCCAGCGCCTTGGTGAAGGCGTGGATGGCGCCCTTGGTGGTCGAGTAGTCGATCAACTCCGCGCTGCCGGCCAGCCCGGTGACCGAGCCGGTGTTGATGATGCAGCCGCCTTCCTCCAGGTGCGGCACCGCCGCCCGCGCCATCTGGAAGTAGCCGCCGATGTTGGTCTGCAGGGTCAGCGCCAGCCGTTCGTCGGTGATGTTCTCGATGCGCTTGGCGTGCAGCTGGAAGGCCGCGTTGTTCACCAGGATGTCGAGCCCGCCCATGTCGGCCACGGCGCGCGCCACCGCCTCGTTGCAGAAGGACGGGTCGGCCACGTTGCCGGGAATGAGCGTGCACTGGGTGCCTTCGGCCTCGACGCAGGCCTGCGTTTCCTGCGCGTCGGTGTGTTCGTCGAGGTAGACGATGGCGACGTCGGCGCCCTCGCGCGCGAACAGCACGGCCACCGCGCGGCCGATGCCCGAGTCGCCGCCGGTGATGAGCGCGCGCATGCCTTGCAGCTTGCCGCTGCCCAGGTAGTTGGGCGCCATGAATTGCGGGCGCTGGGCCATGTCGGCTTCGCGCCCCGGCTTCTTCAGGCGCTGCCTGGGCAGCGGCGGCTCGGGCTGGCGGCGCGGGCCGGCCTGCACCGCGGCCGAGTGCTTCTTCGGCTTCTTCGCGGCGGGCGCGGCGCGGTCGTGCGCGTCCTGCTGGCGCTGCACCTTGCGGTGCCGGGTGGCCGTGGCAGGGGCTGCGGTGGTGGCCTTGCTGCGCATGGGCTCAGGCCGCCGCGTGCCGGCGGCGCGTGGCGGCGGCCTTGCGCGCCGAGGCGGAACGCGCCGCTGCCGGCCGCGCGGCGGCGGCCTGGCCGCCGAGGCGGCCGCCCTTGCGCGAGGCGCTGTGGTTTTCCGGCTGGCCGCGGCCCGCGCCGCTTTTCTTGCCGCCGCCGCTTTCCTTGTTCACCGTGGCCCAGGCACGGCGCTCGGCCTCGCCCTTGGAAACGCCACGGTCTTCGTAGCCTTCCTCGATGTGCTCGGCCTTGCGTTTCTGCTTGTCGGTGTAGGCCGACTTGTCACCTCTTGGCATGTCGCTTCCTTTCCATCGGTTTGCTGGAAGGAAACATCGTGCCCGCGCGGCAGCGCGCGGCTGTAGGAGCAGGCGACGGATGGCGGTCGGTGCCAGCGCGCCGCCGGCTTCAGCGGCGCGGCATGTCCTTCACCGAATAGCCCAGGCTGACGGTGGCATCGGGCGGGATCGGCGGCAGGGTGGCGTTCCAGTCGAGCCAGGCCTGGCGCATCGCGGCCAGCCGCTCGGGGTGTTTCTTGCCGAGGTTGGCGCGCTCGCGCTCGTCGGCCGGAATGTCGAACAGGTACTCGTTGCCGTCGACCTGCAGGTACTTCCATTTGCCGTCGCGCAGGGCGCGCTGGTCGAGATGGTTCATGCGCCAGTGCAGCGGCCGCGCAAAGCTGTGGGCCGCATCGCGCAGCACCGGCAGCAGCGACACGCCGTCCAGCGGATAGGCCGGGTCGGCGGCGACGCCGGCGGCATCGAGCATGGTGGCGCTCCAGTCCATCGTCATGCAGTGCTGGGCCGAGGTGCCGCCGGGTGCGATGCAGGCCGGCCAGTGGGCGATCCACGGCACGCGGATGCCGCCTTCGGTCAGGTCCATCTTGCCGCCCACCAGCGGCCAGTTGTCGGAGAAGCGCTCGCCGCCGTTGTCGCTGGTGAAGACCACCAGCGTGTCCTCGGCCATGCCGTGCGTGGCCAGCGCCGCCATGATGCGGCCGATGCCTTCGTCCATGTGATGGATCATGCGGCGGTAGGTGTGGATGTTGCCGCTGGCCAGGTCGAACAGGTTGTCCTTGATGGTCGGCGCGCGCGCCGCGTCGTCGCGCGTTTCCCACGGCCAGTGCGGCGCGGTGTAGTGCAGGCTCAGGAAGAAGGGCGCGGCCGCATCGCCCGGGCTCGCCATGCGGTCGATGTAGTCGACCGCGCGCTGCGTCAGCAGGTCGGTCAGGTAGCCCTCTTCGTGGTGTTCTTCCTCGCCCTGCCACAGGTCGTGCCGGCCGCTCGAGTCGCAATGGGTGAAGTAGTCGACGCCGCCGGACAGCGGGCCGAAGAATTCGTCGTAGCCCGAGCGCAGCGGGCCGAAGGCCGGCGGGTAGCCCAGGTGCCACTTGCCGATGAGCGCGGTGCGGTAGCCGGCGCCCTGCAGCAGCGAGGGCAGCGTGGGGTGCGCAGGCGGCAGGCCGAGCGTGCTGCTGCCGCGGCTCTTGCTGTTGATCGGCTCTTCCGCCGCGCCGCGCAAGCGGTACTGGTAGCGCCCGGTGAGCATGGCAAAACGCGTGGGCGAGCACACCGGCGAATTGGCGTAGCCCTGGGTGAAGCGGATGCCGCGCGCAGCCAGGCCGTCGAGCACCGGCGAGACCGGGCCGAAGTCGGCCTCGCGCCCGCCGTAGCAGCCGAGGTCGGCAAAGCCGAGGTCGTCGGCCACGATGAAGATGATGTTGGGACGTTTCATGGCTTAGGGTTGATAGCCGGACTTTTTCACGACGGGTGCCCATTGGGCGTTGAATTTCTTGAGCATGGCCACCGTCTCGGCCTGCGTGCTGGCCACCGGCGTCATCTTGCTGTCGGTGAAGCGGCGCTGCGTTTCCGGGTCCTGCATCACTTCATGAATGGCCTTGGCCAGCAGGCTGACCTTGGCCGGCGGCATGCTGGCCGGCGCGAAGAAGGTGTTCCAGCCGCTGGCCACCAGGTCGAGCCCGGCTTCCTTGAAGGTCGGCACCTCCGGCAGGAAGGGCGAGCGCTGCGCGCCCGAGACCGCCAGGATGCGGATCTTGCCCGCTTCGTGCTGCGGGATGTCGACGTCCAGCGTGTCGAAGGCAAAGGGGATCTGGCCGCCGATCAGGTCGGTCAGCGCCGGCGCCGAACCCTTGTAGCCGACCACTTGCGTGCTGACCTGCGCCTTCTCGCCCACCATCAGGCCGAAGAAGTGCGGCAGGCTGCCGGTGGCCGGCACGCCGTAGTTAGCCTTTTCCGGGTTGGCGCGAATCCAGGCAATGAGCGTGGAGAGCGACTTGACCGGCACCGCAGTGCCCACCGCCAGCGCGAAGTCGTAGTCGTTCACCAGGGACACCGGCACGAAGTCCTTGTCCGCGTCGTAGCCCACGTCCTTGTAGACCAGCGGGGCGACCGTCATCACGGCCGGGTTGCCGATCATCAGCACGTTCTGGTTGGCGGGCGTGTTCCTGATCTGCTGCGCCGCCAGCCGGCCGCCGGCGCCGGGCTTGTTCTCGACGATGACCGCCACGCCCAGCTTGGGCCCGAGCTTGTCGGCGACGATGCGCGCCACCCGGTCGGAGGCGCCGCCGGGCGCGTAGCCCACCACGACGTGCAGCGGGCCGTCCAGCGGCTGGGCCTGCGCGGCGAGCGAGGGAAGGGCCAGCGCCACGGCGGTGGCCAGTGCGGCGGCGATGCGGGGAAAGCGGAAGGTCATGGGCGTCTCTCGAAGGTGTGAAGGGAAAGGCGGCACGTCAGTCGTTGGCCTGGAAATTCGTGGCTTTCATGATGGCGGCCCAGCGCGCCGAATCTTCGCGCATGGTGGCCAGCAGTTCGGGTGCGCCGACGCCCACCGGCGCCATGCCGTTGGCCAGCAGCAGATCGTGCACCGCCGGCACCTTCACCGCACGGATGAATTCGCTGCGCAGCGCCTCGACCACCGGCGCCGGTGTTTTCGCTGGCGCGTAGTACGCGAACCAGGCGGTGGCCACCACGTCCGGATAGCCCGACTGCGCGAAGCAGGGCAGCTGGGGCAGCAGCGGCGAGGGCGTGGTGCCGCTGGTGGCCAGCACCTTCACGCGGCCGCTCTCGAGCATGGTGATGGCGCCGCCGACGGTGTCGAAGTAGACCGGGATGGTGCCGCCCATCACGTCCTGGCGCGCCGGCGTCGAGCCCTTGTACGGGATGTGCACCATCTTCAGCCCGGCCGAGCGGTTCAGCATCTCGCCCAGGAAGTGCGATGGTGTGCCGGCGCCGTAGGAGCCGAAGCTGACCTTCTCGCCCTGCGCCCTGGCCCAGGCGATGAACTCGGCCAGGGTGTTGGCCGGGACATCCTGGTGCACCACCAGCGCCAGCTCGAAGCGCGCCGCCAGCATGATCGGCTGGAAGTCCTGGTACGGGTCGTACTTGAGGTCGCGGTAGGCGTGCGGGTACATCGTCATCATGCTGGCGGTGCCCAGCAGCAGCGTGTGGCCGTCGGGCGCCGCCGTCTTCACGTTGTCCACCGCGATGCGCCCCGAGGCGCCGGCGCGGTTGTCGACGATGACGGGTCCGATGCGCTCGCGCACCTGTTGCGCAATGGCGCGCGTGAGCACGTCCTGCGTGCCGCCGGCGGGCACGCCGATCAGCATCTTGATCGGCGCGCTGCTCGGAAAAGGCGGGTCGCCGGCGGCGTGGGCCAGCGTGGCGAGCGGCGACAGCGCGGCGCCGCCGAGCAGTGCCAGCGCGCGCCGGCGCGCCAAGGCGTGGTGCATGGTCATGGTTCGTCTCCCTGGTCGAGGTTGGGCCGCGCCAATATAGGGCGCCGACAATTGATTGTTCAAATCAAGCATTCCGCGGACTAACCCCATGCCCGACGCACCCGAACCCGCACGCCGGCCCGCCCTGGACGGCCTGCTGCTGTACCGCCTGCACCGGCTGTTCTCGGTCGGCGGCAGCCTGGTCATTCGCCTGTGCGAAGGCCAGTTCGGCATCACCCGGCGCGAATGGCGCTTGATTGCCGTGCTGGCGGGCCGGCCCGACCTGAGCTCGTCGCAGCTGGCGCAGCACGCCTACCTGGACGCGGCGCGCACCTCGCGCGCCATCGGCTCGCTGGTGGACAAGGCGCTGGTGCTGCGCACCCATGCGCCCGGCGACCGGCGCCAGGTCAAGCTGCGGCTGACGCCGGCCGGCGACGCGCTGTACGAGCAGCTGTTCCCGCTGGTCGAGGGCATCAACGCGCAGTTGCTCCAGGCGCTGGCGCCCGGCGAGGTGCAGCGCTTCGACCAGGCCATTGCGCAACTGCAGGCGCGTGCGGCGCAGATGGTGGCGGCCAGCACGCTGCCCAAGGCGGACCGGCGGCGCCGCGCCGCGCTCAGCCCACCGGGCGTGGCGACGGGCCGCCGAAGCCCGCGCCCGGCGCCGGACTGAGTCCCGCTGCACTGGCCGCATCGGCGGGCGCGGTGGTGACGCCGGCCGTGCCCTCGAAGCGCAGCCGCGGCAGCGATTGCGGGTGGTGCTGCTGCATGTACGCGATCAGCTTCTCGCGGATCAGGCAGCGCAGGTCGAAGGCCAAGTCGGCGTTGGCGGCGGTGCACAGCACGCGCACCTGCATGCTGCGCTCCGTGGTGTCGGTCACCACCAGGTTGAAGAAGCGCCCGTCCCACTGCGGCGCCGCCTTCACGATGCCTTCGACCGCGCTGCGCAGGTCGGCGATCGGCATGGTGTAGTCGACATAGAAGAACACCGAGCCGAGCAGGCGCGCGCTGTCGCGCGTCCAGTTGTAGAACGGCTTCTCGATGAAGTAGGTCAGCGGCAGGATCAGGTTGCGGTCGTCCCAGATGCGCAGCACCACGTAGCTGCCGGTGATCTCGTGCACGCGGCCCCATTCGCCTTCGACCACCAGCACGTCGTCGATCCGGATCGGCTGCGTCAGCGCGATCTGCAGGCCGGCCACCAGGTTGCTGAAGAGCGGCTTGGTGGCCAGCCCGGCGACGATGCCGAACAGCCCCGCCGACGCCAGCAGGCTGGTGCCCACCTGGCGCGCGCCGGGAAAGGTCAGCAGCATCATGGCCGCGCCGATGATGCCGATGATCACCATCGCGCTGCGCGTCAGCACGCGCGCCTGGGTGGCGACGGTGCGCGCGTGGAAGTTGTCCGGGTCGTCCGCCGGGTGCGCCGCCAGCACGCCTTGCAGCAGGCCCGCCACCAGGCGCAGCAGCAGCCAAGTCATGGTGGCGATGATGAGCAGGCCGGTGAGGTGGCGCACGCCGTCGATGGCCGGCAGGGTGTCGGGCGCAGCCTGCCACACCGCCTGCAGCGCCATCAGCGGAATCGCCCAGCGCGCGGCGCTGCGGCTGTAGTCGACCATGCTGTGCAAGGTGGGCGCCTTGCGCGTCAGGCGCAGCAGCAGGGCGATGCCGATGCGGTAGGCCAGCAGGCTCGCCAGGGCGGCCACCAGCGCGGCGATCCAGGTGTGGAACCAGGGGTGTTGCGTGAGGAAGTTCATGAGGTGCATGACCGTCTTCTACCCCAGGCGCGCGAACGCGCTCGCGAGCCGCTTCCTACACCGTGTCAGGCCGCAGGATGCGGGCCGCGTCGCTTTCCAGCTGCGCGGCGATGCGGGTGGCGAAATCGAGCCGGCGCAGCAGCCACGGATTGAGGTTGTTCTCGAAGGGGTCGGGCAGGCGCACCGGGCCGCCGGCGCTGGGCGTGACCGAGGCGCCGGCCGGCGCGGGCGGTGCCGGCACATTGGCCGGGCGCACCCGCAGCGCGGCTTCGATGCGCTCGGCGCTGCGCACCAGCGGCCCTTCGATCTCGGCCGGGTTGAGCCGGTCGCGGCGCAGCACCAGCATCGACTTGACGGCGCTCAGCTGCGCCAGCAACTGGTAGCTGTGCGCCTGCAGGTGCTCCAGCGGCTCGATCGGCGGCTGCACCGCGCGCGGCTCGGAGAGCGAGCGCTGGGTTGCCTGCACCAGCGCCGAGAGGCTGTCGTAGGCCTCGCGCCGGGCCAGGCGCCAGGCCAGCTCGGGGCTGTTGTCGGTCGCCTTCAATTGCCCCAGGCCGAGCGCCAGCCTGGCGTGGCGCGCCTGCGCCGTCAGCGTGCGCGTGACCAGCATCGGGATCTGCGTGCGCTCCCACGAGGGCAGCACGTAGCTCAGCGCCCAGGCGATGCCGGCGCCGATCAGGGTGTCGAGCAGGCGCTCGCCCAGCGCGAAGGTCGGGCTCATGCCGGCGTACAGGATGTGCGCCTGCACCAGCCCCAGCACGGTGGCCGCCACCGCGGTGACGAGGTAGCGCCGCACCGCAAAGCCATGCGCGATGGCCTGCGCCACCGAGACGCAGACGAGCAGCATGAGCGGGCTGGGGTGCGCCGACAGCAGGCCGACCGACAGCACGCAGCCCAGCAGCGTGCCGGCCACGCGGTGGTTGCGCCGCTCCAGCGTCTGCGAGAAGCTGCCGCGCAGCACCACCACGATGGTCAGCAGGATCCAGTAGTCGTGCGAGCCCCAGGGCAGGCCGACCGCGATGGCGTAGCCCAGCGCGATCGCCAGCGTGGCGCGGATGGCGTGGCGCAGCGGCGGCGCATCCCAGCGCCAGACGCTGAGAAAGGGCGCCAGCGACCACTCGGTCGGGCTGACGAACATCTGCCAGTTGGCGCGCACCACGGCCAGATCGGGCTCGCGTTCGCCGCGCGCCAGCTCGGTCAGGTGGATCAGCTCGTTGTTGAGGTGGCCGATGCGGTTGGCGATGCCGCGCGTGAGCATGGCCTCGGTCGGGCCCAGCCGCGGCGCCCGCTCGGTGTCGTCGTCGTGCGGCAGGTGGACTTCGGCCAGCAGCGGGTTGCGATCGAGCGCCGGCGGCGGTGTGCGGTGCCACAGCAGGGCGTCGGCCAGCGCCGCCATCTCGCCGGCCAGTTCGGTGAGGATCAGGCGCAGCCGCGCCAGTGCCGGCGCGCTGGCGGGATGGGCGCGCAGCGCGTCCAGGTCGAGCTCGCTGGCGACCAAGTGGTCGCGCATTTCCAGCAGCACCATCAGCATGGCCGCCAGCTGCTGGCGGCGCGGCGTGTTGGGGGCTTCCAGCACGAAGTTGCGCGCCGACTGCAACTGGTCGGCCAGCGCCGCCTGGTCGGCCAGCACGCGGCCCAGTTGCGAAGGCGGTGCAGCGCGCACGTCGCCGGATTCGTCGTGCGCGGCGAACTGGCGCGCCTGCGTGCGCATGAGCGCGGCCACCGCCAGCATCACGTCGGCCACCCATTGCGTGCGGTAGCGCGCGTTGAGCAGGGAATTGGCGGCCACCGACCACAGCACGTAGAGCCCGGCACCCAGCGCGAAGTACTTCGTGGTGGCCAGCGCCAGCGCCAGGTTGTCGGGCGGGTGCGTGGCCATCGAGAAGATCATCGAGAACATCACCGAGATCGCGATCGGGATGCCGCGCTTGCCCCAGGCCATGGCCAGGAAGGCGAAGAAGGTGGCCGGCACCAGCAGCAGGCCCAGCGAGAGCGGGCGCGTGTGCAGCAGCTGCACCGCCAGGAACAGCGGGATGCCCAGCACCGGCGCCGGCAGCATCTGCCAGAACTTGCCGCGGCGCGGCGCGGCCAGGTCGGGCGGCGCCACCACGATCACGCCGACCGAGGCGGCGGCGCCGGCCGCCGCGCCCAGCCAGACGTGCACGCCGGCCGAGATGAGCGCCAGCCCGAGGGCGACGAGGATGCCGTTGAGGATGTAGTGGCTGAGCGCGACGCGCGCCGCAGCGCGAGTGCGTCGCGCCGCGGCGCGCGGCGCCTGCATCACTTGTCGTCGAGCGGGTCGGCCGGGGCAGCGGCGTCGGGTCGCACGCGGGTCAGCTTGCGCTGGGCCGGTGCCTTGGGGGCGGCGGCTTCGGCGGGCGTGGCGTCGTCGGCCTCGGGTTGCTGAATGCCGACGGTGCTGCGCGCGTACAGGTCGGTGGTGGTGCCGCTGGCTTCGGCGCTGATGGCGCGCACGCGGTCGGAGGCGCGCAGCTTGTCGTCGACGCCGGCGAACTTGGAGTACTTGGCCAGCAGCGGGACCAGCTGGCCGTAGATGCGCGGGCTGCCGGCCAGGCATTCGCGCTGCTCGAGGAATTCGGATTCACCGGTGAAGTTGCCGATCAGGCCGCCGGCCTCGGTCACCAGCAGCGCGCCGGCCGCCATGTCCCAGATGTTCAGGCCGGTCTCGAAGAAGGCGTCGGAAAAGCCGGCCGCCACGTAGGCCAGGTCGAGCGCGGCGGCGCCCGGGCGGCGCAGGCCGGCGGCGCGCGGCATCAGGTCGGCCATGATCGCCAGGTACTGCTTGAAGTTGTCGCCGGTGCGGAACGGGAAGCCGGTGGAAATCAGGCATTCGTTCAGGCGCGTGCGCTTGCTCACGCGGATGCGCCGCTCGTTCATGTAGGCGCCGCGGCCCTTGGTGGCGGTGAACAGGTCGTTGCGCGTCGGGTCGTAGATCACCGCCTGCTCGACCTTGCCCTTGACCATGAGTGCGATCGACACGCAATAGACCGGGAAGCCGTGGATGAAGTTGGTGGTGCCGTCCAGCGGGTCGATCACCCAGATGAATTCCGAGGTCTGCGAGCCGAATTGCCGGCCCGACTCTTCGGCCAGGATGCCGTGGTCGGGGTAGGCCGTGAGCAGCGTCTCGATGATCACCTTCTCGCTGGCGTGGTCCACCTCGGTCACGAAGTCGTTCACCTGCTTTTGCGAGATGCGCACGGCCTCGATGTCGAGGGCGGCGCGATTGATGATGGCGCCAGCGGCGCGTGCGGCCTTGATGGCCACGTTGAGCATGGGATGCAGGTTGGACGACATGGATTGTGTGAAGAGCGGAGGCGGCGGGACCGGGCATGCGACCCGGCGATGCGGGCGGCGACAATCGAGGGATTTTACCCGGCTGTCGTTTTTTCGCCAAAGCCGTTCCGTTTCACCCTTGGCCCCGACCGATGCGCACCCGTTTCATCCTGATCCAGACCAGCCACGCCGGCAATGTCGGCGCCGCCGCCCGCGCGCTGCGCACCATGGGCTTCGACGACCTGGTGCTGGTGGCACCGCGCTGGGCCAACGTGCTGCGGCGCGAGGAAACCATCCAGCGCGCCAGTGGCGCGCTCGACGTGCTGGCCAAGGCGCGCATCGTCGAGACGCTCGATGAAGCGCTCGACGGCGTGACCCACCTGTGCGCCACCGCCATGGTGCCGCGCGACTTCGGGCCGCCCACGCGCACCCCGCGCGAGCACCTGGAGCCGCTGGCGGCGGCCGGCGACGCGCAGCACGTGGCCTTCCTGTTCGGCTCCGAGCGCTTTGGCATGCGCAACGAGGACGTGTACCGCTGCAACGTGGCGCTGAGCATCCCGACCGACCCGAAATTCGGCTCGCTCAACCTCGGTGCGGCGATCCAGGTGATTGCCTACGAATGGCGGCTGGCGCTGGGCGGCTACGCCGTGCGCGAGGCGGTGGCGCCGCCGGCGGCGGCCGATGCGCAGGCGGTGGCCGGCATGCTCGACCACTGGGAGCGCGCGCTGGTCGATGTCGGTTTTCTCGACCCGGCCGCGCCCAAGAAGCTGATGCCGCGCCTGCAGCAGCTGTTCAACCGCGCCCAGCCGACGCCCGAGGAAATCCACATCCTGCGCGGCATCGCCAAGTCCATGTCGGAAGCGGCGCTGGGCCGGGAAGCCACCGCCGAGGCAAAAGCCCGCGCTGCACAGGGCAAGCGCAATTCGTAGACTTGGCGCCATGTTCTCCCGACTCCGTTCCGACATCCAGTGCATCCTCGAGCGCGACCCCGCGGCGCGCTCGCGCTGGGAAGTGATCACGCTCTACCCCGGCTTTCATGCGGTGCTGCTGCACCGCGTGGCGCACTGGTGCTGGACGCACCAGCTGAAGTGGTTCGGCCGTGCCATCTCGCAACTCTCGCGCTGGCTGACCGGCATCGAGATCCATCCCGGCGCCAAGGTCGGCGAGCGCGTGTTCTTCGATCACGCGATGGGCGTGGTGGTCGGCGAGACCGCCGAGATCGGCGACGGCTGCACCATCTACCAGGGCGTGACCCTGGGCGGCACCTCGCTCTACAAGGGCACCAAGCGCCACCCGACGCTGGGCCGCAACGTGGTGGTGAGCGCCGGCGCCAAGGTGCTGGGCGGCTTCGTGGTGGGCGACGACGCCAAGATCGGCAGCAACGCCGTGGTGATCAAGCCGGTGCCCGCCGGCGCGACCGCGGTAGGCATCCCGGCGCGCATCATCCCGAGCAAGGCCGGCGCCGGCGCCGACGTGACCGAGCTGGACCGCAAGTTCAACGCCTACGGCATCACGCAGGAAGACGATCCGCTGTCGCAGGCGATGCGTGGCCTGATCGACAACGCCGCCGGGCAGGAGCACCAGATTGCGCTGCTGTGGCAGGCCATCGCCACCTTGTCGGCCCGACGCGAAGGCGGCGGCAGCGGCGAGAGCGGCGACTGCGTGCCGTGTGACGCGGCGCGCGAGGAATGCTTCGAGGCCGAGAAGCTGACGCAGCTGGTGGGCAAGTAGGGGCCACCGGCGCCTGCCGAAGCTGCAACTTTCAGCCCAGCGCCAACACCACGCATTGCGTGGCGATGGCCCAGCACGTGGCCAGCCCGGCCAGATAGAGCACCGCGCGCCAGGGCTGCAGCCCGCGCAGGAACACGGCGGTGTGGGCATAGCGCAGCGCGACGTAGGCTCCGAAGAGCAGCTGCGCGGTGCCGGATGGCGCGCCGAGCAGAACGTAGGCCAGTCCCAGTCCCATGAACAGCGGCAGGTTCTCGGTGTCGTTGCGCCAGACGTTCGCGCAGCGGCGCACGAAATCCGCCTCGGCGGGCGCGGGCTTGCGGCCCATCAGCCGCGCGTCTTCCGGAATCGGAAAGACGCCGGAGCGCAGCCGGCTGATCACCTGCAGCACGCTGGTCAGGGTGGTCTTGGCGAACAGGGCCGTCAGCGCGAGCGCGAAGGCAGGCAGGGCGGGGAAGGCGGAAAAGGTGGAGGTAGCGTTCATGTCGTCGTTCTCGAAGGGAGGGGATGGCGACGAATTTGAGCCGCCGGATGGCTTTTCGGCCATTGGCGGAAATGACAAATTCATGGTCGAATTCGCCGCATGACTTCCATGCCCTCCCGCGTGCACGTCGGCGTGCTCGTGTTCCCCGGCTGCGTGCGCAGCGGCGCCGTGGTGCCGCACGACGTGCTGGCCTTGGCCAACGTGATGATGCGCGCGCGACCGGCGGCGCAGCGTGTTGATTTCCAGGCCCATTGGGTCACCGCCAGGCGGGAGGCGCGGGTCGATGCGGGCGGGCTGGGCTTTGCCGCGGTGGCGCCGGATGCCCATCCGCTGGATGCGCTGATCGTGCCCGGCGTGGATCACGCGGACGCGGGTGACCTGGGCCTGGCGCTGGACGCCTTGGCTCCCGAGCAGGCCTTGCTGCGCGCGCTGGCAGGCCGGGGCGTGCCGCTGCTTTTCGGCTGCTCTGCCACCTGCCTGCTGGCCCGCGCAGGCCTGCTGGACGGCCGCCGCGCCACCACCAGTTGGTGGCTGGGCGGCTATTGCCGCGCGCATTTCCCAGCGATGCAGCTGCAGCCGCAGGAAATCCTGGTGGAAGACGGGGCGCTGGTGTCGTCGGCAGGCGTGACCTCCTACTTCGACCTGGCCCTGTGGCTGGTGGGGCGGTATGCCGGCGACGACCTGCGCCAGTCGGCCGCGCGCATGCTGCTGCACGACAGCCGGCGCGAGAGCCAGGCGCCCTATGCCGCGGCGGCCATGGCCGAAGGCGAGGGCCCGATCGTGATCGAGCGCGCGCGGCGGTGGCTGGACAAGCGCCTGGACCGGCCCTGGACGGTGCGCGCGCTGGCGCAGCATTGCCGCACCAGCGAGCGCACCTTGCTGCGCCGCTTCAAGGAGGTCGCCGGCGTCGGGCCGGTGCAGTACGTGCAGCAGCTGCGCGTGGCGCGCGCCAAGTCATTGCTCGAATCGACGCTGCTGTCGATGGAGGACATCGCCGCGCGCTGCGGCTACCAGGATGTCTCCACCTTGCACAAGGTGTTCAGGCAATGGGCGCGGGTGACGCCGCGCGAATACCGCTCGCGCTTCGGCTTGCGGCGCTAGCGTGCCGGCCCGGCCGCAGCGGCGCCCGGCGAGCGGATGGCCGTCTTCGGCCGCCAGACCTTGCACACCGCGTCGTTGCCTTCGAGATAGGGCCCGCCGATCAGGTCGATGCAATAGGGCACCGCCGCGAAGATGCCAGGCACGAGCTGAGCGCCATCGGCGTCCTTCAGGCCTTCCAGCGTCTCGGCAATGGCCTTGGGCTGGCCGGGCAGGTTGATGATCAGGCTCTGGGCGCGGATCACCGCCACCTGGCGCGAGAGGATCGCGGTGGGCACAAACTTCAGGCTGATCTGGCGCATCTGCTCGCCGAAGCCGGGCATTTCCTTGTCGGCCACGGCCAGCGTGGCCTCGGGCGTGACGTCGCGCACGGCCGGGCCGGTGCCGCCGGTGGTCAGCACCAGCGCGCAGCCGGCGTCGACCAGCTCGATCAGCGCCTGGCTGATCTGCGCGGGCTCGTCGGGGATCAGGCGCGGCTCGAAGCTGATGGGGTTCTTCAGCGCGCGGCTCAGCCAGTCGCGCAGGGCGGGCAGGCCCTTGTCTTCGTAGACGCCGGTCGAGGCGCGGTCGCTGACCGAGACGATGCCGATGCGCACCGGGTCGAGTTCCGGCGCGTCCGCTGGCGTGCTCACGCGTCTTCCTCGCGTGCCTGTTCGCCCGCCTGCGCCGCATGGTCGTCGCCGGCGTGGCTGGCGAGCTGCTCGCGCACCAGCTGGAACACCTCGCGGTAGGCGCGTGCCTGGCGCGGCGCCTCGCCGGGCGGGCCGCCCTTGAGGTCCTTGCGGGCCTGGCGGATCAGGGCGCGCAGCTGCTGGCTGTCGGTGTCGGGGTGGGTCTCGATCCAGGCGCCGAAGGCGTCGTCCTCGGCGATCAGGCGGTCGCGCCACAGCTCGGCCTCGTGCAGCGCGGCGGTGGCCTGGGCGCTGGGGCGCGACAGTTCGTCCAGCGCGGCGCGGATGGCCTCGACCGTGGCCGGCTCCAGCAGCCGCATCAGCTTGCCGATGAACTGCATCTGGCGGCGCCGGCCTTCGAAGTTGGTGATGCGGCGCGCCTCGTCGAGCGCGTCGCTGAGCTTGTCGCTGAGGCCGAGCTTGTCGAAGGCGGGGCCGCGCAGCTTGAGCAGTTCTTCGCCGAGCGCCTGCAACTGGGCGCTCTCGCGCTTGAGGTCGGTCTTGCTGACGTCGGTGCCTTTGAGCTCGGTCTTGAGCTCGAGGTCGAGTTCGCTGCCTTCGGCGACGAACTGGCCTCGCACGTAGTAGCCTTTTTTGGGTTTGCGGGACATGGCGGTAGTAGGTGAATGGCGGGCGGCGGCGCTGGGCGCGCCGGGAGCGCAAGTATCATTGTCCTCCACATGCCTACCTCATCCTCGCGCGCCGCCAGCGGCTTCGCCTACAGCCGTCCTTTCTTCGAAAACCTGGTCGATTCGGCCTTAGCCCACGCGAAAAAGCTGGGCGCCACCGACGCCGGCGCGGAGGCCTCCGAAGGCTGCGGCCTGAGCGTCTCGGTGCGCAAGGGCGAGCTGGAGAACGTCGAGCGCAACCGCGACAAGTCGCTCGGCGTCACGGTGTACGTGGGCCATCGGCGCGGCAATGCCAGCACCTCCGATTTTTCCGATGCCGCCGTGGCGCAGACCGTGCAGGCGGCCTACGACATCGCCCGCTTCACGGCCGAAGACCCTGTGAGCGGGCTGCCCGACGAAGCCGACATCGCCACCGTGCACCCCGAGCTCGACCTCTTCCATCCGTGGGACATCACGAGCGAGCAGGCCGCGACCATCGCGCTCGAATGCGAGGCCGCTGCGCTGGGCACCGACAAGCGCATCACCAACAGCGAAGGCGCCGGCGTGTCGGCCCAGCAGAGCCATTTCTTCAGCGCGCACACGCATGGCTTCCGTGGCGGCTATGCCAGCTCGCGCCACTCGATCTCGGTGGCGCCGATTGCCGGCAAGGGCAACGGCATGCAGCGCGACGCCTGGTACAGCTCGATGCGCGCGGCCGACGAACTGGCCAGCCCGCAGGCGATCGGCCGCTACGCCGCCGAGCGCGCGCTCAGCCGCCTGAAGTCGCGCAAGATCAAGACCGTCGAATGCCCGGTGCTGTTCGAGTCGCCACTGGCGGCCGGGCTGCTCGGCGCGCTGGTGCAGGCCACCAGCGGCGGCGCGCTCTACCGCAAGAGCACCTTCCTGCTCGACTCGCTGGGCAAGCCGGTGCTGCCCAAGCACATCAGCGTCGACGAAGACCCGCACCTCCTGCGCGGCAAGGGCAGCGCCCCGTTCGACGACGAAGGCGTGGTGACCCAGGCGCGCAAGGTGGTCGACGCCGGGCGCCTGGAAGGCTATTTCCTGTCCACCTATTCGGCCCGCAAGCTGGGCATGAAGACCACCGGCAACGCCGGCGGCTCGCACAACCTGGTGCTGCGCTCGCGTCTGACCAAGGCCGGCGACGACCTCGACGCCATGCTGGAAAAGCTGGGCACCGGCCTGTTCGTGATCGAGCTGATGGGCCAGGGCGTGAACTACGTCACCGGCGACTACTCGCGCGGCGCCAGCGGCTTCTGGGTCGAGAAGGGCCGCATCGCGTTTCCGGTGGAAGAGATCACCATCGCCGGCAACCTCAAGGACATGCTGATGGGCATCCAGGCGGTGGGTGCCGACGTCTACAACTACGGCGCCAAGAGCACCGGCTCGCTGCTTGTCAATCGCATGAAAGTGGCAGGCAGCTGAGCAAACGAATACCAAGGCATTGCGCCGCGGCGCCAGGGCAGGGGAAAGCCCTGAGCCGGGCGCGCTTGGGCGGCGTCTAGAGTAGGTCCGCTGGCGGTTGCATCGTGCAACTGCCCATTTTTTTGTTCGCGCGCTTTGTCTTCCAAATTCCAGAATGTCGTCCTGACGGGTGCCTGCGGTGGCCTCGGCCAGGCGATTGCACGCCAGTTCATCGAGCGCGGCGCGGCGGTGGCGCTGCTCGGGCTGCAACCCGAGCCCTTGTTCCGGCTGGCCCAGCGCGCACCGGCCCGCTGTGCGGTCTATACCCTCGACGTGTGCGACAGCGCCGCCATGCAGGCGGTGGCCGCCGACTGGCGCCGGCGCGCCGGCACGCCCGACCTGGTGATTGCCAACGCCGGCGTGGCGGGCGGCTTCGACACCGCGCAGGCCGATGACCTGCCGGTGCTGCGCCGCATGCTGGAGATCAACCTGCTGGGCGCGGCCACCACCTTCCAGCCCTTCGTCGCCGAGATGCGCGAGCGCCGGCGCGGCGCGCTGGTCGGCGTGGCCAGCGTGGCGGGCTGGCGCGGCATGCCGGGCAACGGCGCCTACTGCGCCAGCAAGGCCGGCCTGATCCGCTACCTCGAAAGCCTGCGCGCCGAACTGCGCGGCAGCGGTGTCTCGGTGCACACCGTGAGCCCCGGCTACATCCGCACGGCGCTGACGGCCGGCAACGCCTTCGCCATGCCCGGCCTGCTCGAACCCGAAGAGGCGGCACGCCAGCTCGTGCAGGGCCTCGAGGCCGGGCGCCGCCAAGTGGTGCTGCCGCGCCATGTGGGCTGGCTCTCGCGCGCACTCGACCTGCTGCCCGAGCGCCTGCACGATCGCATCCTGCTGGCGCAGCCGCGCAAGCCTCGCGCCGGCGAACCCGGCGCCACCAGCATTCCGGGCCTGGCCGAGCGTCCGCGCGCGGCATCGGGCGCGCCACGGCCAGCGTCGTCGCGCGCGTCCGCGGCCCCGCCGACGCGCTGAGCCCGCACGTTCTCCAGTCTGCTTTCGTTTCCCGCCCGTTGCGCGCGCCCCGGCACGACGTGCTTCCTTCCTGCTCATCCGGCTGATTCCGTGTCCGACTCCATCACCTCCACCCAGATCGCCCTCATCGGTGCCGGCCCCTCGGGCCTGGCCGGGGCGCGCAACCTGCAGAAACTGGGGATCCCCTTCGTCTGCTTCGAATCGCATGCCGATGTCGGCGGCCTGTGGGACATCGACAACCCGCGCTCCACCGTCTATGAATCGGCGCACCTGATCTCCAGCAAGACCACCACCGAGTTCAGCGAATTCCCGATGGCGGCCAGCGTGGCGGACTACCCGAGCCACCGCGAACTGCGGCGCTACTTCCACGACTTCGCCGATCACTTCGGGCTGCGCCAGCACATCCGCTTCAACACGCGCGTGCTGTGCGTGGAGCCGGTCGACGACACGCCCGGCACGCGCTGGCGGGTCAGCGTGGACGTGGGCAACGGGCGCATCGAGACCAACGAATACCGCGGCGTGATCATCGCCAACGGCACGTTGTCGGAACCCAAGCGGCCGCCTTTCGAGGGCAGCTTTGCTGGCGAACTGCTGCACACCGCCGACTACAAGCAGGCGGCGCTGTTCAAGGACAAGCGGGTGCTGATCGTCGGCGCCGGCAACTCGGGCTGCGACATCGCGGTCGACGCCGTGCACTACGCGAAGAGCGTCGACATCTCGGTGCGCCGCGGCTACTACTTCGTGCCCAAGTACGTGTTCGGCAAGCCGGCCGACACGCTGGGCAGCGGCAAGAAGCCGCTGCCGGCCTGGCTCAAGCAGAAGGTCGACGCAACCGTGCTCAAGTGGTTCACCGGCGACCCGGTGCGCTTCGGCTTTCCCAAGCCGCAGTACAAGATGTACGAGTCGCACCCGGTGGTCAATTCGCTGATCCTGCACCACATCGGCCACGGCGACATCCACGTGCGGGCCGACATCGCCCGGCTGGACGGCCACACCGTGCATTTCAAGGACGGCAGCGCGCACGACTACGACCTGATCATGGCGGCCACCGGCTACGCCTTGCACTACCCCTTCATCGACCGCGCCCACCTCAACTGGCAGGGCATGGCGCCGCGCCTGTACCTCAACGTGTTCGCGCCGCGCTGGGAAACGCTGGCGGTGCTGGGCATGATCGAGGCCAGCGGCATCGGCTGGCAGGGCCGCTACGAGCAGGCCGAACTGGTGGCGCGCTACTTCAAGGCCCGCGAGCGCAACGCGCCGGCGGCCGCCGCGCTGCGCACTGCCGTGAACGGCCCGCCGCCCGACCTGAGCGGCGGCTACAAGTACCTGCAGCTCGAGCGCATGGCCTACTACGTGCACAAGGACAGCTACCGCGCCGCGGTGCGCGCCGCGTCCGCCGCGCTCGGCGCCGGGGAGTGACGATGCTGCCCGTCGACGAGATCCGCCTGAACTTCAACCCGGCTTCGCTGGCGCTGCTCAACGCGGTGCTGGGCTTCCTCATGTTCGGCATCGCGCTGGACACCCGCATCGACGACTTCAAGCGCGTCGCCCGCATGCCCGGCGCGATGGCGGTGGGCATCGGTGCGCAGTTCGTGGTGCTGCCGCTCATCACCTTCATGCTCACGCTGGTGCTGCAGGTGGGGCCGAGCATCGCGCTGGGCATGATCCTGGTGGCCTGCTGCCCGCCGGGCAACATCTCCAACATCCTGACGCACCGCGCGCGCGGCAACGTGGCGCTGTCGGTCTCGATGACGGCGATCTCCAACGCCATCGCCATCGTCGCCATGCCGCTGAACTTCGCCTTCTGGGGCGGGCTGCATCCCGGCGCCGCGCCGCTGCTCAAGACCATCGCGCTCGACCCGCTGCAGATGCTCGGCCACATCGTGCTGATCATCGGCATTCCCTTCGTGCTGGGCGTGGCCTGTGCGCAGCGCTGGCCGGCCTTCACCCAGCGCGTGAAGGGGCCGGCACGCGTGCTGAGCTTCCTGGCGCTGATCGTCTTCATCCTCGGCGCCATCGCCGGCAACTGGCGCTTCTTCCTCGACTACGTCGGCATGGTGCTGCTGGCCGTGGTGCTGCACGACGCGCTGGCCTTTGGCACCGGCTGGCTGTGCGCGCGTGTCTTCGGGCTGGCCGACTACGACCGGCGCGCCGTCGCCATCGAGGTCGGCATCCGCAACGCGGGCCTGGGGCTGGTGCTGATCTTCAGCTTCTTCGGCGGCCTCGGCGGCATGGCCGTGGTGGCCGGCGTCTGGGGTTTCTGGGACATCATCGCGGGCCTGATCCTGGCCAGCTGGTGGGGCCGCAAGGAGCCGCGCACATGAACTTCAGCCGTACCGACGCGCCCGTGGCGCGCCGCATCTTCATCACCGGCGGCGACGGTTTTCTCGGGCGCGGCGTGGTCGCCGCGCTGGCCGGCCGCGAAGGCATCGACCAGGTGGTGTGCGCCGACGTGCGCGAGGTGCCCATGCAGCGGCGCCTGCCCGGCGTGACCTACCTGCAGCAGGACGTGCGCGACCCGGGCCTCTCGCGCGCGCTGGGCGACCTGCACATCGACACCGTGGTGCATCTGGCGTCGATCGTCACGCCGTCCAAGGACTCCAACCGCAGCTTCGAGCATTCGGTCGACGTCGGCGGCACGCGCAACGTGCTGGGCGCCTGCGCCGCGGTTGGCGTGCGCCACATCGTGGTCTCGTCCAGCGGCGCCGCCTACGGCTACCACGCCGACAACCCGGCCTGGATCAGCGAAGAGCAACCGCTGCGCGGCAACGCGGTGTTCGCCTATTCCGACCACAAGCGCCAGGTCGAGGAAATGCTGGCGCAATGGCGCGCCAACCACCCGGCGCTGGCGCAGACGGTGCTGCGCATCGGCACCATCCTGGGCGAGCGGGTCGACAACCAGATCACCGCGCTGTTCCAGAAGAAGCGCCTGATCGCCATCCGCGGCAGCGCGAGCCCCTTCGTCTTCATCTGGGACGAGGACGTGACCGGCGCCATCGTGCACGCGCTGTCGGGCGCGCCGCCGGGCTGCTACAACGTGGCCGGCGATGGCGCGCTCAGCATCCACGAGATCGCGCAGCGCCTGCACAAGTCGACCATCGACTGGCCGGCCGGCGTGCTGCGCAGCGCGCTGGCCATCGGCTCCGCGCTGGGCGTGAGCCGCTACGGCCCCGAGCAGCTCGACTTCCTGCGCTATCGCCCGGTGCTGCTCAACACGGCGCTGAAGAAGCGCTTCGGCTACGTGCCGGAAAAGACCAGCGCGCAGGCCTTCGACGCCTTCGTGGCGGCGCGCGCGGCGCAGGGGCGGCCGGTCACGGCGCGCTGAGCGCGGCGCGCACGCGCTCGATCACCTGCCGGTAGGGCAGGATGAAGCCGTCGAGCGGATCGCTCGGCGCCAGCCAGCGGAAGGCAAAGCGCAGGCCGTCTTCCTCGGGGCTGCCGCTGGCCACGTGCTCGAAGCGCTCGGGCAGCGGCGCGGTGGCGCGCATCAGGTAGAGATGCCACAGCTGTTCGTGCGTGCGGTCGTTGCCCTCGACGCCGGCCGGGCAGTGGCGGGTGAGGGTGCCCAGAGGCTGCAGCGGGCCGTCGAAGGCGATGCCCGATTCTTCCAGCAGTTCACGGCGCACCGCGTCCTGCGGCGCCTCGCCGGCTTCCACCGTGCCCTTGGGCAACTGCAGGTTGCCGTCCGCCGGGTGATGGAACACCAGCAGCCGGCCGGCCGCATCGACCAGGCAGGCGCACGATTTCAGCACCGGCGTTTCGTCGGCCACGGCCATGGCTCAGTTGCCGGCCAGTGCGCTCTTGACGGCGGCGCTGACCAGGCCCATGTCGGCCTGGCCGGCCAGCTTGGCCTTCACCGCACCCATCACCTTGCCCATGTCGCCCGGGCCGCTGGCGCCCAGCTCGGCCACGATGGCCTTGACCGCGGCGTTGATCTCGTCGGCGCCCATGCGCTGCGGCAGGTAGGCGTCGAGCACCTTGATCTCGGCGCTTTCCTTGTCGGCCAGGTCCATGCGGCCGGCTTGCGTGAAGGCGGCGATCGAGTCCTTGCGCTGCTTCACCATCTTGTCGAGCACGCTGATGATGCCCGCGTCGTCCAGCTCGATGCGCTCGTCGACCTCGCGCTGCTTGATGGCGGCCATCAACAGGCGGATGGTGGCCAGGCGATCGGCTTCCTTGGCGCGCATCGCGCTCTTCATGTCGTCGGAGATCTGTTGCTTGAGGCTCATGGCGGTGTCCCGTGAATGGAGGGTGACGGAAAAAACAAAAGCCGCGGCAGGTTTCCCTGACACGGCTTGGCGGCTTGGAAGCCTGGCTTGCGGCCGGTCGCCCTGGCAAGGCGCCAGCGCGACAGAAGTGCTTAGTACAGCTTCTTGGGCAGCTGCATGCTGCGCACGCGCTTGTAGTGACGCTTGACGGCAGCAGCCTTCTTGCGCTTGCGCTCGGCGGTCGGCTTTTCGTAGAACTCGCGGGCACGCAGGTCGGTCAGCAGGCCGAGCTTTTCGATGGTGCGCTTGAAGCGGCGCAGGGCCACGTCGAACGGCTCGTTTTCTTTAACGCGGATGGTGGTCATGTAAACGTTGGTAATTCGATTGTGGTGCGGGGAAGATCGGGCCCCGCGCCGGTGGTCCTCAACTGGGAAATCTTTGTGGCCGTTGAGGCAAGGCCAAAGTTAGCCCGTGATTATAGCGTGCTTTGTTCAAGCCGCCAAGGCCTGCGCGCACGCGGCCGCGCTGGCCCAGGCCCACTGGAAGTTGTAGCCGCCGAGCCAGCCGGTCACGTCGACCACTTCGCCGATGAAGTAGAGGCCGGGCTGTTTCGATTCCAGGGTCTGCGAGGACAGCTCGCGCGTGTCGACCCCGCCGGCCGTGACCTCGGCCTTCTTGTAGCCCTCGGTGCCGCTGGGCACCACCTGCCAGCGGCCGATGCGCTCGGCCAGCTGGGCCAGCGCGCGGTCGGCTGCCTCGTTGATCGGGCGCTGCAGAGCAGTGTCTTGGCCAACCCAGGCGTCGGCCAGGCGCGTCGGCACCAGCGTCGCCAGTTCGTTGGCGATGCGCTTGCGCGAGCGCGCCTTGGCCTCGGCCAGCGCGGCGCCGATGTCCACGCCCGGCGCGAAGTCGATCGACAGCGGCGCGCCGGCCTGCCAGTAGCTGGAAATCTGCAGCACCGCCGGCCCGGACAGGCCGCGGTGCGTGAACAGCAGGTCTTCCAGGAAGGCCATGCGGTCCTTCTTGCTGCCGGTCGCTATCTGCACCGGCAGCGCCAGCCCGGCCAGGTGCGCGTAGGGCGCCCAGTCGTCGCCGCCGAAGGTCAGCGGCACCAGGGCAGGGCGCGGCGCGACCATGCGCAGGCCGAACTGGGCGGCGATGCGGTAGCCGAAATCGCTGGCGCCGATGGCCGGGATCGACAGGCCGCCGGTGGCGATCACCAGCGCCTGGGCCTGCACCGTGCCGCGCGCGGTGCCCACCGTGTAGCCGTCCGCGTCCGACCAGGCGATGTCGCCGACCGCGCACGGCTGCCAGTGCGTCACGCCGCCGGCGGCGCATTCGGCCAGCAGCATGTCGATGATCTGCTGCGAGGAACCGTCGCAGAAGAGCTGCCCCTTGTGCTTCTCGTGAAAGGCGATGCCGTGGCGCTGCACCAATTCGATGAAATGCTGCGGCGTGTAGCGCGACAGGGCCGAGCGGCAGAAGTTCGGGTTCTCGCCGATGAAGTGGCGCTGCGGCGCGCGCACGTCGAGGTCGCGATTGGTGAAGTTGGCGCGCCCGCCGCCGGAGATGCGCACCTTCTCGGCGATGCGCCCGTTGTGGTCGAGCAGCAGCACCTTGCGCCCGCGCTGGCCGGCTTGTGCGGCGCAGAACAGGCCGGCGGCGCCGGCACCGATGACGATGACGTCGAAGCGGCTCAAAGCGGCAGGTCCTTTGTCGCGGGTGAAATGGGGAGGCGGTCGATTCTAGGTGGCGCGACTTTGCGCAGCCTTGGCTCGGCATTGGCGATGGCCGGCCTCGCCAAGCGGCAGCGCGTCGGTCGCTGCAATTCGCCTCCCGACGCGGACAATCCGGAACATGACTTCGGCCCCTTCTTCCGCCAGCGCCAGCGCCGCACCGGTGCCCGCGGTGCCCGATACCGACGGCGTGGCGCACTGGCAGCGCAACTTGTTCGTCTGCATGTTCGGCAGCTTCACCACCATCGTCGGCATGACCCTGCTGCTGCCTTTCCTGCCGCTCTACGTGGAGCAACTGGGGGTGCAGGGCCACGCCGCCATCGTGCAGTGGTCGGGCATCGCCTTCGGTGCGACCTTTCTGAGCGCCGCGCTGGTGGCGCCGCTGTGGGGCCGGCTGGCCGACCGCTACGGCCGCAAGCTGATGATGATCCGCGCCAGCCTTGGCATGGTGGTGGCGATCGGGCTGATCGGGCTGGCGCAGAACGTCTGGCAACTGGTCGCGCTGCGCCTGCTCACCGGGCTGCTGGGCGGCTACGCCTCCGGCTCGATGGTGCTGGTGGCGGCGCAGACGCCGAAGGCGCGCTCGGGCTGGGCATTGGGTTTGATGTCCTCGGCCATCATGGCCGGCAGCCTGGTCGGTCCGCTGGTGGGCGGCCTGCTGCCGCCGCTGATCGGCATCCGCCAGACTTTCTTCGCGGCCGCCGGCGTGATCGCCATCGCCTTCGTGGCGACGCTGCTGCTGATCAAGGAACAGCGCCGCCCGCCCAAGCCCAAGGGCGCACCGCGCCAGCCCGAAGGCTGGGCCATCGTGCCCGACCGCCGCCCGGTGATCGCGATGCTGGCCAGCGGCCTGCTGCTGATGCTGGCCAACATGTCGATCGAGCCGATCATCACGGTCTACGTGGCGCAGCTGGTGAGCGACCCGGCCCGCATCACGATGGCCGCCGGCATCGTGATGTCGGCCGCCGCGCTGGGCAGCATTCTTTCGGCCTCGCGGCTGGGCAAGCTGGCGGACCGGGTCGGGCACCAGCGCGTCATCGTCGCTTGCATGTCGGTTGCCGCCGTGCTGCTGATTCCGCAGGCCTTCGTCACGCACGAATGGCAGCTGGTGGCGCTGCGCTTCCTGATGGGGCTGGCGCTGGGCGGCCTGCTGCCGTGCCTGGCCAGCGTGATCCGCCACAACGTGCCGGAGCGCGCGGTGGGCCAGTTCCTTGGCTATTCCACCTCGGCGCAGTACGCCGGGCAGGTGGCGGGGCCGGTGCTCGGCGGTTTCGCCGGCGGGCACTTCGGCATGGCCAGCGTGTTTCTCGGCACCTGCGTGCTGATGGCTGGCGGCGCGCTGTTCAATGCCAGCGTGCTGCGAAACGCGGCGACGCGCTGAGCAGGCGACGGCGTTCGCGCCTTTTCAAGTGCCGAAACGGTCGACCTGCAGGCTCGCGGCGGCGGCACCGCGCAGCACGTCGCCCACCACGATCACCGCCGGGCTGGCCAGCCCCTGTTCGGCGATGGCGGCCGTCAACTGGCCCAGCGTGGTGACGACGTGGCGCTGCTGCGGCAAGCTGGCGTGCTGCACCACCGCCACCGGCGTGCCGGCAGGCAGGCCGTGCAGCAGCTCGCGCTGGATGTGGGCCGCGCCGGCCACGCCCATGTAGATCACCAGCGTCAGGCGCGACGCATGCGCCGCGCTGGCCAGCGCGCGCCAGTCGGTCGAGTCGTGCGCGTTGTCGTGTTCGGCGCCGCTGCGCGCGTGGCCGGTGACGAACACCACGCCCTGCGCGTGGTCGCGGTGCGTGAGCGGCACGCCCAGCGCGGTGCTGGCGGCCAGGCCGGCGGTGATGCCGTTGACCACCGTCGCCTCGATGCCCGCTTCGCGCAGGTGCTCGATTTCCTCGCCGCCGCGCCCGAAGATGAAGGGGTCGCCGCCCTTGAGCCGCACCACCTGTTCGCCCTCGCGCACGGCGGCGATCATGATCTTCTCGATGAAGGCCTGCGGCGTGCTCTTGCAGCCGCCGCGCTTGCCCACGCGCACGATGCGCGCGTCGGGCCGCGCATGGACCAGCACCGCGTCGTTCACCAGGTCGTCGACCAGCAGCACGGTGGCCGCGCCGATCGCCTTGACCGCTTTCAGCGTGAGCAATTCCGGATCGCCCGGGCCGGCGCCGACCAGGGTGCAGGTGCCCATGCCCGTGCGGGGGCCGGAAGTGGTGTGCGATGTCATGTTGCGTCGGCCAGTTTCTGGATGCATTGGAGCTGTGCGGCAATGGGCGCGGGCACCGGCAGTTCGCCGGCCAGCACGCGGCGGGTGTAGGCAGCGGTGCTCGCCACGTCGATGTCTTGCGGCAGGCCCGGCACTTCGGCGGCGGTGCCGCCTTGCTGGGCCTGCAGCGCGATGCGCTCGCCGCGCACGAAGCCGTCGATCTGCGCCGTGCGGCGCGGGTCGGACACCACTTCGCCTTCCAGCCCGCGCGAGAGCAGCGCCGTCATGCCGGTCAGCTCGAAGGTCTGCGCCATGCTGTCGGCGTAGGCCGGGTGGGTGTAGCTGGCGACCACCACGGCCGGCCCGTCGCACGGCTGCATGAGCTTGACCACGCTGTGGCCCGGGTTGCGCAGGCCGACCACGCGGCGCACGTCGAGCAGGCGCTTGAGCGCGGGGTTGAGCAGTTCGGTCGGCGCAAAGGCGGCGGTGCCGGGCGCGATCGCGCCGACCTGCGTCAACGGCGCGATGTCGAGTGCCGCCAGCACGCTGGAGGCCAGCACGCGCGTCGATTCAGTGGCGCTGCCGTGCACCAGCACCGGCAGGCCTTCGCGCGCCAGCAGCAGGGCCAGCAGCGGCGTCAGCACCGGCAGCTTGCGCGCGCCGTTGTAGCTGGGCAGCACCACCAGCGGGCGCGGGCCGGCCGGAAAGCGCGCCAGCCGCGCATGCGTGGCGTCGAGAAAACCGGCCAGCTCGTCGGGCGTTTCGCCCTTGATGCGCATGGCCAGACAGAAGCCGCCGATTTCCAGGTCGGTGACCTGGCCGTCCAGCACCTGGCCGAACAGGTCGGCCGCCTGCGCGCGCGAGAGCGGCTTGGCGCCGCGCGCGCCGCGCCCGATTTCCTTGATGTAGTGACCGATGCTCATGGGGTGCCGATTGTCTCGCAGGCCTTATGCCGGATTGGGCATGCGCTTATGCCTTGCGGCCGCGTGGCCCTTTGCCATGCGCTGCAGGTGGCCGCCATCGCCGTTCATTCAGGCGGCGGGCTCGCCGGGCAGCAGGTCGGCCATCGAGAGCACCGATTCCGCCACGTCCACCAGGCGGCGGTTCTGGTTCATCGCGGTCTGGCGCAGCAGCTTGTGGGCGTCCTGTTCGCTCAGCCGCCGATGCGCCATCAGCAGGCCCTTGGCGCGTTCCACCAGCTTGCGTTCGTTCAGCGCGGCGCGCACGGTGTCGAGCTCGTCGTTCATGCTTTGCAGGCGCGTCGACTGTTCCTGCACCAGGTCCAGGATGGAGCGTTCCAGGTGGCGCCCGAACGGCGCTGGGGCTTCACCCGGCAGCGGCGACGGGGCTGCCGGCGATACGCCGGCCGGCACATCGAAGAAGGCGGCCGCAGCGCGTGGTTCGTCCTCGCACGGCAGGATGTCGAGCAGGCTCTCGTGCGAGTGCAATTCGGCGCGCGCCTGCGCGATCCGGTCCTCGCAGACCTGGTGCAGCTGAGCGGTCAGGCGCTCTTCCACGCCGTGCATGGCATCGATGCGCGCGGTGCTGCAATCGAACCAGCGGGCGGTGAGTTCGGTGTCGAGCGCCGCGCCGGCCGGCGCCGCGCAGGCGATGCGGCGCAGGCGCTCCAGTTCGGCCGCCTGGGCCGATGGCTGGCGCTCCCGCCAGGCCGCCAGCACCGCGGCATCGGAGAACTCGGCGAACAACTGGAAGCAGCGCTCCTGCGCCGCGATCAACTGCAGCCACTGCTGCTGGCGGGCGCCGTCGTTGTGGCCGGCGCTGAAGGCGGCTGCACCACAGGCGCGCTCCTGGCCGGCGAATTCCTTGCCCTGCATGAAGTTGAACAGCGCCACCAGCCGGCGCGAGATGAGCGGGTCGGTGGCGCCGTCGGCGGCCTCGAACACCACCGCCAGCAGGCCGGCGATGAGCTTGGCGAAGGCGGCGCTGGCCTGCGCCGCGTCGACCTGCTGGGCGTCGATGCGCCGGCGCAGTTCGGGCAGCGCATCCAGACCGGGCAGCACCCAGGCGATGCGGCTGAACAGCCGCGCGCCGTTGCCCGGCCGCCGGGCCTCGCTGCCGAGCTGGTCGAAGCGTTCGCGCACCTGCGCCTGCAAGGCGCCGCAGGCCGCCACCTGGGCACGGCGCTCGGCGCCAAAGCGCTTGCCGCCCGAGCCGAGCCACACGTTGGACAGACCGCGTTCGCGCTGCAACGCGTGCACCAGCTGGCTGATGGCGTCGACCCGTTCGCTGGTCTGCGCGAGCGCGTCGAGCTCGTCGATTTCGCAGCGCAGGGCGCCAATGAGAAAGCTCAATCCTGATTTCATGCGGGCTGTGGTGGCGCAGGTGCGCCGGAGGTTGTGGGGGCATCGAGCAACTTCCGTGCCCCGATGCGGTGCGCCGCCTACACTCGCCGCATGCTCGTGTTGGGAATCGAATCATCGTGCGATGAAACCGGCGTGGCCCTGGTCGAGGGCCACGGCGTCGGCGTGCCGCGCCTGGCCGGCCATGCGTTGCACAGCCAGATCGCCATGCACCAAGCCTATGGCGGCGTGGTGCCCGAACTGGCCAGCCGCGACCACATCCGCCGCGTGCTGCCGCTGACGCAAGCGGTGCTCGACGAGACCGGCCGCACGCTGGCCGAGGTCGACGTGGTGGCCTACACGCGCGGCCCCGGCCTGGCCGGCGCGCTGCTGGTGGGCGCTGGCGTGGCCTGCGCGCTGGGCGCCGCGCTGGGCAAGCCGGTGCTGGGCGTGCACCACCTCGAAGGGCACCTGCTGTCGCCCTTCCTGAGCGCCGATCCGCCGGAGTTTCCCTTCGTCGCGCTGCTGGTGTCGGGTGGCCACACGCAACTGATGCGGGTCGATGGCGTCGGCCGCTACGCGGTGCTGGGCGAGACCATCGACGACGCTGCCGGTGAGGCCTTCGACAAGAGCGCCAAGCTGATGGGCTTGCCGTATCCCGGTGGGCCCTGGCTGGCCAAGCTGGCCGAGCAGGGCGATGCGCAGGCCTTCAAGCTGCCGCGCCCGCTGCTGCACAGCGGCGATCTCGATTTCTCCTTTGCCGGCCTCAAGACCGCGGTGCTGACGCAGTCGCGCAAGCTGGGCGACGAACTGGAGGCGCGCAAGGCCGACTTGGCCGCTTCGACGCAGGCCGCCATCGTCGAGGTGCTGCTGAAGAAGTCGCTCACCGCGCTCAAGGAAACCGGGCTCAAGCGCCTGGTGGTGGCCGGCGGCGTGGGCGCCAACCGTTCGCTGCGCGAGCAGTTGAACGCGGCCTGCGCGCAGCGCGGCATTCGCGTGCACTACCCGGAACTGCACCTGTGCACCGACAACGGCGCCATGATCGCGATGGCCGCGGCGATGCGGCTGGAGGCGGCGCTGGAAACGCCGAACGCGCGCTATGCCTTCGACGTCAAGCCGCGATGGCCATTGGACTCGCTGCCGGTCGCGGCCGCGGCTTGAAGCCGGTGTCCGCTGCGGGCAGCGGCAGCACGTCGAGCACCTTGCGCCAGAGCCGGGACCATTGCGGCCAGTCGTGACCGCCTTCGGTGGTGAACACGTGATCCTTCGGCAGGGCCTCGGCCAGCAGCCGGTGGTTCGCGGCAAAGCGGTCGTTCAAGCCAAAACCCAGGTACAGCGGCGGCAGCTTGTCGCTGGCGCCGGAAGCATGGGCGTACTGCTGCAGCCACGGCCACAGCTTGCGGTCGACTTCCTCGTCGGGCAGCGGCCCGGTGGGCGCCTTCCAGGCGCGCAGGCCGCCGGCCTTGTGGATCTCGGCGCCGACCGGGCGGCGCCCGAGATAGGGCGCCAGCGCCACGATGCCGTCGACGCAGCCCGGCCGCGCCAGTTCGTGGATCAGCGCGCCGAAGCCGCCGATGGAAATGCCGACCAGCCAGATCGCGCGGTAGCCGCGCGCGCGCTGTGGCGCCAGCACGTCGGTGTGCAGGCGGTCGATGAAGGTCTGGTCGTAGTAGTAGGAAACGTCGGCGTCGACCAGCATCACGTCGGCCGCCAGCTCGCGCTCGCGCACCGCACTGACAAAGCCTTCGCGCTCGAACTCGTCCGGCTGGAGGAAGGCGCCGGGCAAGAACACGAGCAGGGTGTCGGACGGTGACTTGCTATCGGAGACCTTCAGCGTCGTTTCCATTCGTTTCTCTCGGGCCCTATCGGACAAGGCAGGAGGCTGGACGGGGCGGGCCGAAAGACGACTGCCGCGCGATGTCTCATCACAGGCGAAGTGAAAAAACACCCCTAAATGTGATGAGTTGCACAGCATTTTGGGCTGCACAGCGTGGATTAATGCAACAAAGTGTTAATAAAACGCTTTGTGTGCACACGCGTGCATGCAAAACCAATACTTTGTCTCTACTTGGCCACAGTGTCTCACAAATGTGACTTAAGTTGCAAAGCGCTGCGCCGGCGCCCCAAACAAGAAAACCCCGCAGGCCGGGCCTGCGGGGTTGGCGGAAAGCACGAAGGCGAACGCGATCAGTTGATGGTGAGCTGGCTCGCGGTGCTGACCGGCACTTTCTTGGCCAGCTTGAGCGTGAGCACGCCGTTCTCCAGCTTGGCGTCGCTGGCGGTCACGTCGACTTCCAGCGGCAACTCGTAGGCCGCCTTCACCTGGCGCTTGGCTTCGGCCTTGCTCTCGATGCGCACCACCGCGCCTTCGATCGAGATGGCGAGGTCCTCGCGCGACAGGCCGGGCACGTCCAGCGTGAGGGTCCAGCTGGTCTCGTCCTGCTCGAAATTGACGCCGCGCTGCGGCACGGCGGCAAAGGCGTCGCTGAAGAAGCGCTCGAGGCTGCGGTCGGCGGCGCGCGGAACGTAGGTGCGGGTGCGAAGGGTGGGTGCAAAGAACATGAGGAACTCCTTGAATCGGCTCGAACGGGACAAGAAATGTGTGTCCCTTACACTGCGCGGCCCTGTCCATTGCAGTGCCGCATGCCCTCCCATCTGGGCCCTTGCGCACCCGTTTCAAGAGAATGAATTTCCCCCTTTTTGAACGTCGCCGCCTCTTGAAATTCGGCGCCGCGTCGCTATGCGCCGCATTGGCCGCGCAAGGCGAGGCGCTGGCCCGCGAGAGTGCGGCCGGCCCGATCCGCCTCGCCATGATCGAGAGCTTGAGCGGCCCCTTCGCCAACACCGGCGAGGCGGTGTTCCGCAACCTGCTGTGGGCCGTCGAGCGCGTGAACGACCGCGGCGGCGTGCCGCTGCCCGGCGGCGCGCGCCAACTTCAGCTGGAGCGCTACGACAGCAAGGGGCAGAACGAAGAGGCGCTGTCGGCGCTGCGCGCCGCCATGGACGATGGCGCCCGCATCGTGCTGCAGGGCAATTCGTCGGCCACGGCGGCGGCGCTGCTCGATGCGATCGACAAGAACAACGCGCGCAACCCCGAGCGGCGCGTGATCTACCTGAACTACGCGGCGGTCGACCCGGTGCTGACCAACGAGCGCTGCAGCTTCTGGCATTTCCGCTTCGACGCGCATGCCGACATGCGCGTGACGGCGCTGATGGACGTCATTGCCGACGACCGCGCGCTGCGCAGCGTCTACCTGATCGGGCAGGACTACAGCTTCGGCCAGGCGGTGCTGCGCGAGACCCGGCGCCAGCTCGGCCAGCGCCGGCCCGACATCGCGGTGGTGGGCGACGAACTGCACCCGGTCGGCCGGGTGAAGGACTTCGCGCCCTACGCCAGCAAGATCATGGCCAGCGGCGCGCAGGCGGTGATCACCGGCAACTGGGGCAACGACTTGACGCTGCTGGTGAAGGCGGCGCGCGAAGCCGGCTACCAGGGCAAGTTCTACACCTTCTACGGCAATGCGCTGGGCGCACCGGCGGCGCTGGGCGACGCCGGCGTGGGGCGCGTGCTGGCGGTGGCCGACTGGCTGCCGAACGTGCAGAGCGCGCCCTCGCAAGCCTTCTACAAGTCCTTCCGCACCCGCTTCCCCAAGCCGGCCGACGACTACGTGCACATGCGCATGCAACTCATGATCGAGGCGCTGGCGCAGGCCATCGAGCGCGCCGGCAGCACCGACGCGGTGCGGGTGGCGCGTGCGCTGGAAAAGGCCGACGTGTCGCTGGCCGGCCAGCGCGGCCACATGCGCGCGGCCGACCACCAGTTCCAGCAGCCGCTGGTGGTGGGCGTGATGGACCGCCAGGGCACGCCGGGCGTGAACTTCGATGTCGAGGGGTCGGGCTACGGCTTTCGCGTCATCAAGACCATCCCTGCCGAACGCGCGGAAATGCCGACCACTTGCAAAATGCAGCGTCCCTGACCTTCTCACTTCCTGCCTTCACTTCTGTTCATCGAGCCATGCGCAACGCCATCCTCAACCTCGAAGCCTCGCGCATCCGCGAAGTGGCCAACGCCGGCATCGGCCGCACCGACGTGCTGCCTTTCTGGTTCGGCGAAAGCGACGAGGTCACGCCCGAGTTCATCCGCCAGGCGGCGATCGAATCGCTGCAGCGCGGCGAGACCTTCTACGCGCACAACCTCGGCCTGCCCGAGTTGCGCGAGGCGGTGGCGCAGTACATGAGCGCACTGCACCCGCGCATCGACGCGAGCCGCATCGCCATCACCTCCGGCGGCGTCAACGCGCTGATGCTGGCGGTGCAGCAACTGGTGGATGCGGGCGACGAGGTGGTGGCGATCACGCCGGTCTGGCCCAACCTGACGGCGCAGCCGGCCATCATGGGCGCCACCGTGCGCCAGGTGCCGCTGGTGGCCAGGGACGGGCAGTGGACGCTCGACCTGGATGCGGTGCGCGCTGCCGTCACGCCAGCGACCCGGCTGCTGGTCGTCAACGCCCCGAACAACCCGACCGGCTGGACCCTGACGCGCGCCGAGCAGCAGGCGCTGCTCGAGCATTGCCGCGCCACCGGCACCTGGATCCTGGCCGACGAGGTGTACGAGCGCCTCTACTACGAACCCTCGCCGAACGGCTGCGCGCCGAGCTTTCTCGACGTCGCCGCGCCGGACGACCGGCTGGTGGTGGTGCACAGCTTCTCCAAGAGTTTCCTCATGACCGGCTGGCGCCTGGGCTGGCTGGTGCTGCCGCCGGCGCTGGTCGAGGGCATGGGCAAGATCATCGAGTTCAACACCAGCTGCGCCAGCGTCTTCACGCAGCGCGCCGGCGTGGTGGCGCTGCAGCGCACGGCCGAGGTCACGCCGCGCGTGGTGGCGCACCTCAAGGCCTGCCGCGACACGCTGGTGCCGCTGCTGGCCGAGGTGCCGGGCGTGCAGGTGGCGGCCGCCAAGGGCGGCATGTACGCCTTCTTCACGCTGGCGGGCTACACCGATTCGCTGGACCTGGCCAAGCGGCTGGTGGTCGAAGCCGGCCTCGGGCTGGCACCGGGCAGCGCCTTTTCGCCGCAGGCGCAGGAGTGGCTGCGCTGGTGCTTCGCGTCGAAAGACCCGCAGCGGCTGATGCAGGGCGTCGAGCGGCTGCGCGGCTGGCTGGCCAGGCAGCCGCGCTGAGAGAGACCGGGGCACGCGCATGCCGTCGCGGTCCGTGCCCATCGACGTGGTGCGCGTCCTCGGGTCGGCATTGCCCGGCCTGCAGGCGATCGCGGCCGAATCGAATCGCAGCTTTCCGCGCCACATGCACGACGTGTTCGGCATCGGCGTGATGGACCGCGGCGGGCAGCGCTCGGCCAGTGGCCGCGGCGCGGTCGAGGCGGTGCGCGGCGATGTCATCACGGTCAATCCCGGCGAGGTGCACGACGGTGTCGCCCTGCGCGGCGAAGCGCGGGCCTGGCGCATGCTGCACCTGGCGCCGGCGCTGCTGGCGGATTGCGCGCCGGGCTTCGAACTGACGCAGCCGGTGTTGAACGATCCGGCGCTGCGACAGGGTTTCGATCGGCTGTTCGCCGCCGTGCGCGAGGGCGGCGATGCGCTGGCGCTGGAGCAGGGCGTGCTGCAACTGCTGCATGACGCGCCCGGTGCGCTGCCCGTAAAGGGGCCCACGCGTGCGGTGTCGATGTCGATGGAGCGCGCCCGTGCGCGCATCGCCGACGACTGCCTTCATGCACCCACGCTGGCCGAACTGGCGCACGAAGCCGGGCTGAGCCGCTACCAGTTGTTGCGCGGCTTCGCCGCCGCCTTCGGCCTGCCGCCGCATGCGTGGCTGCAGCAATGCCGGGTGTCGCGCGCCCGGCAACTGATCGCGCAGGGCAGGGCGCTGGCCGACGCCGCGGCCGATGCCGGTTTTGCCGACCAGAGCCACATGACGCGCGCCTTTGTGCGCTTCCTCGGCTTCACGCCGGGCGCGTATGCCGCGGCGCGCCGCGGCTGAATCCTTCTTTTCCTCCCGCGCTGCAATTTCGTTCAAGACGGCCGGGGCCCCGGCCGGCGACGCTCGGGTCTTCGCAAACGCCATCGAAAGGCAAGCAAGCATGTCGGAACGAAGCAAGGGAATGGCGCTGTGCGCGCTGGCGATGGTCACGGTGGGCAGCACGGTGGTGGCCAGCAAGGTCATCGCCGGCGGCCTGCCGCCGTTCACGGCGACCGCGCTGCGCTTCGCCCTGGCGCTGCCGGTGTTCGCCGTGCTGATGTGGCTCACGCGCGCGCACTGGCCGCGCCCCGATCGCCACGACGCCGTGCTGCTGCTGTGCCAGGCGGCGGCGGGCAGCGTCGGCTACACGGTGCTGCTGATCCTGGGCATGCGCTGGGCGCCGGCGGCGGACGCCGGCGTGGTGACCGGCACGCTGCCGGCCATGGCCGGGCTGGTGGCCGTGCTGGCGCTGCGCGAACGCCCGGGCCGCTACCTGGTGGCCGGGATCGTGCTCGCCAGCCTGGGCATTCTGGCCATCACGCTGCGCGCGGGCGGCGCCGGCGGGGAGGACGCCGGCCGCACGCCGACCGCCTTGCTCGGCAACCTGCTGGTGCTGGGCGCGGTCGCCCTCGAGGCGCTGTTCATCCTGCTCAACAAGCGGCTGCACGCGCCCCTGCCACCGCTGCTGCAGTCGACCGCGATGGTCGCGCTGGGGCTGCTCCTGTCGGTGATTCCCGCGCTGCTGGAGCGGGCCTGGCTGCAACCGGTGCCGGCCGCGGCGCTGGCCGGCGTGGCCTATTACGCGCTGGTGCCGACAGTGGGCGGCTTCCTGCTCTGGTACGCTGGCGCCGCCCGGCTCAGCGGTGCCGAGGCGGCGCTGTTCACGGCCCTGATGCCGGTCTCGGCGCTGGTGCTGGCCGCCGGGTGGCTCGGCGAGGCGGTGGGGGCCGCCCAGATCGCCGGCGCCGCCTGCGTGCTGGGCGCCGTGGCGCTGGTCTCGCTCGACGGCAGGCAGCGGGAAGGCGCGGCCAGACCGGCCGATGTATAATCCCAAGGCTTTGCATGCCGCAAGGCGCACGATGCGTTCAGTTCCAGCGCGCATCGCAAGTCAAACATCCCGGAACGAGGAAATTCACATGATCGCAGCCTCCATCAAGGCCGAAGTTGTCAAGGACAACGCCCGTGCAGCCAACGATACCGGTAGCCCGGAAGTGCAAGTCGCACTGCTGACCGCCCGCATCAACGAGCTGACCCCCCACTTCAAGACCCACGCCAAGGACCACCACGGTCGCCGCGGCCTGCTGCGCATGGTGAGCCGTCGCCGCAAGCTGCTGGACTACCTGAAGTCCAAGGACGCTGACCGCTACACCGCGCTGATCGCCAAGCTGGGCCTGCGCAAGTAAGTCACCCCCATGCAAAAACGCCTGAGTTAGCCCGCTAGCTCAGGCGTTTTGTACTTCGGAGCCGCCAAAACAGAGCGAAGCTGTGTCATTCCAACGGAGTTTGCGTGTGAATCTCGCTGGAATGGCATCGTGTTCTGAATTGCGCTCCAACGCCCGCAGGCCCTCATTGGCCTGCTATTAAAAAAGGAGCAATCATGAGCCTCTTCAACAAAGTCACCAAGTCGTTCCAATGGGGCGACAAGACCGTCGTGCTGGAAACCGGCGAAATCGCTCGCCAGGCCTCCGGTGCCGTGCGCGTCGACATCGACGGCACCGTCGTGCTGGCCACGGTGGTCGCCTCCAAGTCGGCCAAGCCCGGCCAGGACTTCTTCCCGCTGACGGTCGACTACATCGAGAAGACCTATGCCGCCGGCAAGATCCCCGGCAGCTTCTTCAAGCGCGAAGCCAAGCCGAGCGAGCACGAAACCCTGACCAGCCGCCTGATCGACCGTCCGATCCGCCCGCTGTTCCCCGAAGGTTTCCTGAACGAAGTGCACGTGGTGATCCACACGCTGTCGCTCAACCCTGAAGTCGATGCCGACATCGCCGCCATGATCGGCGTGAGCGCCGCGCTGTCGATCTCCGGCATCCCGTTCACTGGCCCGATCGGTGCCGCCCGCGTGGGCTACATCAACGGCCAGTACGTGCTCAACCCCGGTCAGACTGCGCGCAAGGATTCGCAGATGGACCTGGTGGTGGCCGGTACCGAAGCCGCCGTGCTGATGGTCGAGTCCGAAGCGCAGCAGCTCAGCGAAGAAATCATGCTGGGCGGCGTGGTGTTCGGCCACCAGCAGGCCGGCATCGCGATCAACGCGATCCATGAACTCGTGCGCGACGCCGGCAAGCCGGTGTGGGACTGGCAGGCACCGGCCGAAGACGAAGCCTTCGTCGCCAAGGTCAAGGGCCTGGCCGAGGAAAAGCTGCGCGCGGTCTACCAGATCCGCAGCAAGCAGGCCCGCACGCAAGCCCTGCGCGAAGCCAATGCCAGCGTGATGAGCACGCTGAAGGAAAGCGGCGAGCCCTTCGACGCCGGCAAGGTCAACGACCTGCTGTTCGCCATCGAATCGAAGATCGTGCGCAGCCAGATCCTGGCGGGCGAACCGCGCATCGACGGCCGCGACACGCGCACCGTGCGCCCGATCGAGATCCGCAACTCGGTGCTGCCACGCACCCACGGCTCGGCGCTGTTCACGCGCGGCGAGACGCAGGCACTGGTGGTGACCACGCTGGGCACCGAACGCGACGCGCAGCGCATCGACGCGCTGGCCGGCGAATACGAAGACCGCTTCCTGTTCCACTACAACATGCCTCCGTTCGCCACCGGCGAAGTGGGCCGCATGGGTTCGACCAAGCGCCGCGAAATCGGCCACGGCCGCCTGGCCAAGCGTGCCCTCGTGGCCGTGCTGCCGAGCAAGGAAGAGTTCCCCTACACCGTGCGCGTGGTCTCGGAAATCACCGAATCGAACGGCTCCTCGTCGATGGCTTCGGTCTGCGGCGGCTGCCTGTCGATGATGGACGCCGGCGTGCCGATGAAGGCCCACGTGGCCG
>Ga0160459_100121_pt1 | contig 60950 bp, 61 predicted proteins | sample HID1973K_E6MG_FD_108208 | JGI IMG/M metagenome (GOLD analysis project Ga0160459, IMG submission 108208) | Enriched mosquito-associated microbial communities from UW Madison campus, WI, USA - HID1973K_E6 MG | ecosystem: Host-associated > Arthropoda: Insects > Digestive system > Unclassified ...
CGTGCGATGCGGATGCGTACGGCCCGCTGCGTTCGACATGGCTAACTGTCTCCGTCAAGCTGAACGCGCCCATCATGCGTCGAAATATTCAGCACTGGGAAACGGTCGTGCCGAGTCGCTTACCGCCGTCTATGCGCAGTGCGAACTTCAGTAGTGGACAAATCGCGGCCATTCATTGACCAGCCTCCTCATTCACGCTCTTGGAGCCAAAGAAGTCATTCGTTTTACAGATTGCCCGCGGCACGATATTGATCGATCGAGTCATTGAGGTCGATGTACTTGCGGGACGTCGCTGCCCACTGATCTCGGAATCGCCAATGTCTTCACGGACGCCAACGCTAAACCTGTCCGACCAAAAAATCCTCAAGGGACGTCAAGACCTCATTCGGGGCATCCTCAGGCAGCAGATGGCCACCGGGCAATCCCTTGCCCGTCACGTTCGTTGCCCATCGGGACCACACGTCAACGGGCAGGATGCTTCTAGCCTTTTGTTCGCTCTCGCTCCACAGTACCAGGACCGGACAGCCGAGTCTTCGGCCCGCGGCTGAATCGCTTGCATCGTGCTCCAGGTCCTCGGAAGCAGCGGCGCGATAGTCTTCGCACATGGCGTGGCGCACGTGCGGATTCCTGAATGCGGTTCGATAGGCGGCAAGTGCCAAAGGATCGATCCGTTCGAGACCGCCCGCCATCTTAGCCAGCGCAGCGTCGAGATAAGCGTCTGGATCAGCCGCAAGCATCCGCTCCGGGAGATCGCCCGGCTGCGCCATGAAGAACCAGTGCCAGGCGTTCAACGCGAACGTCTTGTCAATGGCTGCGAATGCATCGAGCGTCGGTATCACCGTCAGCGAGGCATACGCGGCGACGCGTCGAGGATGGTCCAGCGCAAGCCGGTATCCGGCCCGGGCGCCCCGATCATGCCCGACCACTGCGAAGCGCTCGTGCCCGAGCCGGTCCATCAGTTCGACGAGCGCGCTCGCCACGCGACGTTTGGTCCATCGCGGCTGATCGTTGCAAGTCCGGCTGTCGCCGTACCCCGGCAAATCCGGCACGATGACGGTGTGCGACCTCGCGAGCGTCGGCGCAATCAATCGCCACGCAACGTGCGTCTGCGGGTAGCCGTGCAACAGCAAAACCGGCGATCCGCTTCCGCCGATCCTGCCGCGAAACGAGACATCGCCCGCTTCGACGTCGAGCTTCGCGAAGCCCGGAAAGAAGTCTTGCGCAAGTTCATGCACCGTGGTCACCTTCTCGTAAAACGTGACTTCAATGTTGCGACACCGACCTGACGAACTCGGCCAGATCGCGATTGAAACGCTCGGGTTCCTCGATGAACGGCGCGTGACCCGAGTCCGCGTACTCGTTGCTGACGATGCGTGGATTCAGCGCGGCCGCGCGAGTCAGCGTTGCACGCGTGTCGACCAGCGCGTCATGACCGCCGTAGATAAAGAGCAGCGGTACGCGCGCCCTGCCGAGCCCCTCCGCAGCGAAGACCGTCATCGTCGGCACTTCCTTTTGCATGTCCCACGATGCCATCGCGGCGTTCGCGAGCAGCCGGTCGAATGTATCGGCGTCAGGCCGATGGTTGAAACACAGGCCGACGAACGTGCGCTCACCGTCGAGATGCGTCTTCAGATCCGGCAAATTCATGTCCCGATAAACCTCGGGATGATCGACGATCTGACCCGGGGCGAGTTCGACCACGCCGTCGACATACACGGCGCCCGCGAGCGCGCGATCGCCATACTTGGCGAGGTAGTTCGATATCACCACCCCGCCGAGTGACCAGCCGACCACGACGGGCTTGCGCGCGTGTGAGCCCTGTATCACCGCTGCGAGGTCGTCCCCCCAACGGTTTCCGTCATGATACGGCTCCGGGCCAGATGGCTTATCCGACAGACCGTGACCGCGCAGATCGTACGTAATGATCCGGTATTGGCGCAATTCGGGAGACTGCACCTGCGCGTCCCAGTTCAGGCGGCTGCCGAGCAGTCCATGCACCAGAATGATGGGAGGGCCATTCGGATTGCCGCTTTCCTGAACCGCCAGCTTCACCCCATCCGTCGATGTAACCGTATAGCTGGTCGGCCTCGCGATTGTGTCGGGTGCGCACGCGAACAGCGTCGCCGCAGAGAACGCGGAAGTCAAAAAGTGAAGGAACGTTCGTAAGCTCATTGTCTTTCCTGAGAGAGTGTCAGTGCGCCTAGTCTCAACCCTTACACCGATGTGAGAGTCAAGCGAATCGTGTTAGCCTGCTTTTCATGAAAAACACCTCCTCACAGGAACTGCTGACGATCGGACAACTCTCGCAACTCACCGGCGCGAGCGTGCGATCGCTCCGGCATTACGACGAACACGGCCTGCTTGCCTCGGTACGTGCGAGCAATGGCTATCGCATGTTCCCCGAGAAGGCAGTAACGCAGGTCAAGCAGATTCAGCGCATGATCGCGACCGGTTTCACCATCGACGATATTCGCGGCTTTCCGGATTGCATGCTCCTGATCGAAGGCGCCCGCTCGTGCGACCAGATCACCGAGGTCCAGCGGGTAAGGCTCGAAGCCATCGAACGTCAGATCGCAGACCTCGAAAAGCGTCGCGCGCGGCTCGTCAAGACCTTGCTCGAAGGTGCGGTGCCGCCCGTCAACTGACGCGGACCGCGGTACACACAGATCGCCCTCACACCGGAACATTGGACGCAGTTTTCTTCCTGCGAATGTCCGCACGCAGGCTGTCGTACTCCTCATGACTGATCGGCGATGCATCTCGCTGGCCGAGCGCGTTGACGGGCAGCCGGTAGGTTTCGCGCGCCGTCCATGCACCCAGTGCGCCGACACCGCAGACGATCAGCGTGATCGTCCCGACGATCAACGGAATGTGTTGCGTGCCCGGCGGTACGGCGGCTGCGATGAACGCCGGCAGGATCGCGGTGATAGCCGTGCCGATGTTCTGGCCGATCGCCATGGCGGTAACCCGGATACGCGTCGGGAACAGTTCAGGCATGAAGCTCGGATACACCGCGTTGAAGCACTGATACACCACGCCCCACATTACGATCGCGATGCCGATCGCCAGCACTGCGTTGTGCAGACTGATCGCATAGAGATACCCATAAGACAGCAGGCCCGATGCAAGCGCGCCGAATATGATGAGCGGCCGGCGTCCCCATCGATCGGACAGACTGCCTGCGAAGGGAATGAAGAACATCGCGGTCAGATTGGCGAGCAGTGGAATCCACAGAAAAAAACCTTTCGAAAGACCGATACCGTAAGCAGGCTGCACCGCATAGGCCGCGCCGAAGATCGAAGTCACCGCGAGGATGATCGCAATCAATGCGATTGCGGCGATGCGCACGATATCTCGCCAGCCATCGCGTAACGCTTCCTTGACGGGCGACGCGGGAATCTGCCGATGTTGCGCTTCATCGACGAAAGCCGGCGTCTCCGACACTTTCCGCCGAATTACATAACCGGCTACGAGCACGAGCACACTCAGCAGGAACGGTACGCGCCAACCCCATGTCAGGAATTCCTTCTCGGGCAGATAGTAGGCGAGCGGCATGAAGATGGCCGCAGCGAACACCTGGCCGGCAGTCACGCCCTGCATCGCGTAACTGGCAAAGTAGCCGCGACGGCCGAGCGGCGCATGCTCCAGCACGAGAGAACTGGAACCGGAGATCTCCCCGGCGACCGCAAAGCCTTGGATGAGCCGCAAGGCCACGAGCAGGATCGGCGCTGCGAAGCCCACTTGCGCGAATGTCGGCAGAAAACCCACCGCGAGCGTCGACAATCCCATCATGAACATGCAGGTGAGAAGCAGGTTCTTGCGTCCATGTGTATCGCCACGACGGCCGAGCACAAGTGCGCCGACTGGTCGTGCGAGATAGCCGACGCCATACGTCGCGAGCGACGCGGCGATCGCAACGCGACTGTCTCCGGAGGGAAAAAAGAGTTGCGGAAAAACCAGTGCGGCGGCTTGCGCGTAAATGAAGTAGTCGTAGTACTCCAGTGCCGAGCCGATCCACGCGCTCGCGGTGGCGGTTCGTGCCTGATTGCTGCTCTGCTGATGCGTCAGTGCCATTTCGTCTCCTGCATGTGTCTTTCAGGTGGTCGGGAACAAAGCGCGCGTAGGGTTGCGCGCTCAATACGTCGCACGGCCGCCTGACAGGTCGAAGGTGAAGCCGGTCGTGAAGCTGCATTCGTCGCTCGCGATCCACGCCACCATGGCGGCGATCTCTGGAACGGTCAAAAACCGCCCCATCGGAATGCGTGCCTTGCTTGCCTCGATGTGCTCCTCCGTCATCTCCCGGAAAAGATCCGTTTCGGTGATCGCAGGCGCGATGCCGTTGACCGTAACGCCCGTGCCGGCCAGCTCGCGCGCGATCGATTTCGTCAGACCGATGACACCCGCCTTCGCCGCGGCATAGGCGCAGATGTTCGGATGTCCTTCCTTGCCGACGATCGACGCCACGTTGACGATGCGTCCCGCCCCGCGTTCGCGCATGTGTGGTACCGCGAGGCGACAGGTGTGGAAGACGCTGTTCAGATCGACGGCGAGAACGCGGTTCCATGCGTCGACCGGGTAGTCCTCGATAGGCATGACCCGTCCATTGATGCCGGCGTTGTTCACGAGTATGTCGACATGACCGAACGACGCGAGCGTGGCGGCGAACGCTGCCTCGACGGAACGCGCGTCGGCAAGATCGACGGCCTGCACGAGCGCCGCGGGCGAGTGACCGCCTGTTTCGAGCGATGAACAATCGATATCCCAACAGGCGACGCGGCAGCCTTCGTCCGCAAGACGCTCTGCGATGCCGCGCCCGATGCCACGCGCGGCGCCCGTCACGATGGCCGTGCGTGTTTCGAATCTTCGTTGCTTTACCGGTTGCATTTCCATTTTCATCCGTTCCTGTCCATAACTGAGTTCCCATGCTAGAAACGAGAATCGAGCTCGTCAACGGTATTGGCGACATTCATTCACATAGGGAAACAAACTAGGGAATGTCCCGGTTTGCGAAAAAAACCGCTTGACCGCGCATGGCCCCGAGCACCAACATAGAAACTCATTCCTATTTGTGAACGACGAGGACCGATAGATGGAACAGGCGATGATTGATCGATTGACTATCCGTGAGACGATCGAAAACTGGGCGGTATGGCGAGATGCGGGAGACTGGGAGCGTTTCGCGACGCTCTGGCATCCGGACGGCCGCATGATGGCGACGTGGTTTCAGGGTAGCGGTCGCGAGTTCATCGAAGTGACGAAGGCCGGTTGGGCGAATGGCGTGAGCATCCTGCATTTCTTGGGCGGCACGTCGATCGAAGTGAGTGGCTCGCGTGCCGTCGCCCAGACCAAGATGACCATTTCGCAGCGTGGAGAAGTCGAAGGCACGTTATGCGACGTCGTGTGCACCGGCCGCTTCTACGACTTCTTCGAGAAGGTCGAAGACCGATGGCTGCTGTTGCTTCGTCAGCCCATCTACGAAAAGGATCGTCTGGATCCGGTCGAGCCGGACGCTCGTCCCGTTCTCGATGCGGCGCTCCTGGGCGAGTTCCCCGCCGGCTACCGGCATCTCGCGTATATGCAGACCCGCATCGGCTACAAGGTCAAACGCGACATGCCGGCGCTGACGGGCCCGGAGGTCGAAGCGCTCTATGCGCGCGGCCGCCAGTATCTGCAAAACGGGGCGCTGTGATGGAGGACGTCTCGCCGATGCGCTTCGAATTCCGCGCGCTGCCGGCGCGCGTGCTGTTCGGCGCGGGCAGGCGTCGGGAAACGCCCGAACTCGCCCGGCAACTGGGCTGCACGCGTCCGTTGATCATCTCCACACCGGAACAGAAGGATTTGGCTGACGCCATCGCGTCGTTGTTCTCCGAGGCACGCGCGCACGTCTTCTCCGAGGCCGCGATGCACACGCCGTGGAACGTGACATCGCGTGCGCTCGCCGTCGCTCAGGGGACTGGCGCCGACTCCCTGATCGCTGTCGGCGGCGGCTCGGCGATCGGCCTCGCGAAAGCGCTTGCACTGCGCACCGGTCTGCCGCAAATCGCGCTGCCCACTACGTACGCCGGCTCTGAAGTCACACCGATCATCGGCGAAACGCAGGACGGCGAGAAACGTACGCGTCGTACGCTCGACGTGTTGCCGGAAGCCGTGATCTACGATGTCGAACTCACCCTGACGCTGCCCGCGCGCTTGTCGGCGATGAGCGGTCTGAACGCGATGGCTCACGCGGTGGAAGCGCTCTATGCCGTAGACGCCAATCCGGTCACATCGAACATGGCTGAACAGGGTATCGCAGCCCTCGCCGCCGCGCTGCCCGAGATTCTCGCCAATCCCGCCAGTCGTGACGCGCGCAGCCGCGCCCAGTACGGCGCGTGGTTGTGCGGAACCTGCCTCGGCTCCGTCGGCATGGCGCTGCATCATAAGGTGTGTCACGTTCTGGGCGGCACTTTCGATCTGCCGCACGCCGACACGCATGCGATCATGCTCGCGCACGTCGTCGCCTACCAGGCTGGCGCGGCACCGCACGCAATGCGCCGCATCGCACGCGCGCTCGGCGCCGATAACGCTTGGACTGGACTGCACGCGCTCGGGACCAGGCTGCATGTTCCCCGGTCCCTTGCCGAGATCGGCATGCCGCACGAAGGTATCGGGCGTGCGGCCGAACTGGTGCTGCGAGAGACTTACGCGAATCCGCGCACGCCGGACCATGACTCGATCAGGGCAATGCTGGAACGGGCATGGCGCGGCGCAGCACCACAACCCGATGCGCTGTGAGGAAAACGCGATGCGCAATTTCAACGAAGACAACATCACTGCAGCGGTCATCGAGCGTCTTGCGGGAAGCAAGAGCCAACGCGTGCACCAGATCAGCGACGCGCTGGTTCGTCATCTGCACGCGTTCGTGAAGGAGATCGAGCCAACCGAAGACGAATGGGCCGCTGCGATTCGCTTTCTTACGCAGACTGGGCAGATGTGCACCGACACCCGGCAGGAGTTCATTCTGTTGTCCGACACGCTTGGTGTATCGATGCTGGTGGACGCGATCAATCATCGCTATCCGGGCGACGCGACGCAGACCACGGTGCTCGGTCCGTTCTATGTCGAAGAAGCGGATACGCTGCCCCTGGGTGCTTCGATCGCAGATGGCGAGCCGGGAGAGCCTCTGCTGGTGGAAGGCGCCGTACGCGATCTGCGCGGAGATCCGATCGCGGGCGCACTGGTCGAGACGTGGCACGCGGACAGCCACGGCTTCTATGACGTGCAGAAGGCGGCGGGCAAGGCGGCGTTGCACATGCGCGCGCGCTTCCTGACCGATTCGAATGGCTCATTCTGGTATCGGTCGATCGTGCCCGCGGCCTATCCGATTCCGAACGACGGCCCGGTCGGCCGCATGCTCGATGCGCAGGGGCGGCATCCGTACCGTCCGGCTCACGTGCACTTTCGCGTGAGTGCTCCCGGCTTCCAGACGCTCGTTACGCATGTGTTCGTGAGCGGCGACGTCTACCTGGATTCTGACGTCGTGTTCGGCGTGAAGGACGCACTGATCGAGCCGCTGGTGCCGCTCGCACCGGGCCTGAGTCCGGCCGGTCACCGCGTCGACGTTCCGACCGCCCTGCTTGCCTATGATTTCGTGCTTCCGCCGCAGAACTGATCGCTGTGCGCCTTGAGCCATTTTTAATGTTACGGACGCGTTCTCATGCATGAACTATCGCTGCATCATCTGACCATCCTCGACGCGCATCCGCTGCAACTCGTCGATGCGGCAGCCGCTGCGGGATTCGAGTATTGCGGCTTGCGGCTGATCGCGCCTACCGCTACGGATGCGATCGTGGACGTCGCGAACAATCCCGCGCTCATCCGCGAACTACACGCGCGACTCGACGCAACCGGTGTCAGGCTCCTGGACATCGAAGCCCTCTGGCTGAGTCCGCAGACGGATGTCCCGTCAATACTGCCCGCACTCGAAGCGGGTCGTACGCTCGGTGCGCGGCACGTGCTCTGCGTCGGCAACGACACCGAACGCGCTCGCCTGCGAGACAACTTCGGCCGTCTCTGCGAAGCGGCGGACGGTTTCGGCCTTTCGGTCGGACTCGAAGCGATCACGTACTGCGCGGTCAGTACGCCCGCAGACGCGCTCGAGTTCGTGCGATCGAGCGGACAGCCGAACGCGCGGATACTCATTGACGCATTGCAATTCTTCCGTTCGGGCGCGACGTGCGAGCAGATCGATGCGATCGACCCGGCGCTGATCGAATACATCCAGATTTGCGATGCACCGAGCGCCGCACCGCAGTCTCTCGAAGCGCGGAGAAAAGAAGCGAGAACGGCGCGGCTGCTGCCCGGGGATGGTGAATTGCCGCTGCGCGAACTGCTGTCGAAACTGCGGTCCGATCTTCCACTCGCGGTCGAGGCGCCGACGCTCGCGCTGCGTGGCCTGCCGTTCGACGAACAGGCGAGACACATCCATGCGCGCATGCAGACGTTCCTTGCTGGTCCAGTATCATGACGCCAAGGTGTTTCCATAGGTAAACAGGAGCTGGATATGCTGTTGGAAGACGAATCGAATGGTGTGGTGAAGTCGGCGGATCGCGTGCTTGACGTGATCGAGTTGCTCGCACGATGGGGACGCGAGATGTCCCATGCGGAGATCGCGGAAGCGCTGGACATACCGAAGAGTTCGCTGACCAAGCTGCTCAAGAATCTTACGGCTCGTGGCTTTGTCGAATTCGTCCCTGTCACCAAGGGTTATCGCCTTGGCGAAGCGCTGATCCGGCTTTCCCAGCAATCCACCCATAGCCGCTCGCTCGTCAGCTGCGCGCAACCGGTGCTGGCAGAGATTACACAACAGACGCTGGAGTCGTGCGCGCTCAATCAGCTCAAGGGCGACAAGGTGGAAGTCGTTGCGACGGTGACCAGTCCGCAACGGTTGGTGTCGCATCTGCGACTTGGCGATCTTGCGCCGCTTTATGCTGTGTCGGGTGGAAAGGTGATTCTCGCGTTTCTTCCGGATCAGATGCGCAGCGAATACATCAAGACCGTGAAGATGCAAGCCATCACGCCAAAGACGATCACAGCAAAGAAGGCGCTGCTCGCACAGATCGAAACCATCCGACAGACCGGGGTCGCCTATTCGATGGACGAATACACGCAGGGCATTGTCGGCGTGGGCGTGCCGGTGTTGTCATCGTCGGGCTTTCCGCTCGGATCGCTGAACGTCGCGATTCCCTCGGTGCGATATTCGGAACGTGTCGGCGCGCGGGCCGTCGCTGTTCTCAAGGCCTCCGCGGAACGCGTGCGCCGCGATTACATCGCCGCGAACGAACATACCAGGTAGGCTCGGCGGCCGGTGTTTTGTGGTCGCCACAAAATTGATTGCAATTATCTGAATGCTTTATAAAGGATACCGAAGTTAATGAACGCGAGAATTGCAGTGCCGAATGGAACCGTTCAATTTCCTCGCGTGGGAGTCGGAGCCGGCAGCCTCGCGAACGCCGCGGGCGAGCAGGCGTTCTTCGATATGATTCATGCCGCGTGGGCGAGCGGCGTTCGATATTTCGATACCTCGGCGGCTTATCTTGGCGGTGAAAGCGAGCAGCGGCTTGGCGCGGCGCTGGCTGAGTATCCGCGAGACGAGTTATATGTATCGACCAAACTCGGCAGGTACTTGAGCCAGCCTGGTGCAAGCTCCTTGCCAGGTGGTAGCGACTTCTACCTGGACTACACGTACGATGCGACGCTCCGATCGGTCGAGCGCAGCCTGTCGCGGCTCAAGGTCGATCGTCTCGATGCCGTTTTTATTCACGATCTCGATCCAGGTTTTGCCCAAACGGCGTATCGCGACGAACTAATGACCGCCGTCGAAGGTGCGTTTGCCGCCTTACAGCGACTCAAGGATGAGAAAGTGGTCGGCGCGATAGGTGTCGCCAGCATGGACTGGCAGGCCTGTCTGGACTTCGCCGAACTGGCCAGCGTCGATGTCGTCATGCCGGCGGGAGAGTACTCGTTGCTTCGCACGGGCAGCACTGCATTGCTGGAGCACTGCGTCGAGAATGGCATTGCCTGGATCGCGGCGTCGCCATTCAACTCGGGCATTCTCGCGACCGGTTCGCGTCCCGGCGCCTTCTACAACATGCGGCCCGCGACGCGGCCGGCCCTGTTGCAAACGGAAGGACTGGAACGTATTTGCCAGCGCCATCACGTCTGCCTGGCTACCGCTGCCCTGCTCTTTCCCCTGCGGCATTCGGCGGTAAGCACTATCGTTTTCGGCGCAAAGACCGCAGATGAATTCAACGAGTCCTTCGCCCGTCTCTCTGAAAGCCTTTCCGATCAATTCTGGCAGGAGATGGATGCATTCCTGGCCGAGACGAAGGGCTGGGAAGGACGATCAAGCGTAGGTTGGCAGGGAGCTTAATTGCTTCGACTCGAGAAGGACACGGTCGGGAAAACGATCTGCCGCAGATGCATTGATGGTGGCGCTCGCCAACTTGAGACTGGGACTTTACGGCCTCTTTGTTCTCACGTTGCCGTTGAGGCTGGGACAACTCGACAAGCACTGGCCGGGTTGCGGTGGGGGCAATAGTCACCAGACTGGCAATTCGCAGCAAAGCTGAAGTTGTCCGTCAGCACCGAGACGCGCAAGCGCGTGCTCGCCGCTGCGGAGCTGCATGGGTTTTCGCCGGACCCGGCCGCGCGCCGTTTGCGACGGCCTGCTCGAACGCGACATTCCCTTCGTTGCCTTTGGCCGCAGCGCGACGTCTGGTGCATTTCCGTTCGTCGATATCGATCATCAAGTCGTCGGACGCGCCGGCTGCGCGCGATTCATCGCGCTGAGTCATCGGCGCATTGCACTCGTTCACGCGCCGGAACATCTGATGTTCAGTCACCTCGAGCGGACAGGCTATGCGGAAGCCTTGCGCGCAGCGGGCATCAGGTTCGACAAGTCGCTCTCCATCGAGGCGGATATAACGGAAGAAGGCGGCGCCGAGGCCGTGCGCCGCTTGCTGAAGCTCGCGGATCCTCCCACGGCGATCGTGTGCGGGCACGATCTGATCGCACTGGGCGCGCTGCGCAGCATCGCGGAAACCGGAAAGATGCCGGGACCTGATGTCGGCGTTATCGGCGGAGACAATCATCCGATCGGAAGATCTGTGCATCCCGCCCTTACGACGTTCTCGGCGGAGACGCATCGCGCTGGCAAGCGGATGGCCGAGATGCTACTTCAGCGACTCGAAGGCGTGCCACTGCCGTTTAAACCCTGCACGTCGCGCCTCAACTGTAGCGCCACGGCCGATGCCTTTGCGCCATCGCACGTGCCGAAACATGTCGAGGCTCCCAAGCCGATGACAAACGCGGACCGAAGCCACCAGTAAAAACCCCAATAGTGACATCCGTTTTTGATTGAGCTAAGGTTCATCCATTCATGCATGGATACAGTCTTACAATTATTACGGCCTGATCCAGGAGGCTGCATGGCGGAATGGCATGGAGTCCACGGCCTGTCGGCGGAAGACGAAGCGTATCGGTACATCGAGCAGGCCATCCGGAGCGGCCGATATCGCGCGGGTCAGCGGCTCATCGCGGAGGAAATCGCCGGCGATGTCGGTACGAGCCGCATGCCGGTACGCGAAGCATTCCGACGACTCGCCGCCGAGGGGCTATTGCTGATCCGCGCCAATCGCGGCGCGATCGTGCGCGGGCTCGACGCCGCTGAAATGCATGAGGTTTTCGAAACTCGCGCGGTGCTGGAAGGTCTTGCCGCCGGCATCGCGGCGACGCGCATGACGAAGAAGGAGATGGCAACGCTGCGTCATCTACTGGAGCGCATGGAAAGCGTCAGCGACGACGCCTCCGAATGGGTCACGCGTCATCGCGAGTTTCACGAGTATCTGAGCGAGCTCGCGGCCATGCCCCGTCTGCAACGGCAGATATCGAGCCTGCATTCGATTATCGAGCCATACATGCGCATCTGGCTCGAACACGGAGACAAGCCGATGACGTCTCGCCAGTTTCATGAAGAGATCATGACTGCGGTCGAAAGCGGCGACCGCGCAGCCGTCGAGCAGATCGTGCGAGAGCATGTTCGCGCGACGATCGGGCCACTCGTTGAACTCGTACGCTAAAGATATTGATTCGTTATCCGAAATAGCTTTTTGTTCTTTTTTTGAAAGTGCTACGGTAATCCAAACACGTTTCCCTGCCTCACCGACGCACGGAGAAAACGAACGTCATGGCGTATTTGGAACAACTGCTGCTCAATGGTCTGGTGATCGGCTCGATCTACGCGCTCGCCGCCGTCGCCTATACGCTGGTCTATGGCGTCGTCAAGCTTGTGAATTTCGCGTTCGGCGAACTGTTCATGCTCGGCGGATTCCTCACGCTGACGCTGATGGCAAAAGAGATAGCGCTCTTCGGCATTCAGGTGCCGATGCCCGCGCTCGGCTTCTATATCGCCGCCCCGCTCGCGATCGCCGGTGTCGCCGCACTCGGCGCACTGATCGACGTGGTCGCGTATCGGCCATTGCGCAATGCACCGCGACTCGCGCCGCTCATCACATCGATCGCGATATCCGTGCTGCTGCAGAGCGTCGCGCAGACCGTATGGGGACCGACATCCCTGCGCTTTCCGCCGCTGCCGGTCGGAGGTTTGCCGTCTCTGTCGCTGGGCGCCGATCTGACGGTGACGCCATCGGAACTCGCGGTGTTCGGCTGCGCAATCGTCGCGATGCTCGGCGTGCAGTTCTTCGTCTCCGCAACCTCGCTCGGACGCGCGATGCGCGCCGCCGCGCAGGATGCGACGGCCGCGTATCTGGTCGGCATTCCCGTGAACCGCATCATCTGCGCCGCGTTCGTGCTCGGCTCCGCGCTCGCGGCGTTCGCCGGCATTCTCTACGCGCAGTCGTTTCAGTTCGTCAGCCCGACGATGGGCTTCGTGCCCGGACTGAAAGCGCTGACCGCGGCGGTGCTCGGCGGCATCGGCAGCATTCCGGGCGCGGCGCTCGGCGGCGTGATTCTCGGCGTCGTGGAATCGCTGTGCGCGGGCTATCTGCCCGATGGCTCCGTGTATCAGGACGCACTCAGTTTCGCGCTGCTCGTGCTGCTGCTTCTCGTGCGCCCGCAAGGGCTGCTCGGCCGCGCGGATCTCAACGTGAGCGCGCGCGGCAGCCTGATGTCGAGCCGCGACGCGAAACGCGGCCGGGCGCTGGCGCAAGCGTTCGGCTCGCTCGATCGCGCGTTCGCCGCGCTCGGACGCTACGGCGAGAAGCGCGTCGCGATCGGCGCGCTGGCCGTCGCGGTCGCGCTCGGTCTCGCTATTCGCTCCGACTACTGGCTGAGCATTCTCGTGATGGTGCTCGTCTACGGCATGCTCGCGAGTGGGCTGAACATCGTCGTCGGGCTGGCCGGTCTGCTCGATCTCGGCTTTGTCGCGTTCTTCGGGATCGGCGCGTATTTCTCGTCGCTCATCTTCATCAGCGTCATGCAGAACCACTTCGGCGTCGACACTGCATCGATCTGGTGGCTCTTCTATCCGAACTTGCTAGTGGGCGGACTGCTCGCCGCGCTGCTCGGCGCGATACTCGGCTATCCGACCTTGCGCGTGCGCGGCGACTATCTCGCGATCATGACACTCGGCTTCGGCGAGATCGTACGTATCGTCGCGACCAACTGGATCTCCGTGACCAACGGCCCAATGGGCGTGCGCGGCATTCCCTCCCCGCAGTTCTTCGGCGTGAGCTTCGACGAGCCGCGCACGCAGTTTTTCTTCGCTCTCGGCCTGAGCGCCATCGTGCTGTTCGGGGTCGCGCGATTGTCGCGATCGTACGTGGGCCGCGCATGGGTTGCGTTGCGCGAGGACGAGGACGCCGCTGAAATGATGGGCGTCGCGGGCACGCGCTTCAAGCTGCTCGCCTACGCGTGCAGCGGTTTCGTCGGCGGCATGGTAGGCGTGTTCTACGCGCATCTGCAGCAGTACGTGAGCCCGGCGAGCTTCACGCTCTTCGAGAACATTCTCGTGCTGATGCTGATCGTGCTGGGCGGTCTCGGCACGCTGGTCGGTCCGTTCATCGGCGCGGCGATCTGGATCGTCTTCCTGCAACTCTCACTGAAGATCCCTTTTGTGTCTGCTTATCCCGAGTCCCGCTACGTGCTGCTCGGCGTGCTGCTCGTCGCGCTGATGCTGTTTCGCCCCGAAGGCATCGCCGCGAAAGCGCGTCTTCGCCTGACGATGGAGTGACGCATGACGAACGCCAGAGGCCCATCCCTCGCCATGAACATCGACACCGCGCACGCTCACGCCGGTGCCACGCGCGCCGCGACGCAAGGCGGCGTCGGTCTGCCGTTGCGCGCGCAGGGGCTGACCGTCACGTTCGGTGGGCTGACCGCCGTGAAGCAACTCGATCTCGACGTTCAGGAGCACGAGATCCACGCGCTCATCGGGCCGAACGGCGCGGGCAAGACCACGGTCGTCAATGCGCTGTCGGGTTTCGTGCGGCCGAGCGCAGGTCAGGTCTGGATCAACGGCGCGAGTTCGCCGCACTGGCGCTCGCACACGCTCGCGCGCGCCGGACTCGGACGCACATTCCAGAACACACGGCTGTTCGGTTCGATGAACGTGCTGGAAACCGTGCTCGTCGGCGCGCACAGCCGCTTCGACGGCGGCGCGCTCGCGGCGCTGCTGCGCACGAAGAAGGCGCGTGAGCAGGAGAAGGCGGCCGTCGCGGATGCGCATCGGCTGATCGAATTCGTCGGACTCGGCGCGCATGCCGCCACCAAGCAGGCGAGCGCGCTGTCGTACGGACATCAGCGTCGCGTGGAGCTGGCGCGCGCGCTCATCGCACAACCGCGCGTGCTGCTGCTCGACGAACCGCTTGCGGGCATGAACGTCAGCGAGAAGTTGGAGTTGAGTGAACTGATCCGGCAGATTCGCGCGCAAGGCGTCGCGATTCTGCTCATCGAGCACGACATGGACGTGATCCGCAATCTCGCCGATCGCGTCACCGTGCTTCATTTCGGCAGCAAGCTGATCGAGGGCACGCCGCAGGCCGTGCTTGCCCATGACGACGTGCAGTCCGCCTATCTGGGCAAACGCACATGAGCGCGCCGCTACTCGAAGTCCGCGACCTGTCGGTCTCCTACGGCGGCGTGAAGGCCGTGCGCGGCGTGTCCTTCGATGTCTGCGACGGCGAAGTGGTCAGTCTCGTCGGCAGCAATGGCGCGGGCAAGACGAGCACGCTTCAGGCGATTTCGGGCCTGCATCGCGGCGCGACCGGCAGCGTGCGCTTTCGCGGCAAGCCCATCGAAGATCTCGCGCCCGATCAGCGCGTGAAAGCGGGCATCGCACATGTTCCCGAAGGACGCCGCGTGTTCGCTGGCCTGAGCGTCGAGGAGAATCTGCAACTCGGCGCGTATCTGCGTCACGACCGCCGGGAAAAGAAGCGCGACATGGACGGCATGTTCACGCTCTTCCCGATTCTTCATGAACGCAGACGACAGGCGGCGGGCACGCTATCCGGCGGCGAGCAGCAGATGCTCGCGATCGCGCGCGCGATGATGTCGCGCCCCGCCCTGCTCATACTCGACGAACCTACGATGGGCCTTTCGCCGCGCATGATCGGCGTCGTGCTGGAAACGTTGCAGAAGATCCGCGAGAAGCGCATCCCGATTCTGCTCGTCGAGCAGAACACCGTCGAAGCTATCCGGATGGCCGATCACGTCTATGCGATGCGGGTCGGCGAAGTGGTCAGCCGTCAGGCCGGCGCGAGCGTCACCGAGGCGTCGCTCAAGGCGTTCTATCTGAGTTGACGTGATGCATCGATCATTCACACTCTAGGGGAAACGATCATGAACGTTCTTCGCAAGCTGTGTCCCATACTATGCCCCGCCACGCTGGCGCTTGCGCTCGCCGCGTCGCCTGCCTGGGCGGACGACGCGGTTCACGTCGCCTTCACCGGCACGCTCACCGGCGACTTCGCCACCTACGGCGTGAGCGGCAAGAAAGGATTCGATCTCGCCATTGCGGATATCAACGCGCAAGGCGGCCCGAAGATCGAGGTCGATACCGTCGACGATCATGGCCAGCCGAACGATGGCGTGCTCGCCGCAAACCGCTTCTGCGGCGACGACAATACCGTGGCGGTCGTGGGCTATACGTTCAGCTCGATCGCGCTCGCCGCCGTGCCGCTCTACAAGAAGTGCAAGATGCCGACGATCGGCACGGCAGTCACGAGCCCACAGCTCTCCAACGCGAGCCCGTGGTTTCGCCGCGTGGTCCTGACCGATGCCATTCAGGGCAAGATGATGGGCCAGTACACCGCCAATCAGCTGCATGTCAAAACCGTCTACACGCTTTATCAGCAGGACGACTACGGTCTCGGCGTGAATGGCGCGTTCAAGTCGGCCTATCAGGAGGCAGGCGGGAAGATCGTCGGCGAAGGCGGTTATGTGCTCGGCACCAAGGATTTCCGCACGATCCTGACCAAGGTGAAGGCCGCGCATCCGGATGGCCTCTTCATCGGCGGTTTCTATACGGAGGCCGCGCAGATCGTCACGCAGGCGAAGGCGCTCGGCATCGACGCGAAGATTCTCGGCACGGACGGCTCGCTGTCGCCGCAGCTCATCAGCCTGTCCAACAACGCGGTCGACGGCATGACGCTCTATGGCATGTTCGATCCGGATGCTTCGTCGCATTCGTCGTCGCAAAGCGCCGCGTTCGTCAAGGCGTTCACCGCGAAATACGGTCAGGCTCCCGATAGCTGGGCGGCACTCGGCTACGACGCGGGGCTTGCCATCGGCAATGCGGTGAAGGCGGCGAAGGCCAAGGGCCCGGTCACGCGCGATGCGGTCAACGCGGCGCTCTCGAGCGTAAACGTCACCGGTGTGACAGGACCTGTCGCGTTCGAAAAGAGCGGCGATCGCAAGGGCACGCTCTATTTCTTCACGGCGCACGACGGCAAGTTCGCGCTCGCCGGCCAGCAGAAATAAATCGCGCGCACGAAGGACGACACCATGCATTCCGACATCACGCAACGCCCGGCGCCGTTCATCTGGTCGGGAAAATCGCTTGGCCAGGCGCGCAGCATGCCGGGCAGCTTCTATACCTCGCGCGAAGTGTTCGATGCCGAGCGCGAGCATATTTTTCTCAGGCACTGGTTCTTCGTCGGGCGCGCGGACGAACTGGGCACGCCGGGCAGCTATCGCGCGATCGACACCGCGGGCGGTCCCGTCCTGCTCACGCGCGACGACAACGGCGAACTGCATGCGTTCGCGAATACTTGCCGTCATCGCGGGGCGCAACTGCTCGAAGGCTGCGGTGCGAAGCGCAGCATCGTGTGTCCGTATCATGCGTGGTCGTACCGGCTCGACGGCACCTTGCTGCGCGCACCGGGCACGCAGGACGTACCGGGTTTCGATCCAGCCGCCGAAGGCTTGATTCCGGTGCGCATGCGCGAGTGGAAAGGCAACCTCTTTCTCAACTTCGACGACGCCGCCGACGATCTCGAGACGCATCTCGGCACGTATCCCGAGCTGTTCGCATCGCATCGCGTGGACGAGATGCGCTGCGTGTTTCGTGTCGATCTTCCCGCCGCGTGCAACTGGAAGATGCTGCTCGAAAACGCGATGGAGACCTATCACACGGGCCTCGTGCATGCGCGCACGGTCGGCGCGCAGATCAGTCTCACGTTTCCCGGCGGCCCGAACTGGCATGCGATTCAGGTGCAATCCGACGTCTCGACCGCCGTGCTCGACAAGAGCGCCCCGCCGCCCTTTCCGCAGATCGAAGGCTTGAGCGACATCGCGCGCAAAGGCACGTTCTTCACGCTGATCGAACCGCTCACGCAGCTCGTGTTCGCGCAAGACTGCATGTGGTGGCTCGCGGTCCATCCCGTCGCCGCGGACCGTTCGGTGCTGAGCGTGGGCGGCTGCTTTCCGCGCGCCTACACGGAGATGCCGGACTTCGACGAGCGCGCGCGTCCGTACTTCGAACGCTGGGAAGCCGTCGCGCGCGAGGACGTCGCCGTTCTCGAAAGACAGCAGCGCGGTGTGAGTTCCGTGCTGTACAAGCCGGGCGTGCTGTCGTCGCGCGACGACGTGGTGCACACGATGAACAGCTGGGTCGCCGCGCGGCTGCCCGCACACCTGTCTGGAGGTCTGGCGTGACACGCGTGCTCATCACCCATAACAGGGATCTGCTCGACAACTTCTACAGCGCGCGCGCGGTCGAGCGGCTGCGCGAATTCGTCGACGTGAAGATGAACGGCACCGACGAGCCCTTGCGCGGCGATGCGCTCGTCGAAGCCGCGCTGGACTGCGATATCGTCATTTCCGACCGGCTCGCGCCCGGCACGGCGGAGGTCTTCGATCGTCTGCCGAAGCTCGCCGCGTATCTGCGCTGCGCGGTCGATATCCGCAACGTCGACGTCGCGGCGGCCTCGCGCAACGGCATTCTCGTCGTGCGTTGCAGCGCGGGTTATGCGCAAGCCGTGTCCGAGCTCGCGCTCGGCCTGATGATCGATCTCGCGCGCAAGATCAGCGAGAGCACGGCGAGCTACAAGGACGGCCTCGCCGATCATCCGATGGTGCTCGGCCGGCAGCTTTACGGCAGCACCATCGGCGTGGTGGGCTATGGCGCGATCGGGCGGCGCATCGTCGATCTGGCGATGGCGTTCGGCATGCGCGTGCTCGTCAACGATCCGTATGTCGAGATTCATCATGGCGCGGTGACTCAGACGGGCCTGTCCGAACTGCTGAGCGAAGCGCATTTCGTCGTCTGCGCGGCCTATGCGACCCCGGAGACCACCAACCTGTTCGACGAGCGCGCGTTCGCGCAGATGCGTCGCGACGCGTTTTTCATCAACGTTTCGCGCGGCGTGCTGGTCGACGAAGCGGCGCTCGAAGCCGCGCTCAGGTCCGGGCGCATCGCGGGCGCGGGGCTCGATGTCGGACGCGGCAAGGACGAGCAGCCGAATCCCGCCATCGCGCGTCTGCCGAACGTCGTCGCCACGCCGCATGTGGCCGGGCTCACGCCGGAAGCGTCGGATTATCAGGCGGTCGAAACGGTGCGTCAGGTGCGCGATCTGCTCGCGGGCCGGCCCGTGGCGCTGGCCGTGAATTCGCGCGATGCGCATCGTACGGCGCGATTCGCGCGCAGCGACGCATGACGATGCGCGATATCCGCCACCCGTCCGCGCCCGCAACCAGGCCGCCCGCTGGCGCCACCGATTGCCACATGCACGCGTATCTCGCGCCGTCCGAGCGTCCGACGGACGCGGCCGCAGCGTTTCCGCCCGTGCCGCATGGCAGCATCGACAACTATTTGCAGGTGCAAAAGCAGCTGGGACTCGCGCGCGCGGTCGTGGTGCAGCCCTCGGTATATGGCTTCGACAATTCGCCGACGCTCGCCGCCATGGCCGCGCTCGGCGAGAACGGACGCGGCGTCGCCGTGGTTCCGCCGGACGTGCCGGATGCGGAACTCGAAAGACTCACGGCGCTCGGCGTGCGCGGCGTGCGCTTCTTCATGCTGTCCGGCGGCGCGTTGCCGTGGGACTGCCTGCCCGGACTCGCCGCGCGCGTCGCCGGGTTCGGCTGGCACGTCCAGCTGCAAACCGATGGCCGTTCGCTCGCCGATCACGCAGCGGTGCTCCGCGCGCTGCGGTGCCGGCTCGTCATCGATCACAACGGCAAGTTCCTCGCGCCGGTCGAGCCGACCCACGCGGGCTTTCGCACGCTGCTCGAACTCGTCGATCGCGGCAACACTTGGGTGAAGACATCGGGCGTATACGAGACCTCGCTCGAAGGCGCACCGGATTACGCGGACGTCGCGGTGCTGGCGAGAAAGCTGATCGATACCGCGCCCGAGCGATGCCTCTTCGCGACCAACTGGCCGCATCCGACCAAGCCCGCCGCGCCCCCCGACGACGGTCATCTCATCGACCTGTTCATGCAATGGTGCGGCAACGCGCAAACCGCGGCGCGCATCATGGTCGACAACGCGGCCGAGGTCTACGGCTTCGAACGCGCGACGTAGCGCATCACGTGGCGCGCGCTCAGAGACCGAGCGCGCAGCCGTCTTTCCGATGATCCGACGCGCCGGTCAGCGTGCCGTTCTCCCAGTCGATGGAAATCGCCTGACCGCCGCCGATCGCCCAGCTCGGCGGCACGAGCTCGAATCCGCGTTCCGTCAATGCGCGTCTGATCTCGTCGGGCAAGGTGCCTTCGGCTTCGACGCGAGCCGTTCCCGGCACCGGAAACACGCGCGGCAAGTCGAGCGCCGTCTGCATGTCGAGACCGTAGTCGAGCACCTTCGAGACGAAGTGCGCGTGGCCCATCGCCTGATAGTGCCCGCCCATCACGCCGAACACGGTTTGCACCTTGCCGTCGCGCGTGATCATGCCGGGAATGATCGTGTGCATCGGGCGCATGTGCGGCGCGATGGCGTTCGGATGACCCGGCTGCATCGAAAAGCTCTGGCCGCGGTTGTGCAGCATCACGCCGAATTCCGGCGACATGATGCCCGAGCCGAACGGATGAAACAGCGAGTTGATGAAGCTCGCGCAATTGCGATCCTTGTCGACGACGCAGATGTACACCGTGTCCTTGTGCTCCGCCGCGGGCGATGGCGCCATCGCGTGGCGCGCCTCGGTCGCATCGATCTTCTCGCGCAGCGCGGCGGCGTGCGCGTCCGACAGCAGTTCATCGACATTCATCTCGCCGCCCGCGCGCGGATCGCAGAGCGAGGCATCGCGAATCGAATAAGCGAGACGCGTCGCCTCGATCTCGCGATGCAGACGCTGCGCGCTCAACGGATCGCCGTCCGCCGCATAGCCTTCGAGAATCTTCAGGATCAGGAGCGCGATGACGCCCTGCCCGTTGGGCGGACATTCGTGGATCTCATGCCCGCGAAAGCTCGACTTGATCGGCTGCACGTATTCGCCGCGATAACGCGCGAAATCGTCCAGCGTATGCAGGCCGCCATGACCTCGCAGACATTCGACGATATCGCGCGCGACCGGTCCGCGATAGAACGCATCGCGCCCTCGCTCGCCGATGATCTCGAGCGCCCGCGCCAGCTCCGGCTGCCTGTGCAGCGCGCCGGCGCCGGGCGGTTGGCCGTCCGTCAGCATGCGCGCGCGGCTCACCGCATCGGTTGCGAGCACGTCGCGCTGCTTCGCCCAGTCCGATGCCGCGCGCGGCGCGACCGCGTAGCCATCCCGCGCGAGCGCGACGGCCGAAGCCAGAAGCCTTCCGAGCGGCATCGAACCGTGATCCGCGACGAGCGTCGCCCACGCATCGACCGCGCCCGGCACCGTGACCGCATGTGGCGACTGACGCGCGATCTCGGCCACGCCGAGCGCGCGCAACGCTTCCACGCTCGCCGCCTGCGGCGCCCATCCGGAACCGTTGAACGCGATGATGTCGTCCGTGCCGCGCTTCGAATACAGCGCGAAGCAGTCGCCGCCGATTCCCGTCGATCCCGGCTCGACCACGCACTGCACCGCGCACGCCGCCACCGCTGCGTCCATCGCATTGCCGCCCGCTTCGAGAATGCGGATGGCCGCATACGACGCCGCCGGGTGCGAGGTCGCCGCCATGCCGTCTTTCGCCATGACGAGGGAACGTCCCGGCGCTTCGAAATTTCTCATCTCGTTGATCCTCGGGCATCCATGCGATTACGAAGTCACGAATTCGACGAGCGCCGGAATGGTCGCGCGCACGTGCTCGCGCACGGCGTCTTCGACGCGTTTCGGATCGCCGCCTTGAAGCACCTCGATGAGACCGCCGTGATCCTCGCGCGATGTCATCGGTTTGTCGGCGTGTTCCAGCCAGATGCGCATGTACGGTTCGATCGCGGAATGCAGCCCGGACAACTGGCGCATCAGGCGCGGCATGCCCGCGAGACCGGTCAGATACTCGTGAAAATCGCGGTGATACGTGACCCAGAGCGCGTGGTCCGCGTTGGCGTTTTCCATGCGGTCGAGCAGCTGTTCGAGATTGGCGATGCTGTGACGATCGATCCTGGGCACTGCCATGCGCGCCGCCAGCCCTTCGAGCACGGAGCGAATCTCGAACACTTCGCGCATTTCTTCGGCGTCGAGCGCGCGCACGATGACGCCGCGATTCGGCCGGATGCGCAACAGGCCTTCCGCCGACAGCCGGCGAAACGCTTCGCGCACCGGCATGCGACTCGTGCCGATTTCGGCGGCGATCTCCTCGGCGACTAGCCGCTCGCCCGCGCGATAACGCCCCGCACGGATGGCGCTTTCGATGAAGCGGTACGCTTCGTCTTCGGCCGAGAGCGAGATGCCCTTCGGTACAAGCAGGTCGGACATCACGGCCTCCCGGCAGGCGGCGCCACCTCGACGGTGACCCAGGTCTCGAAGCAATAGTCGTCGGCGAGCGACGTCACGCCGATGGTCGCGCGCGGCGCAACGGCGATCTCTTCGCCGAATACATCGACGAGAAAATCCGTCATCGCGCTGGCGACGAGATGCGGCTCGGTGAAATCCGGATCGCAGGCGACGAAGTTCAGCACGCGCGCGAAGCCGACGACCCGATCCAGATCGGCGACCGCGTTCTTGATCGCCGCGACGCAGTTGATGCCCGTCTGACGCGCGGCCTGACGGGCATCGTCCACCGAAATCGAACGGCCTACGCGGCCGGGGAAGCGCGCATTGCCTTGCGCGTCGATGCCGGCCGTCTGCCCGGAAAGCAGCAGCAACTGGCCGTATTCATAGTACGGCTTCATCTTGCCGTACTTCGTGCCGTAGTACGACGGCCCGACTTCCTTCAGGGGCAGTTCGACGCCCATCTCCCGCAGGCGGGTTTCAATGCGCATGCTGTTTCCTGTCATGGTTTCACTTGCCGCTCGACGTCGTCGATCGCCGCGCTGACGCGCTGCATCAGATCGTCCAGTTCGCTCTCGCTGATGATGAGCGGCGGACACAGCGCGATGGCATCGCCGATATTGCGCGTGATGACGTGCCGTCGCGCGAGCGCTCCGGACGCGAGCGCGCCGAGCTTGCCCGGCATCTCCAGCGGGCTCTTGTCCTCTTTCGACGCCACCAGTTCGATCGCGCCGATCAGCCCGGCTCCGCGCACCTCGCCGACGAGCGGATGCGCCGCCAGTTCGGCGAGCCGCGCGTGCATGCGCTCGCCGAGCACGCGCGCGCGCCCGACGAGTCCGCGTTCCTCGATGACCGCGAGATTCTCGAGAGCGACAGCCGCCGCCACCGGATGTCCGCCCGCCGTGAAGCCGTGACCGAAGGTCATGCGGCGCTCGCTCTCCTCCGCGACCGGCCGATAGATGCGTTCGTTGATCATCAGCGCGGAGATCGGCAGATAAGCCGACGACAACTGCTTCGAGAGAATCATGATGTCGGGCGTCATGCCGTAGTACTCCGAGCCGAACATGCAGCCTAGCCGTCCGAATCCACAGATGACTTCGTCCGCGACCAGCGGAATGTCGTGCTTGCGCAAGACGGCCTGCATCTTCTTCCAATAGCCCGAAGGCGGCGCGATCACGCCCCCCGCGCCCATCAGCGGCTCCGCGAACATCGCCGCGATGGTGTCGGCGCCTTCGCGCTGGATCAGCGAGTCGAGTTCATCGGCGAGACGCGTGGAGAACGCATCCTCGGTTTCGCCCGCCTTGCCTTCGCGGTAGAAATGCGGCGCGGTCAGATGCAGGAAGCCGTCGAGCGGAAGATCGAACCCGCCGTGGACGTGCGGCATGCCGGTGAGACTCGCCGAGCCGATCGTCACGCCGTGATACGCACGCTGGCGGCTGATGATCTTCTTCTTTTCCGGCTTGCCGAGCGCGTTCGCCCAGTACCAGAGAAGCTTGATCGCGGTGTCGTTCGCCTCCGAGCCCGAGTTGGTGAAGAACACCTTGCTCATCGGCACGGGCGCCATGCCGATCAGCTTTTCGGCGAGATCGATCAGCGGCTGATGCGAGCGCTGCACGAACGCGTGATAGAACGGCAGCACGGACAACTGCCGCGTCGCTGCATCGATCAGGCGCTGCTCGCTGAAGCCCACCGCGACGCACCACAGCCCCGACAGCGCTTCGATGTGCTTTTGCCCGTGTTCGTCGATGACATAGATGCCTTCCCCGCGCATCACGACCTTGCCGCCCTCCTGCGCGTTTTTCACGGCGTTCGTGAACGGGTGCAGAAGGAACTGCGCGTCGCGCTGAGACAGCGCGCTGGCTTCGTTCGACTCCATGTTCTTCCTCGTTGTCGTTGGACGCACGCGGTGCGTGATCGGCTCAATTTACAACTGTAAGACTGGATACACGTATGTTCGCTTCGATGCTATTCGATCGATTTCCGGCTGTAAAGTCCTTTCCGAGGGTCTGGGACAAGGTCGATGTATCGCATAGCGATCTTTATTTCCCGCTTTGCGTGATGACACATGCAGAAATATGATGATCTCGATCACAGGACCGAGAGGAGCGATCGATGTCATCCGCCACATTCATGGGCGTTCCGATGAAAACCGACGCAGCCAAAGGCGCATCGCGCGCATGCGTGCTCGGCGTGCCGTTCGACTGCGGTACGCATCCGTTTCGCGTCGGCTCGCGCGAAGGTCCGGATGCGATCCGACGTCAGTCCCGGCTGCTGCGTCCTTTCTTCGTCGATCCGCAAGGGCGCGTCGCGAATCCGGTCGAGGCGCTGCGTCTTGTCGATGCCGGGAACGTCGACTGTCATCCCGGCGATGTCGCGCGCAGTTATCCGCTGATCGAGCAAGCCATGGACGAACTGCTCGCCGCGGGCATGACGCCGGTCACGATGGGCGGCGACGGCGCGGTGACGCTGCCGCAACTTCGCGCGGTGAAGAGGCGTCATCCGGATCTCGTCCTGTTGCATATCGACGCGCACACCGACACCTACGATCTCGACGGTTTCAACACGGCCACCACCTTCACGCGCGCGTCCGAGGAGGGCCTGCTCGATACGCACGCTAGTTTTCATGTGGGTGCGCGCGGCACGACCTTCATGGACGGCGTGCTCGGATTCGGGCGCTCGCTCGGCTACAACGTCGTGCCGTTCTCCGAATTCGAAGCAGACCGGCGTGGCTGCATCGCGCGAATCCGCGAGCGCATCGGCGCGCGGCCCGTTTATCTGTGCTTCGACATGGACATCTTCGATCCGTCGTGCGCGCCGGGCGTCTGCACGCCGGAATGGGGCGGCCTGAATCCGAAGGAAGGGATCGCGCTGTTGCGCGCGTTCGCGGGCATGAATTTCGTCTCCTTCGACGTGAACACGGTTTCGCCCGCGCAGGACGTCGGCGAGGCCACCGCGTTCCTGGCCGCGACCGTCATGCTGGAATGCTGCGCGCTCGCCGCGCAGTCGCTGCCGCAATCCCGTTAGCCGCACGCAGGATCATCGTTCAATTACTTGCGAAGAGACCCGCCATGACACGTCTGAAATCGCTGCCCCTGCTCGCCGCGGCCTGCGCGAGCCTGATTGCATTGCCCGCGGGTGCGCGTACGCTCGCCGAGGTGATGCAGACGAAGACACTGAACGTGGTGACGACGGCGTCGAGTCCGCCGCACGGCTTTCTTGACCCTGCTTCGAACTCGATGAAAGGCATCATGGTCGATGTCGCCGATGCGATCGGCAAGCGCCTCGGCGTATCGGTGAAGCTCACCGACGTGCCGTTCGACGGCCTGATCCCGACCCTCACGTCCGGCCGCGCCGACGTGATGGCCGCGCCGCTTTTCATCACCGAGGAGCGCGCGCAGGTGGTCGATTTCAGCGCGCCGATCTACGGCTGGGGCGAAGGCGTCGTCGTCCGCGATGGCGACAGGAAGCACTACGGCTCGCTTACGGACTTCAAGGGCGCAAAGGTCGGCACGCTCGTCGACAGCGTGCAGTACAAGATGATCAAGGCGCTGCCGGGCACCGATGTATCCACGTATCAGGACTACTTCTCACTTCTGGCCGATGTGCGCGTGGGCCGCATCGATCTCGGCGTGGTCGATCCGCCGAGCGTGCTGTATCAGATCAAGGCGAAGTCGATTCCGGGCGTGAAGCTCGACGCCGATTATCGCGCGCAGAAACAGTGGCAAGTGGGCGCATGCACGCAGAAGAACAATCCGACGCTGCTCGCCGCCGTCAACGATGCGCTCGCGAAAATGAAGCAGGACGGCGAACTGCATACGATCCTCGCCAAATGGGGCGTGGCGAGCATGGAAAGTCACTGACGTCCGACCCGAACCCCGATGACGGAGCCTGCCATGACGCTCGACATCCTCAAGACCTATCTGGAGCCGCTGTTGCAGGGCGCGTGGTGGACCTTCGCACTGTTCGCGGCGTCCTCGCTGCTGTCGGTCGCGCTCGGGCTGGCGGTGTGCTTCTGCCGCATGTCGTCGGTCGCGCCGGTGCGCTCGGCTGCGAAGGCGTACATCGAAATCATTCGCGGCACACCGCTGCTCGTGCAGCTTTTCTTTCTCTACTACGGACTGCCCGAGCTGGGCGTGGTGATTCCCGGCTTCGTCGCGGGCGTGCTCGGACTCGTGCTCAACTTCGGCGCCTATCTCGCGGAGCTGTTTCGCGGCGGCATTCAGTCGGTGGACAACGGGCAATTCGAGGCATCGCGCGCGCTCGGCATGACGCGCGCGCAGCGCATGCGCGTGATCGTCATGCCGCAGGCGCTACGCACGATTTTCCCCGCGCTCGGCAACTATGCGCTCGTACTCGTGAAGGACACGTCGCTCGTCGCGGTCATCAGCGTGTACGAACTCATGCGCGCGGGGCAGATGCTCGCCGGCGCGACGTTCCGTTCGCTGCTGGTGTATTCGCTCGTCGGCGCGATCTACTTCGTGATGTGCGGTGCGCTGTCGTATCTGTTCCGTCGCGCAGAGAAGTCGCTATCGATTCCCGGCTACTGGAGCGGCGCGCCGGATCACAATCCCGCCGCGAAGATCTGACAGGAGCGCTGTGCATGGAACAGATCATTTCGATGCGCGCCGTCTCCAAGTGGTACGGCGAATTCCAGGTGCTCGACAACATCGATCTCGACGTACAACCGGGTGAACGGCTCATTCTGTGCGGCCCGTCCGGCTCGGGCAAGTCGACGACCATCCGCCTCGTCAACGCGCTGGAGGATCATCAGAAGGGCGAGATCGTCGTCAACGGCATTGCGCTCGATGGCCGCGCAGCCAATATTCGCCGCGTGCGCGCCAACGTCGGCATGGTGTTTCAGCATTTCAATCTGTTTCCGCATCTGAGCGCGCTCGGCAATTGCACCGCCGCGCTCAGGCTGGTGAAAAAAATGCCCGCGAAGGAAGCCGAGGCCCTCGCGATGCATTACCTTGACCGCGTGAAACTCGGTGCGCATGTGAACAAGTATCCGGGACAGTTGTCGGGCGGACAGAAGCAGCGTGTCGCGATCGCGCGCAGCCTGTGCATGCAGCCGCGCATCATGCTGTTCGACGAGCCGACCTCGGCGCTCGATCCCGAAATGGTGAAGGAAGTGCTCGATACGATGATGCAGCTCGCGCGCGACGGCATGACGATGATATGTGTCACGCACGAAATGGGCTTCGCGCGCGAGGTGGGCGATCGCATCGTGTTCATGGATCATGGCAAGATCGTCGAAAGCTGCGAACCGCGGCGCTTCTTCTGCGCGCCGCAGTCGGCGCGGGCACGCGAGTTTCTCGGGCAGATCCTCGCCTGAGGCGCGCGTGCCGGCGTGCCTTCGCGCGAATGCACTCACCTGGACATCTCATGAACGACATGACGCAAAGCGAAGAATCACGCCTCTATATCAATTCGCTTGCGCGCGGCCTGCAATTGCTCACCGCGTTCACCGAAGACCGCCCGACCATGAAGCTCGGCGATCTCGCGGAGGCCGCAGGCATGACCAAGAGCGCCGCTCAGCGCTTCGCCTTCACGCTCGTCGCGCTCGGCTATCTGCACAAGAATGAAACGACCAAGGTGTACTCGCTCGCGCCGCGCTCACTCGAAGTCGGTCTGCGTTATCTGCAGACGAGCGCACTCGTGAAGAGCGCCAATCCCTATGTTCATGCGCTCAATCGCGCGTGCGGCGAGACCTGCATCGTCGCTGAACTGGATGGACACGATGTCGTGTATATCGCCCGCTTTCCGACGCATCGCGAGATGTTCGTCAACATGCCGATCGGCATGCGCTTGCCGGTTTACTGCACGGCAACGGGCCGCGCCATCCTTTCGCGTCTGCCCGATCCCACCGCTCGCGGCCTGCTCGAAGCCTGTGAGCGCGTGCCGTATACGTCGGAGACCGTGACCGATCTCGCGCGGCTGAACGAATTGCTGGCCGAAGCGCGCGGGCGTGGCTTCGCATGGGCCAACGGCGAGTACTACAACGGCGATATCAACATCGCGGCGGCGATCCTCGCGCCCAACGGCAAGCCAGTGGGCGCGGTCAACGTTTCCGCGCCTTCGACCCGCTGGACCCTGGAGCGTGCGATAGCGGAGATCGGGCCGCAGGTTGTCGAGACGGCGCGTGCTATTGGGGGAACCAATATTTCTTTTACCTGAGGGCAGGAAGACAATCGCCCCGATTTCCTTTCGTATACCGGGCTTTCGAACGCACTGCATCAAACAGAATTTATTCAGCTACTCTATTTGGTCTTCAAATCATTCTGAGCCGAACATGAACGTATCTGAACGCCTTGCACAAGCGGGCCTCGAGTTGCCGCCTCCCATCAACCCGCTCGGCTCCTATCGAACGGTCTCCATTTCGGGGAGTCAACTCTATGTCTCCGGTCTGGGGCCTTTCGAGGATGGCAAGCCAATCGTCGGAATAGTCGGCGGGGATATATCTCTGGAAAAGGCGCAGCACGCGGCACGTCTGACGATGCTCATGATCCTGGCCTGCGTCGATCAGGCATGCGGGCTCGACAACGTCGAGAGATGCAGTCGACTGACAGTCTATGTGCGTGCCGAACAGTCGTTCATCCAGCACCCGCAAGTAGCCAATGGCGCCAGTGACCTCTTGCTGACATTGTTCGGGCAAGACAAGCTTCCGGCTCGAAGCGCGCTCGGCGTGCACACGTTGCCGATGGGCATCCCGGTTGAGATCGACAGCATCTTCGAATTGAAGCGATGAAGATGGGCCGATCAACGCGATACCCCGCGCCGCGCGAGTACAGCCTGTCACATCGCGCAAGGCATCGAACGCATCTTCGGTGGCCGGCTTGCAGTGCTCATGTATCGGCGCGCGGAAAGCTGGACGACTGCATTCGGCGAGGCGAGCACCGATGCGCGCCCACATCCTTGGCGCATCGGTACTCCCGTTGAAGGTCAGTTCAGCCGCTTCAGTTCGCCGTCGTCGGCGTACCAGTCCACCGTCTTGCCGCTCGTGTTGACCGTAACGGCGCGTGGCTCGCTGAACTGATCGAACGACTCGATGCCCGTCTCGCGCCCCACGCCACTATTCTTGAAGCCACCCCAAGGTGAAGCAGGGTCGAGTCGATGGTGGTCGTTGACCCACACCATGCCGAACTCGAGTTTCGACGCCACGCGATGCGCCCGCGCGACGTCCTGCGTCCACACCGATGCCGCGAGGCCGAACTGCGTTGCGTTGGCAATGCGAATGGCGTCGGCTTCATCTTCGAACGGCATCACGACGGTGACCGGCCCGAACACTTCCTCCTGGCCGATTTCCGATTCCGGCGGAACGTCATACATCACGGTCGGCTCGATGAAGAAGCCAGCCTTCAGATCCTGCGGCACGCCGCCGCCCGTCAGCAGCTTTGCGCCCGATTGCTGCGCACGTTCCAGCATCGCAAGGATGCGCCGACGCGAACGATCGGAAATCACAGGTCCGAGTTGCGTACTTGCGTCGGTCGGATCGCCGACGCGAATGTTCGCTGCTTTGGTACGGAAGTGCTCGAGAAACTCCGCATACATCGACTTCTGCACGAGAATGCGCGCACCGCACACGCAAGTCTGTCCTGCACCGATGAACGCCGCGAACGCCGCGCCGTTCACCGCGCGCTTCATGTCGAAGTCATCGAAGAGTATCACCGCTCCCTTGCCGCCGAGTTCGAGCGTAGTCAGCGCAAAATTTCGTGCCGCCGCTTCACCGATCGAACGCCCCACCTCCGTGCCGCCCGTGAACACCACTTTGCGAATCAGCGGATGACTCGCGAGTGCGGCGCCAGCCTCGCGCCCTTCCCCGTTGACCACATTGACGACGCCCTTCGGCACGCCCGCTTCATCGAGCAGGCGAACCAGACGCACGGTCGTCAAAGGCGTCTGCTCCGACGCCTTGATCACGACGCTGTTACCCGTCGCAAGCGCAGGAGCCAGACTCTTCGACAGAATCATCAGCGGATGATTGAATGAAGTCATCAGTGCGACGACGCCGAGCGGCACGCGCTGCGTGTAGCACAGATACGGGCCTTCAATGGGAATCACGTCGCTTCGGCGCGTAAGCGCGAGCGCCGCGAAATAGCGATAGAACTGCGGCAAGCGCGATATCTGCGCGCGCGTCTCGGCTATCGGGCGGCCGTTGTTGAGCGTTTCCAGTCTGTAGAACTGTTCGAGGTCGGCTTCGAACAGATCGGCAAAGCGGTTCAGGACGCGTGCGCGCTGCTGGATCGCCATGTCGCGCCATGCGCCACCATCGAAGGCGCGATGGCCCGCTTGCACCGCGCGGTCTACATCGCTTGCGGCAGCACTTGCCAGCGCACCGATCACCGCGCCCGTCGCCGGGTTGACGATGTCCATCGTACGGCCGCTTTCGGCATCGGTCCACGCGCCGTCGATGAAAAGCTGCGCGTTGAGATGATCCGGGTTCAATGTGTCCATGCGTGGTCCTTTGAATAGGGTTATTTCGAAGGCGAAGCGTGCGCGTGGCGCGCCTCGTGCGTCTTCGCTGCTTCGGGTTGCAGGTCTTCGAGTCGTTCGCCGGTCGGCTCCACACCGAACCAGGCAACCACCACGATCTGGATCGCGAGCAGGCCGATCATCAACGCGAGCACGCCGACGATGCCGTGCTGCGCGAACAGCGCCACTACGATGAAGGGCGTGACGATGGTGGCTCCGCGCCCAAGCGTGTTGCAAATACCCGAGGCGCGCAGCCGCACCGGCGTGGGAAAAAGCTCCGGCACGTAGACGGCGAACAGCAGTGCGACGAGCACGTAGATTGGAATGGTGAGCAAAAGACCGATGACCGGCAGCAACACGGTGCTGGACACGAACGGATAGATCGCGCCAAACACGATGGCCGCGAACGAGGCACCGATGATGGTCGGTTTGCGTCCCCATGCGTCGGCGGTCAACGCCCCTATCCCGCTGCCGATCGGCGCACCGAGCGACATCACGAGGGCAAAGCCGAACGACTTCGCGATACTCATGCCCTGATGCACGAAGAAGGTCGGCAACCACGTGACGAAACCGTACAAGAGCGTATTGATGACGACGAGCGTCACGCAGCCGACGATCATGCGCGACAGCATGGCGCCAGAAAATAGCGAGCCGAATGACATGGGCGCGGCGTTCGGCGCTTTCGCGACGATCGCCTGCGGCAGCGACTCGCCGCCGCGCGCTTGCGTGACTTCGGCTTCGATGCGCGTCATGATCGCTTCGGCTTCATCGTTGCGGCCAACCGATTCGAGCCAGCGCGGCGACTCGGGCAGAGACTTGCGCGCATACCAGACGCCGAGCGCGCCCAGTCCGCCGACCACGAACATCGCGCGCCAGCCGAACGACGGAATCAGCAACAGGCCGATCAGGCCCGCCACAGGCAAGCCCGACACGACGAACACGGCCATCAGTCCTTGCAGCTTGCCGCGTTTGGTCGGCGGCACGAACTCCGTCAACGTCGAATAGCCAACGACGTTCTCCGCACCGAGTCCGAGGCCCATCACGAAGCGGCATCCGATCAGCACGCTCATATTTGGCGCGAGCGCCGCGCCGAGCGACGCGAGACCGAAGATCACGAGATTCGCCTGGTACGTGAAACGCCGCCCGAAACGGTCACCGAGAAAGCCCGTGCCGAGCGAGCCGAGCATCATGCCGAGAAAGGTCAGCGACACGAACACCGCGTTCTGCGCAAGTGTCGAGAAGCCGGTTTGCAGTGTTGCACCGAGCACTGTCGATGCCACATAAATATCGAAGCCGTCGAAAAACATGCCTATGCCAATGAGCCACATGATGCGGCGATGAAACTGCGACATCGGCAAACGGTCGAGTCTCGGGCCTGCGTTGACGTACATGGTTGTCTCCTCCTTGCCGTCTCGTGCTTGTGTTGTCTGGTCGTAAGGGCTCAGCGACCTTGCATCAGCCGTAACGAACTGACCGTGAGCATGTCGGTTGCAGCGCGAAAGTTCTCTTCGACGCTGCTTTCCTGCGCGGCTTGAAAGAACGCCTTGCACTGACGCGCGCCGGTCTCATCAAGTGCGAGGATGCGGTGCGTCAGTTCGTCGGCGTTCGTTTGCAACACGTCGAGGTTGCAGATACGCGTGATGAGTCCTGCGCGCAAGGCTTCGTCGGGTGTGATCGCTTCGCCAAACAGCACCATCGGGAACAGCGCCTTCGGCAACGCATAGTTCCCCGCGTATGCCATGATCGCGGCGGGCGGGAGACCTTTGCGCATCTCGGGAAACGCAAGCGTCGCGTTCGACGCGACCAGTGTGAAATCGCACAACATCGCGAGGCCAAGACCAAAACCCATGGCATCGCCCTGCACTTGCGCAATTGAGATGAGCGAGGTGTTCCGCACGAGCCGCTTCATCTCGATGAGACGCGCGACTTCCCTGCGAATCGACACCGCATCCACGCCCGCGCGCTCGCGACCGACGCAGAACGCGTCACCCGCAGCGCGGATTCGCAGCACACGCGCCATCGGGTCTTGCGCTTCGGCGCGCAGCGCGGCGGACATGGCCTCGAACATGGAGGCCGAGATCTCGTTGCCGCACTCAGGTCGATTCAGCGTAAAGGTCAGCACGCCGTCTGCCCTGTCGATAAGAACCGGCTCCGGCAGAAGATTTCGATCCATGACATCTCCGTGTGTATAATCTGTATACAGCGTATTCAAATAATCACCGAGGTGTCAATGCCTGCTGCAAAAACTGTTCGCAAACGCGTGCCAAACCATGCCGCTGCGGTCACGCCGACGCTGGAAGGCATCGCGGAGCGCCATCACGCGCGGCTGCGTGCGGTGGACGCTTCTGGAGATTCGCTGAGCGATGGCGTGGTCATTCCCTCGTTGCGTGAGGCGATCGTGGAAGGTGTGTTGAGGCCTGGAAGCCGACTGTCCGAGGTTCAGGTCGCCAAACAACTGAACGTCAGCCGAACGCCGATGCGTGAAGCGTTCGCACAGCTCGAACGAGAGGGTCTGGTGAATATCGTGCCCCGCGTCGGGGCATTCGTGCGAACGGTGACCTTACGCGATGTCGAGGAAATCTACACGGTGCGTGCGGCGCTCGAATGCCTGGCGGTGCAGCTCGCGTCTGAACGGATCACGCCATTGGGTACGGCGCAGCTCGACGACGTGATCGCGGCCATGCAGGCGAGCGTAGACATCGACGACTCCGCCGCTTATGTCGACGCGCTCGACCGGTACTACGCGATCGTCATGACGATTGCCGACAATCGCACTTTGCAGGAGAACCATGCCGCGCTGATCGGTCCCGTGCGACGCCTTCGACGCATCGCGATGGCGCGCGGCGGGCGGATGCGCGCATCGTTCGACATGGCGAAGAAGATCCGCGATGCAATCGTCGCACGTTCGCCGCAAGTTGAAGAGCTGATGCGCGAGCAGTTGCGTGGAGCGTGCGCCGCGGCGGTCGACGTTCTCAAGAGCACCACCGATTGAGGCTCGGGTCAGGAGGGCATTTGCTCTCCCGACGTTTCGCTTTCTTCGGCCTTGTGCTGCGTTAGCCGCTTCCAATGCACGTGCCACTTCGAATGAGCCAATCCGCGCACCCTGTCCATAGTCCTGCCAGACGAAGGCGTTGAGCCGCTCAAGCCTGTTTGTGAGCCGATCGAGCATGTGCTTTCGAGTTCGCCACCGCTAGACTTGATTCATCAGCGGTCGTCGCGGTCGCCACAGCGGGCGCCGACGCTGCAAACTCAGTCGATAGCACACAGGAGGCTCAAATGCCGAACGTCGAGCACTATGAGTATGTTTTCCTCGGTGGCGGAAAAGGCGGCAAGACGCTTGCCATGGAACTGGCCAACGCGGGTCGGCAGGTTGCGCTGATCGAACGCGGGATGATTGGCGGCTCGTGTATCAATGTCGCATGTATTCCGACCAAGACGCTGATCCAGCAGGCGCGGGTAGCACATGTCAGCAAAACGGCCAAAGCCGACATGGCGCAGGTCAGGCGTAACGTACGGGCAGTCGTCGAAAGCATGGTCGATATCAACATGAAAGCCTTCGTCGACTCGGGTTTCGATTTGCTGTTGGGCACGGGACATTTCATTGGCCCACGACGCATTCATGTCCAGATGAACGATGGTTCGGCGCGACAGCTGGAAGGCGAACATGTGTTCATCAACACCGGTACGACCGCTGCCATTCCGGATGTCCCGGGTTTGCGGGCGGCTGGACCGTTGACGCACGTCGAAGCGCTGCAACTCGATGCGACACCGGAGCATCTGATCGTAATAGGTGGTGGTTATATCGGCCTGGAAATGGCGCAGGCGTTTCGTCGGCTCGGCGCCCCGGTTACGCTGATTCAGGAAGCACCGCGCGTTGCGATGCGGGAGGACGAGGACGTCACGTCGCTGATCGAAGCCTCGCTGAAGGAAGAAGGCATCGACGTTCGTGTAGGCGTGAGACCGGTCAAGGTGACCGGCACGTCGGGGCAAGCCGTGGAGATCGAGCTCGATAACGGCGACAAGGTATCCGGCAGCCACATACTCGCCGCGGCCGGACGCATACCGGTCACCAAAACGCTCGGTCTCGATGCAGCCGGCGTGGAGGTCGATGCGCGCGGATTCATCAAGGTGGACGAGCGACTCGCCACCACGGCACACAACACGTGGGCGATCGGCGAAGTGGCCGGTACACCCATGTTCACGCACGCTTCGTTCGACGACTATCGCGTGCTGAAGTCGCAACTTGCCGGCGGCTCGAAGACGACAACCGGAAGGGTCGTTCCGTACGCGCTCTTTATCGAGCCGGAACTCGGCCGGATCGGCCTGAATGAAGCGGAAGCAAAAGCACAGGGTATCGCAGTGCGCGTCGCCAAACTGCCGATGACGGCGATACCGCGCGCCCGCACGAATGGCGCCACAAGCGGCTTCATGAAGATCCTGATCGACGCGCATTCAGACCGCATTCTCGGCTTTACGATGCTGGGCACGAACGCGGGCGATGTCGTCACAGCGGTGCAGATGGCCATGCTTGGCAACCTGCCTTACACGGCGGTGCGCGACGCGATCATTTCACACCCGTTAATTTCCGAAGGCCTCAACATCCTGCTCGCCACGGTGCCGCCGCGCAAGGTCGATTGATGGTGCGAAGGGCTCGGTGTGCAAACCGCCGACGCGCGGGCCTTGCCGCGCGCCGCGCTCTAGCCTTGACAAAGATAAGTCGCAGAACTAGCTTGAAATCGGGCTCGCGCGATGCGCATTCGATTTGGAGGCTCTTGAGATGACTCGCAAACTTATCGTGCTGGCGCTGATATCGACGTCGCTCTCCGGTTCGATTTCTCTATCGACCGCGGCAGAAGAAGGCACGTCGTCGGCATCAGACGGAAGGGCCTCGCCGGTGTTCGGCGTGACCCTTCCTGCAGGCTACCGCGATTGGCAATTCATCAGCGTGGCGCATGAAGCGGGCAACAACAATGATATCCGCGGCATCCTCGGAAACGACATCGCAATGAAAGCCCTCAAGGAAGGGACGTTGCCCTTTCCAGACGGTTCCATCATCGTGCGGCTCGCCTACGAATATGTATCGTCGGAACGGAACAACGCCATTTTCGGCCGTGAACAGTCATTCGTCGCTGGAGCGCCAACCAATGTTCAGATCGAGGTAAAGGACTCCAGGCGTTACGCGAATACGGGCGGATGGGGTTACGGGCAGTTCGAGAACGGTAAGGCCAATCCGAGTTTGAAGATTGTCAATAGCTGCTTTGCTTGCCATGCGAAATTGCCAGCTAGCGCAGATTTCGTGTTCACGACCTACTCAAAGTAGGTCAGCTTGCAGCGCCGAGAAGACCGCTTCTCTGCCGAAATGCGGTACGTCGACGAAATCCGCGGAGCTGACCGGTGCAGCAACAAGTGGATAGCCCGACTCAGACTCATATTGCCGTGTTACTAGACCGCGATTTCGAATCCACGTTTCGCGCAAGAAAATCACGTATCAGCGGCACCATCTCATCTGCCTTGTCTTCCAGCGCAAAATGACCCGTATCAAGCAAATGGGTCTCGACGTCCGGCAGATCGTTTTTGTACGGATACGCACCGTCCGCCGGGAAGATGAAGTCGTTCTTGCCCCACACGATCAGCATCGGAGGTTTGAACTCCCGGAAGTACGCCTGCACTCGCGGGTATAGAGGCAGATTGGTTCCATAGTCATAGAACAGGTCGAGCTGGATATCATTGTTGCCCGGGCGATCGAGCAATGCTTGATCGTGGACCCAGTTGTCCGGCGATATACGGCTGCGATCGGATACACCGTCGGTATATTGAAAGATGGTCGTCTCGATAGTGAGTAACGGCAGCAACGCTTTTCGGCTTGCATCCGTGCCGTCGGCCCAATAGGTTTTGATAGGGTCCCAGAACGCCTTGAGACCTTCGTCGTATGCATTCCCGTTCTGGACGATGAAGCCTGTCACGCGGTCCGGATGCTTCAGTGCAAGTCGCCAGCCGACAGGCGCACCGTAGTCCATGACATACATTGCGTAGCGGCTAACGCCGAGTTGATCGAGAAGGCTGCCTACCAGTTCGCTGAATCGGTCGAACGTGTATGCAAACTCCGTGTGATCCGGCATGTCGCTTTGACCATAGCCGGGATAATCCGGCGCAATCACATGGTAACGGTCGGCGAGCGCAGGAATCAGGTGCCTGAACATGTGCGACGACGTCGGAAAGCCATGCAATAGGAGAACCACAGGCGCGTCCGGCGGCCCGGCCTCCCGGTAAAAAATCTTTAGTCCTTCGATTGCCGCCGTTCGGTGATGTGTGACAGGGAAGGCGGTCTTTGAGCGGTTGAAAGCAGATGTAGCACTCGAAGCGACACTGTTCATAACGATGCTCCATGGGCTAATAGGTGACCCGCGACTCGGAACCAAAAGACTTGTGAGATCGAGAGATCTGGACGCCGACAATCAAAAGCTCAACCCATCGTCGCGACGACCTCGTTAGTGGAAACCACAGCGTGCGCGAGAAATGCGTAGTTGATCATTGCGGCTTTATAGCCATCTCCCCAAACGGGATGGCGAGGTCCGGCGGTCGCGTCGGCTACGACATAGACCTCGAAACCCTGTTCGAGTAAATCCCGCAGATGAGCCTCGACACACATGTTGGCAAGCATGCCGCCGAGGATCACCTTTCGCACGTAGCGTTTGCGCAATTGCAGTACAAGGTCGTTGGTCTGCGGCCCGAAAACCTTGTGGGGACTCGCGATGACGGTGCGGCCATCATCGATGTAGGGCTTGAATTCCTCAAGCCAGTCCGCGCCGGATCCTTGAAAGCCCAGCAGGTTCAAAGGGCCCTCGCGTGAGAACGTACCAGTTGAAAACTCGTCTGCCTCCAGCGGACCATTGAACTTCCACGCACGATCGGTCGGAAAGAAATAATGGGGCGATATGAAAACATTGAAATCTGCTGATTTCGCCGCTGCAAATATTCTCAGCATGTTTTCAACCGTTTTGTTCTCCGTGACGCTCGCACCTACCGCCCCCCAGTTTTTCCCGGACGGGCTCAGGACATCGTTCTGCGGGTCGATGAAGACCACCGCCGTATCACTTTGATCGAAATTCATCACAAGGCCTTTTCACAAGAGATAAAGGGCAGCGTAAGAAGTCGTTCACGTGCTCCGGGCCGCCAGCGCGAACAGGCAAGAGCGCTTAAAGGCAATCGATCAGTTCACATCGCCGACAACAAGCGCCCGACTCAACTCCACGCGCGGGGCGACCGCGTGCAGCCGGCTGGGACGCTTGCTGCGGATGCGTAGCCGGTTGAAACATAAGTCTAGTCGACCACTTTGCTCCTGACACTACCGTTATTGTCTGATCAGATAAGGTCATCAGAGCTTTCTTCTGCTGTGTTTCGCTGCGGATACCCTGCATCTGCCCCCCTTACGAGCGGCAGATGATGATCGACGTAAGCCGCGCGATCGAAACAAACGCCAGGTTCGCCTGCGTAAGTCACGTAGATCGTGACGCCGGGTTGCTGAACGGCGGCCTGAAGGTTTTCGAAGCTTCGTAGTGGGGCGAACGCGACTGACGTCTAAAGGTATCGGCCGCCCTGACGCATAGCCGAGCTACCATCCACGCAGGGTCGCCGTCGTCAGATCTCGACGGCGGGTCTCTATCAGCAACAGCAACGCGGAAGCCGAAATGACCGCGGATCCCACCATGAACCAGGCTATCGATGAGCCCTTCCCCGTTGCCGAGAGTAGCGCTGTCGTGACAATGGGCGTCACCGCGCTGCCCAACAGACCGGAGAGCATGTAACTGACCGACAGCCCCGAATAGCGAATCCGGGTGCCGAACAACTCGGCCAGAAACGTTGCAATCGGTCCATAGTTCGCGGCAAAGGCAGTCATCATCAGCAAGTAACCGAGAAGCGCAAACGAGAACTCGTGGGTGTCGAGCAGCCAGAAGAGCGGAAAAGCCAGCAATGCCTCGGCCGCAATACCGCCAACGATCACTGGCTTACGGCCGATCACATCGGAGAGTCGTCCGAATGCGGGCAACATCAGGATGCAGAGCGCGCATGATATGAGCGCGATCGTCAGCATCGCACTGCGCGAAAAGCCGAGTGTCTGTGTTCCATACGTCAGTCCGAACGCGACGATAAGATTGAACGACGTGCCGGTCGACATGGTGGCGACTCCTCCGAGGAGCACCAGTTTCCAGTGTTTCCCCAGCAATTCGAACAACGGCACCTTTACCTGTTCGCCGGCGTTTTTGGTCCTCTGAAACGACGGCGTTTCGGATGTGTTCAGGCGCACGTAAAGACCGACGAGGACCAGCAAGGCGCTGAGCAGGAAAGGAATGCGCCAGCCCCAGGCGACCATGGCTCCGCTGGGCAACAGCGCGTCGCTCAACAGGAAAGCAAGATTGGCGATCAACGTGCCGGCAGGCACACCGATCTGCACCCATGATCCATAAAGGCCACGCCGATTCGCGGGCGCGTGCTCGACTGCCATCAGCACCGCGCCGCCCCATTCTCCGCCAAGCGCAAGCCCCTGCACGACGCGAAGCGTGAGCAGCATCAGCGGCGCCCAGATACCAATCGACCCATAGTCCGGCAACAGCCCGATGCAAAACGTGGCGAGTCCCATCATCATCAGTGACACCAGCAACATCGACTTGCGTCCCCGCCGATCGCCGAAATGGCCGAACAATGCAGCGCCCGCAATACGTGCCAGATACGCAGAGGCGAATGTGCCGAACGCGAGCAAGGTGCCGACGAGCGGGACGAAGCCTGGAAAGAAAACCTTATTGAACACGAGCGCTGATGCGGTCGCGAACACGAACAGGTCGTACCATTCGACCGTGGTGCCTATGACGCTCGCAATGGCAATCTTCTTCATACCAAGTTCGACTTCGTCCCTTTCGGGTACGTCGACGGCGCGGGCTTGATTCATGGGAGCCTCCGTGAGTATGTCGACCGCGCGCCGCTACCGGATCGCTCGCGACGAAAGTAGACATGGTTTGGGTAAGGGGCGGCGCAGCACGACGCCGAGCCGATCAAGAGGGTGAAACCATGCGCTTCACTGCTTCCGCATTCCCTGATCGGAACGCCGCGGTCACTCCACAGCGTTCGCGATCAGGTCGATAAGCGGAGCGATGCAGGCGGTTAGCTCGTCGATTGCTTGATATACGCGATCACTTCGTCGGCGCTCGACACATCTGCGTATCGCCGGGCCACATCGCGCAGGTTGTCGCGGTGCGGTCCTTCTTCGATATCGCCGACACAGTCTTCAGGAACGACCGTACGGAAACCCCACTGGAAACTGTCGATGGTGGATGCACGGATACATCCGCTCGTGTTGCAGCCAGTGACGATAACAGTCTCTACGCCCTCCTTAATGAAATACGGGACGACTGGCGTCTGGAAGAATATCGACGGCCCGGACTTGCAGACCACGACGTCGTAGTTTTCGTCGTAAATCAGCGGGTCCAGAGCCGAACTCGGATGGTCCAGTCTGAACTGATCGCGAACCGCGGCCACCTTCCAGTACGGCATGTCGCGCTCGCTCTTATAGGCGGTGAAACAGGTCGCGACAGGTACGTGGTGCGCCCGGGCGATCTTGAGCAGACGCGCCGTATTTTCAAGCCCGCGCATGACGAGCGGCGCTCCGCCGAGCGGATATTTCGGATCGGTGAACGCGAGCTGATAATCCACGACGACGATTCCGACCTTCCCCTTCATACCAATCCCGACGGCCCCATACGAGCGATTCTTGTAGTCGTCCATTTCTTCCTCCAAGTCAACAGGTTGAAAGTCATTGCACTTAAGAGTCTACGAGTGCAGGATACTTACACCAATACGTATCGGTTACGTACGGAATCACCCTACAGCGAGGAGGCCGCATTGCGGACAACACCAACTGCGCCCGGCATCGGGCCGATCGATTATCAGCAGGTTTTCGAGGACGTCCCGGTTGCCCTCATGGTCACGCGTCAGCGCACGATATCCGCCTGCAACCTGCAATTCCGGGATATGTTTCGCGCGAGCGGCGACGTACTGATAGGACAGACGGTACGAATTCTTTACCCCAACGAGGAGGCTTTCAGGCGGTTCGGTGCGCGTGTGATTCCGGCGCTGAAGAAGTTCGGTCGAATCACCGAGCCTCGCGCGATGCAGAGGCTCGATGGTGAACTCTTCTGGGTGAACGTGACGGGCGTCAGCGAACATCGTGACGACCCATACCGCGAAGCGCTCTGGTTCTTCTCCGAGATGGGCGTCGCAGCAAGTCTGTCAGGCGGAGCAAGCTCCGCCAACAAGTTGATCGCAGCGGCCAAGAATTCGATGACCAAGCGCGAACGCGATGTGGCCGCGTTGCTCATACAGAATCAGACTGCCAAGGAGATCGGCATAGCGCTTGGGATCAGCCCTCGGACAGTCGAGGTCTTCCGAGGAAAGCTGCTCAAGAAATTCGATGCCCCTTCAACACACGAGCTGGTTAAAACGCTCCTCGCGTAGGGTCACCATCGCGTACTGGCTGTGAGGTCAGAAGGCGCATCGCTAAAAGATTGGGTTGCGCCAGAAAATCGGATGGTCGCCTTCATCTTCATCGGCCGGACCCTCACTGCGGCAGGCGTTTTCTGGCGCGCCGTCTTTGCGAGATTCGCCGCGACGGTGCCAGGCTTCGACAAATTGAAGCTTGCGATGCCCCAGACATGCGGCGATCGCTCTAGCGTGCGCTATCTGCGCCGGTTGACTTGCCACCGACTCCGTGACTATTCTCGCTTCACATGAAAGCGTCGCGGCGAGAAGACCGCGCTCAGGAGACTCAGTTGCGTTTCGACCTACAATCGCTGAAGCTGTTTATCGCCGTCTGCGAGCACGGCAGCATCGCGCGGGCGGCAGAATTCGAGAATATCGCTCCTTCGGCTCTCAGCAAGCGCATGTCGCAGCTCGAGGACCTCCTCAAGACCGCTCTGTTTGTGCGCAGCAACAAGGGCCTGGAACTGACAGTCGCGGCGGCGGCACTGCTGCAACACGCCCGCACGCTTTTGCGCGACATTCAACATATGGAGAGCGAGCTGCTTGACCACGCCGAAGGGGTGCGTGGTCAGATTCGGTTACACGCCAGCCTCTCGACCATCGTGCAGTACATCGCCAAAGATATCCGCGTTTTTCTGGACGGACATCCCGGTCTGCGCATCGACCTGCAAGAGAGCCTGAGCCCCGCGGTCGTTCGCGCCGTGGCCGAAAACACCGCGGATATCGGCGTGTTCGGCGGCACCACGGTCGCCGCCGGGCTGCAGGTCTATCCCTACCGCAGCGACCGGCTAGTCGTCATCATGCCGCCCGATCATCCACTCAGCCGCGCTGGCCGAGTGAGGTTTCGCGAGGTGGCCGAGTATCCGCTCGTCGGGCCTCAGGAAGGCAGCTATCTGAATTCGCTGGTGCTGCGCGCGGCGGCGGACCTCGACCATCCGCTCAAGCTTTCCATCCGGGTCAATGGTTTCGAGCCGGTACGCAGCATGGTGGAGGCGCGGCTCGGTGTCGGACTTGTGCCCGAGCATCATGCCGAACGATACGTCAGTTCTGCTCCCCTGGTCGCCGTGTTGCTGGACGAACCTTGGGCCGAGCGGCATTGGAAAATCTGTGTGCGCGAGGCGGAGTCGCTCCCCGCGCCCGTCCAGCTCTTTCTCAAGCATCTGCTTGCAAGTGCGCAGCAGCAAACCAGTCACGAATAGGCAAGCTTCAACCCCGCTTGCGGCCAGGACAACGCACCCAGACGTCCGGTGCCGGACATCGTGACAAATGCTGTCTTCATATCGGCGCCACCGAAGCAGATGTTTGTCACCATGCCGTCCGGCACTGTGACTTGCCGCGTCACCTCGCCAGACGGCGCGACCACGGTAATACAGCCGGTGACCAGCGTGGCCACGCAGATATTTCCTTCCACGTCCACTGCCAGACTATCGAATCGCTGGTAACCCGGAAGCCCGCACACGAGACGCCCGCCGTGCGGGGATGGATAAGGATGCTTGCGTGCCCTGCCAGGCGCCTCCAGATCGAAAGCCCATAAGCGCGCCGTCTCAGTCTCCGCCACATAGACGACGCGGTCGTCCGGCGACAAACCGACACCGTTCGCTGTGGTAAGCGGATAAGCGACTTCGACAATCATCGACCCGTCGGCTCGCCCGTAATAAAGACCGGCGTGATCGCGATCGCGCAGACGGTTCTTGCCAAAATCGGTGAAATAAAAGCCGCCTTCGTGGTCGAAGACGATGTCGTTAGGGCCGCACAGCGGATGATCGCCACAACGGTCGTAGAGCGTCGTCAGCGTACCCGTGCGCGGGTCGAACCGTTCGATGCGGCCACTCGTATAGCTTGGGTGAATACCCGGTCGAGTGCGATTGAGCCCGGCAACGGTACGGAAAAGGAACCCCCCGTTGTTGCAGATGTAGAAGGCACCATCCGGGCCTAAAGCCAAACCGTTCGGCCCTCCGCCTGTTTCCGCAAGGACGCTCACCGTGCCGTCTGCGGATACGCGACTGATGGTCTCACGCTCGATTTCGACCAGCACGATCGAGCCATCAGACATCGCGACCGGTCCCTCGGGGAACATCAAGCCTTCCGCCACGATGCGGACGCCGCTCTCCATATTTAGTCTCCTCAGTTCAACGCTTGTCTGCATTCTCGACGAAATGGTTGTCGTATGTAGCCTTCAGGTCGATCGAGGCTTTGCCAATCTCGGGATCGAATGCGGTTAAAACATCGTGCACGGTATGCGCGGCAGCGTCGGTCATCAGGCCATCGCGTGAAATGCAGCTTTGCATGTTGGCGTAGGCACGCGCGAAGACATCCTTCTCGGCTAGCGCATATTGCGGCGGCACGGCGGCGGCGACCTGCTCAGGCGTTGCGTGCGCCATCCAGCGCTCAGCCTCGAGGATGGCATTCGTTACCGCTTGCACGGTGTTCGGATACTTGACGAGAAAGTCTTTGCTTGTGTAGATGGCAGCTTCCGGATAGTCGCCGCCCAGTGTCGCGCGCGTACCGGCTGGGTCTCGCATCACGGCCAACGGAAACAGATCGCCGCTGTCCTGCAAAACGGTGGCGACCGGGTCGTTGCTCATCAACGCGTCGATCTGACCACTGCGTGCTGCGGCAATCGCCCCGGCAGATGAGCCCACACCGATGATGGACACGTCGCTGGGCTTTACGCCAGACTTGCTCAGCAGATAGTTCACGCCCATGTGAAAACTCGATCCGGGCGAGCTCACGCCAATGCGCATGCCCTTGAGGTCCGCATAAGTCCTGACCTTGGCGTGGCTCGCGCGGGTCGCACCAAATACCCAGCCGGGGCACGACGCCAGGGTCACGAACGAGACCAGCTTTTGCCCTTTGGCGGCCATGGTTATCGTGTTGGAGTAGGCACCCGCCACAATGTCGGCGCTGCCGCCCATCATTGCCTGGAGTGCCTTGGCGCCGCCGCTGAATACGCCGATTTCAACTTCCAACCCGGCCTGTTTGAAGTATCCCCGACTGTCTGCAATGACGAACGGCAAGTAAGGAAAGCCGACACCCGCCGCCGCCAGATGGACCTTGGGCTTTTCCGGCACAGGTGCGCCGCTGGCGGCCGACGCATTCGAGACGGCGGCGAAGGTTGCCAATGCGATAGAAACGTGACGCCAAAGCGCTGCCACGATGGTTTGTCTCCGTTGAGATGGCTCTTGCAAGACCGTGTCGTGAAGCGTTCAACCCTGCACGACGTTCTGCCGCTGCTGCCCGAGGCCCTCGATGCCCAGCGTCACGATATCGCCCGGCTTCAGATAGACCGGAGGTTTTTGCCCCAGGCCGACGCCGGGCGGTGTGCCCGTCGAAATAATGTCGCCCGGCTGCAATGACATGAACTGCGACAGGTATGACACCAGGTAGCGCACGCCATACACCATGGTGACCGTACTGCCGTTCTGATAGCGATGCCCGTTGACTTCCAGCCACATCGGCAGCGTCTGCGGGTCGGCAACCTCGTCTGCGGTAACGAGCCAGGGCCCGGTCGGACCGAACGTATCCGCCGACTTGCCCTTGGTCCATTGGCCCTGACGCTCCGCCTGGAACGCGCGCTCGGACACATCGTTGATGACGCAATAGCCCGCAACATGGTTCATGGCATCGGCTTCGCTGACGTACTTGGCTGTCTTTCCGATAACCACGCCCAATTCCACTTCCCAGTCGGTCTTGAGCGAGTCGCGCGGAATCTCGATCGAGTCGTTCGGACCCACGATCGCGCTCGTAGCCTTCATGAAGATGATGGGCTCCGGCGGGACCGTGGCACCGGTTTCCGCTGCGTGGTCAGAGTAATTCAAGCCGATGCAGATAAACTTGCGGGTGCCGCCCACGCAGGAGCCCAGGCGCGGACTGCCTTCCACGCGCGGTAACGACGCGGCCTCCAGCGCCTTCAGGCGTGCGAGGCTATCCGGCAGCAGAGCTTCGCCGGCAATGTCGGCAACATGGTTCGACAAGTCCCGGATATTTCCCTCGGCATCGAGTAGGCCCGGCTTCTCCTGGCCGGGTGAACCGTAGCGCAACAGCTTCATATAGGTATGCTCGTTTCAGTAGGTGGCGCGGCCGCCAGAGAGGTCGAACACCGCTCCGGTGGTAAAGGAGTTTTCTTCGCTGGCAAGCCAGGCGATCATGGCGGCGGCCTCATTGAGTTCGAGGAATCGGCCGCGCGGGATCTTGCCCAACATGTACTCGATATGTTCGGGCGCCTGCTCCATCGCGCCAGGTGTGCGCGCGACGGCAGGGGTGACGCAATTGACCGCGATGTCGTGACGCGCCAACTCCTTTCCCAGTGACTTGGTCATGGCGATGACCGCGGCCTTGGCCGAGCTGTAGGCCGCCGCATTCGGGTTACCTTCTTTGCCAGCGACCGAGGCAAGATTCACGATGCGGCCATAGTTCTGGCGGACCATTTCCGGGACCACAGCACGGCAGCAGTGGAAGGTGCCATTCACGTCGATATCCATCACCTGTTTCCAGATATCGATCGGATAGTCGATCAGCGGCGCATTCGGGCCGACAATCGCCGCGTTATTGACCAGGATATCGATACGCCCCATCGATTTCAAAGTGCCCGCGACGGCCGCTTGCACGCTCGCGTAGTCGGCAATATCGACGCGCTCGAAGTGAACGTCGTGCTCGCTCAGTTGGCTACGGGCCTGCTCGATGCCGGCAGGATTGACGTCCCAGACCACTAGCCGGGCACCTGACTCGAGCAGCCGGCGGCCGACCTCAAGACCGATGCCTTGCGCGCCACCAGTCACGACCGCGACGCGCCCCGTCAGATTGATTTTGTTCGTCTGCAATTTGGTTCCTCACGGTTGAACGCGCACTCAGGCGCTGGCGGCAACGGTCTGCCCGGCCACGGGGCGCCAGCGCAGCAGGTAGTCTTCGATCATCGATACGGCAGTATCGAGCACGAGCGCGAACACGGTCAGCACCAGAATCCCCGCGATGACCGAGTTGATATCAAACACGCCCTCAGCCAGCAAAATCAGGTAGCCAACCCCTTTCTCCGAGCCCAGATACTCGCCCACCACGCTGCCGACGAAGGCGATGCCGATTGCGTTATGCAGGCTCGAAAACACCCAACTCGTCGCCGACGGCAAATACACGTGCCGCATCAGTTGACGCGAGTTGGCGCCCAGCATCCGCGTGTTGGACAGCACGGTCGGGCTCACTTCGCGGACGCCTTGAAACACGTTGAAGAAGACCACGAAGAAGACGAGCGTCACGCCCAAAGCGACTTTCGACCAGATGCCCAGTCCGAACCAGAGCGCGAAAATGGGCGCAAAGATCAATCGCGGCATCGAGTTCATTGCTTTGATAAACGGATCGAATACGACCGCGAGGAACGGGCTGAGTGCAAGCCAAAGGCCGCATCCCAATCCAAGAACCGTACCGATTGCGAACGCAAGCATGGTCTCAACCAGGGTCGTGTACAAATGGCGAAAGACCGAGCCCGTGACGAACCACTCGACAATGCGACGAGCCACACCTACCGGATCTCCAAAGAAGAACGGAGACAGCCACTTCTGATAGGTTCCGAGCCACCAAAGGAACAGGACACCGAACAGAATTGCCAGCCGCGTCACCAGAACAGTGAAACTATTGTTTGGACTAAACTCGATTGCGCGCATAGCTTTTCAGGACCTCGCCTCGAAGCACGTCCCAGATTTGGGTGTGCAGTTGAAGGAAACGCTGTGTCATCCGGATCTCCGACATTTCGCGCGGCCGCTCAAGATCAATCTCGAACTCGGCGATCGGTCGCGTCCCGGGCCCCGCCGACAGCACGATGACCCGGTCGGAAAGCGAGATAGCCTCTTCCAGATCGTGAGTCACGAACATCACGGACTTGCGGTCGTTCGACCACAGCCGCAATAGCTCGTTTTCCATGAGGTGGCGGGTCTGGATATCGAGCGCGCTGAACGGTTCGTCCATCAGAATGATGCGGGGATTGAGCGCCAGGGCTTGCGCGAGACCGGCCCGCTTGCGCATGCCGCCAGACATCTGATGCGGGTATTTCTTCCCATGCCCTTGCAGCCCCACTCGCTCAAGCCATCCACGGGCGACACCCAGCGCCTCTTCGCGCGGCATTCCGCGAAAAATCAAGCCGATGGCAATGTTCTCTTCGGCCGTCTTCCATGGCATGAGCGCATCCACCTGGAACAGGTAGGCAGCCTGTGTGTTCAGACCATGGGTTAGTTTCTTTCCAAACACGCTCAGGCTACCCGACGAAGGCCGGGTCAGGCCGGCGGCCACGTTCAGCAGTGTCGACTTGCCGCAGCCGGTGGGGCCGACAATCGAGACGAACTCTCCGTCCCTTATCGTCAAGGTTCCGCCAGAAACTGCGGTGTAGGTCTGAGCTCGCTTGCCATTGCCGGCGAACGTGCAGGTCACGTTGTCGAAGCGTAACGCCTCACGCACTTCTGCTTGTTGACTGTCGACCGGGACGCTATAGGCTGCGGTGCTCATGGCTGGACCTCCGCCGCTGCCTTTCTGACGAATCGATTGTCATAGGTCGTGGCGAGGTCAATCTTGGCCGACGCTACCGCGGGGTCGAAGGCTGCAAGCACCTCATGTACCGTCTGTGCGCCTTTGGGCGTGATCTCTCCGTTCTGCGCGATGCAGCGGCGGCTGTTCGTGAAGGCCTCGGCATAGAGCGCCTTGTTATCCCCCAAAAACTGTGGCGGCACGTTGTCCGCGACTTGTTGCGGCGTGGCCGTGGCTATCCACTTTTCCGCGCGCACGATAGCATTGGCGACTGCCTGGACTGTCTTGGGATTCTTTTCGATGAAGTCCTGCGTCGCGAATACGCTCGACTCGGGATAGTCCGAGCCGAACACCTTCACGTTGCCGTCCGCCGTACGCATGTTCTCGAGCGGTCTCAGGCTGCCATCCTTCGTCAGAATCGTGGCGCTTGGATCATTTACGATGAGCGCATCGATCTGCCCGGCACGCACCGCTGCAACCGCACCGGCCGCCTGCCCCACGCCGATGATCGATACGTCCGAAGGCTGCAGGCCCGCCTTGTGCAGGATATAGTTGACCGCCATGTGCGTGCTGGAGCCTGGCGCGCTCACGCCGATTCGCATGCCCTTCAAATCCTTGGGCGACTTGACGTCTGTCTCGTGTTTCTGAGATACGCCAAAGATCCAGCCCGGGCAAATCACTTGTGCGGCCACCACGACGAGATGCTGACCCTTCGTCGCCATGGTGATCGTGTTTGAATAGGCCCCCGCCACCATATCGGAGCTGCCGCCTAACAAGGCCTCCAGAGTCTTTGAGCCTCCGGAAAATGCGGCGATGGTTACGTCCAGCCCTTCGTCCTTGAAATAACCGCGCTGCTTGGCGACGAGCATGGGCAGGTATGTGATGCCAGTCGACGCCGCCGCAATGTGCAATTCGGGCTTCTCCGGCGTGTCCTTCGCCACTGCCGTGGCTGATGCGCAAACGAGTTCCAAGGCTGCGCACAATGCAACAGCGAGTTTCAGCTTCATGGTTGTCTCCTCCCTTTCTAGGGATGTTGGTGCGAACAACTGCCTTGGACGGACTGGCACTTCGTGATCGGGACGCCGGGATGCCAGCCGACCCAAGGCGCGATCCGCCCTAAACGACTTCTTTGCGCAGGACTTCGACCACCGCGTCACCCATGTCACGGGTGCCGACGCTTCGGGTGCCCTCCTGGTAGATGTCGGCGGTGCGGTAGCCGGCGGACAGCACTGCTCGCACTGCCCGCTCGACGCGGCCCGCAGCGTCCTCCATCTCGAAGCTTTCGCGCAGCATCATCGCAAGCGACAAGATGGCGGCAAGCGGATTAGCGATGTCCTTGCCCGCAATATCCGGTGCCGAGCCATGCACGGGCTCGTACAGCCCTTTGCGGTCGTACCCTAGCGAAGCCGAGGGCAGCATGCCGATCGATCCAGTCAACATGGCGGCGGCGTCCGACAGAATATCGCCGAACAGATTGCCCGTAACGATCACATCGAACTGCTTGGGTCGGCGCATCAGCATCATGGCAGCGGCGTCCACGAAGAGATGGCTCAATTCGACGTCCGGGTAGTCTCGCCCAACGCGAGTGACCGTTTCGCGCCACAACTGACTCGCTTCCAGCACGTTGGCCTTGTCCACCGAGCACAGCTTGTGGTGACGGCGACGCGCGGCTCGAAAGGCCGCGTGCGCGACTCGTTCAACCTCTGACTCGGAATAACGCATCGTGTTGAAACCCACGCGCTCCCCTGCTGCGTTGGTTTCGAATCCGCGCGGCTGACCGAAATAAGCATCGCCGTTCAGCTCACGAACGATGACGATGTCGAGTCCGTCAACGACTTCCGGCCGCAGGGTCGAAGCGCCAATCAATTCCGGGAACATATAGGCCGGCCGGAAGTTTGCGTACAGCGTGAGCGCTTCGCGCAGTTGCAACAGACCCGTTCCGGGTCGACGCTCGCGGGGAATCTCTGCCTCGTCAGCTACGCCTACCGCACCAAACAGAATGGCGTCGGCCTTGCGCGCCACGTCAAGCGTAGGCTCCGGAAGCGGCACGCCGTGCGCCTGGATTCCGGCCTCGCCGATGTGCGCCTCTTGAGTCTCGGCTTGAGGTGCCACGACGTGCAGCACTTTGAGAGCCTGTGCCACTACTTCCGGACCGATACCATCACCGGGCATGACTGCAATCTTCATCTGAACTCCTCCAGGGTCGTTTTAGAAAGCGCGCGCCTCAATAAGCGTCGGCACGGTTGCGCTCGAATGCATCAATGCGGTCTCGATGCGAAAGCGTGTAATCGATCTCGTCCATGCCACGCAGCAGGCACTCCTTGGCGAAGGGCTCCATCTCGAACGCATGCGAGGTGCCGTCGGGTAATGTCACAGTCTGGGCAGGCACGTCGATGGAGATTCGGCTACCCGCCTTATTGGTCAGGCTTTCCAGAAGCGGAAGAACCACGCTCTCCGGCAGCACGATGGGAAGCAGCCCGTTCTTCAGGCAGTTGATGAAGAAGATATCGCCGAAGCTCGGGGCGATCACCGCCCGGATTCCGTAGTCGTACAGCGCCCAGACAGCGTGCTCACGCGAAGAGCCGCAACCGAAGTTGTGGTTCGCCACCACGATGCGCGAGTCGCGAAACGGCGCCTGGTTAAGCACGAACTCGGGCTTTTCGGCGCCGTCTGCGCCAAAGCGCAGCGCACGGAAAAGGAACTGACCGAAATCGTCGGAGCGGGGTTTTTGCAGGAAGCGCGCCGGCAGAATCTGATCGGTATCGCAATTGATGACGACGATCGGGGCTGCGACTGCATCGAGGTGAGTCAGGCTTTCCATCTCATGCTCCCAGGAGGCGGCGCACATCGATCAGACGTCCCGTCACAGCAGCGGCAGCCGCCATAGCCGGACTCATCAGATGCGTGCGCACGCCCGGCCCTTGACGGCCCACAAAATTGCGATTTGATGTGGAGGCGCAACGTTGCCCCGGCGCGGCGATATCGCCGTTGGTTGCAAGACACATCGAGCAGCCTGGGAAACGCCACTGGAAACCGGCTTCCTTGAATACGCGGTCCAGTCCTTCGGCCTCGGCCTGCGCTCGTACCTCGTGCGAGCCCGGCACCACCCATGCCTCGACGCCCGATGCGATATGGCGGCCCCGCGCGACCTCGGCCGCGCTGCGCATATCCTCGATGCGCCCGTTCGTGCACGAACCGATGAACACCCGGTCGATCGCCACGCCTTCCAGCGCCTCGTTCGGGGCCAAGCCCATGTAGTCGAGCGCCCTCGACATCGCGGCGCGCAGATCGGGGTCAGCCTGCAGCGCGGGATCGGGGACGCGCCGGTCGATGGCGCAGGCGTATTCCGGTGTCGTGCCCCAGGTCACCATCGGGGCGATCCCGGCGACGTCGATATGCACCTCCCGGTCGAAGGTCGCGTCGGCGTCCGTGAACAACTTGCGCCAGTGCGCCATCGCGCGATCCCAACGCTCGCCCTTGGGAGCGTAGGGACGCTGAGCCAGATACGCGAAAGTGGTGTCGTCTGGCGCGATCATGCCGGCGCGGCCACCGGCCTCGATGGTCATGTTGCACAGCGTCAACCGACCTTCCATCGAGAGACCCGCGATGGCGGAGCCTGCGTACTCGATGACATGGCCCGCAGCGCCGGCCACGCCGATTCGCGCGATCACGGCGAGGATCAGGTCTTTGGCGGTGACGCCCGGACCCGGCGTGCCATCGAGAGTGACGCGCATGTTGCTCGACTTGCGTTGCCACAGGCATTGCGTGGCGAGCACATGAGCCACCTCGGTTGCGCCGATACCGAACGCGAGCGCGCCCATTGCACCGTGTGTCGAAGTGTGACTGTCGGCACAGACGACGGTCATGCCGGGCAGACTCAAACCCTGCTCGGGCCCGACTACGTGGACGATGCCGCGACGCGAATCGTCCATGTCGAACAAGGTGATGCTCGACTCGGCTGCGTCACGCTGCAGGGCCTCGATCATGGCGCGCCGCTCGGGGTCGGTCACCGCCGACATGTCGTTTGCCGCGCTGGAAACGTAGTGGTCTGCCGTACCGAAGATTCGCTCGGGGGACCGTGGCTTGATCCCGCGCTGGCGCAAGAGATCGAAGGATTGCGCGGTGACGTCATGAATAAAATGCCGGTCGATGTACAGCAGATCCTGCCCGTCGTTGCGCGACATCACCCGGTGACTTTTCCAGATCTTGTCGTAAAGAGTCTGTGGACCACCCACCCCTTGTTCGAGTTGCATCGCTTCGTCTCACTCCGTCAATGCGCCGTTCGGGAAGGCACGCCTTCGTTCGGCGAGTCAATGTTGTGCGAGCATCATGCGCCAGACGGGCCGCGCTGTACCTGCTTTTTGGGAAAGGCACCATCGTCAAACGCGATGACGAAGCGACACCGCCGCCGGTGATTTTTGGGCCGGTCGGATCGTCGAGCCGCTTGGCTCGCAATTCGAATCGAATGCGATCAATGAGACCTCGTCGGGTAGTGTCGTGCTTGGCTGGGTGCGATTCGATGAACGGCTACATCGACTGATGCGGTACAGGAATCGGCATTGCGCCGGTTCGTCGGGAGAAGTCGTTGGCCGAGCCAACTCGCCCTTTTAGTGTCTCGACGCGCACGGCTTTGTCTCCGCGCACTTTTTTTCTGAATAGCACGGCTGAACGCGGATGATTGCGTTATGAACTGAGCAGTAGAGGAAATTTTGACGCCGCAAACACAATGCCTCCATGCTTACAATGTAGATGCAGTGCCGCAGGTCACGACTGCCGGTTTGCGCATTTTTTTCGTACGCGCGGTTGACCGGTGTTCTTTGCGTTTCTCCTCCCGTCTTACTACTTTTACCTGAGGAAAAGAAATGAAATCCACGAACATCTTCCTTGCCGCGGCGATTTCCATCGGCGCGATCATCGCGACCGTGCCCGTGGTTGGTGCGCAAGAGACAGGCGCAGCGACTTCCTCGAAATCATCCGGCAGAGCCGCTAACCGGCAACTCGCGAAGCAGGTTCAGACCGCGCTGTACAAGCAAAAGGGTTTGGAGTCGGCCGATATTCATGCTGTCGCTCGCAGCGGCAAGGTTACGCTGGTCGGGATGGCGCCCGATCAGAAACAGATAGATGCCGCAGGGAAAATAGCCGAGGGCGTACCCGGCGTGTCGTCGGTAACCAACAATCTGACGGTGGAAGAAGCCGGGCATTGAAACCGGCTTCAGCGTGACGGCTTATCGCACGCACATTACCGCTTCGTGAACGACGCAGGCTGTCGGGCTTGCTTGTGGTTCGACAGCCTGCGTCGACGGAATCGGCAATTTGTCGTGTTGCATCCACCGGCGGAAGCCTCAAGGTAAGGACGCCGTTCCACGAGAGAGCGTCAGTGTTGTTCGCTGAGTTCGGCGATCTGATTTCGAAGCGCGTCGCGGAACACGTTCACCCTGTTTGGAGCGTAGCGCCCGCTCGCATCACCGACCAGGACAACAGATCGTCCATCGCAGCATCCTCCAAATCAATCTGTACAGCGAGACCGTCGGCTAATTGACGGAACACGTCTCAGTGAGTCAACTAAGCGGGTCCAAGACCTGATACAACGTCACCCACTCCACATGGGGATTTTAATCAGGATTCCGAATATCTACTTCGCTGCACTGACGTGAGATTGAGAGCGCCAGAAGCAAAAAAGGCGCGCGACCACGAGTTCTGATTTGAACTAGATGCGCCGCTGATCGACCAGTCCGTTGTCCTCCTGTAGTCATCTGGTTCCCACACCTATTCAAGGTAACTATTACCTATCGATTCGCACAAACGTGGCGCACCGTCCTTAAATTCCTCATACCAATTAAAGAAATCCGTAGGCTTTGCCGTAAAAGCGCTTATAAGGTCAGACAAATTCGGTAAGTTTGTCCCGTCTCTGTCGACTTTTCCGAAAAGCAAGAGCGCGTGCGCGCCGATGCACTGATCCATTACACGGCCTCCCGCGCAGACTCGCGCCGGGCCACAGTCGCGTCCAGTCCGTTTGGGTATTTACGTACTGACAGCGGCGGCTTTTTTCATCGGTTCGGTTCCTGATTACATCGACAACCGATGACTGGATCAGGGCCCTAAAGTCACCAGTCCGCGTCGAAACAGAATGATGCATTTAATTTGGATTACTAATCACCATGATATTTAAAAAGAAAATAAGCAATCTTTTTCTCGGCCAATTCTCTCTCGGCAAGTTCTCGGCTGTCGCAGTTGCGGTCGGCGCAAGCCTGATGCTCGCAGCTTGCGGCGGCGGAAGCGAAGGCACCGTTGATGCTGCGACGGTCAAGGCCGCCGATACGCCCGAGGCGACCGCAAAAGCCGCCACCACCGGTTCGATCTTTTATGGCATGAACGGTCACATCACCAACGGCGGCGCGTACGACAACACGCCCTACGCAACGCAGCTGTCGCAATTGCAAGACCTCGGCGTAAAGATTTTCCGCAACGACGTGTACAGCCTGGGATCGGCCAAGGTGCTCGCGACCGTTGCCAAGCAGTTTGCGGCAGGCGGCGTTCAGGTGTATCCGGTGATGCTGCTCGGCCTGGGCTTCGATACCGAGGAAGCGGCCTACAACGCCGGTTACACGATGGGTCAGCAGACGGCGCAGACGTACAAGTACGCGTACTACGAAGTTGCGAATGAGCTGGACTCAGCCGCGCTGGCCGGAAACTACGACGGCAACGTGTGGTATCAGTACAGTAACCAGCCGTTCATGATCGCGCGCGGTGTTATTCGCGGCATGATCGCGGGTGTGAAATCGGTCGACAGTTCGGCGAAGATCATCGTCGATGGAACGTGGAAGCATATTGCGTTTTTTCAAATGCTCCTTGACGGCTCGCAGCCCGACGGGACGCACGGTCACCCGACGGTCAGCTGGGACATCACCGCATGGCACTGGTACTCCGATCAAGGCGACATCACTAATGCCTGCGGCGGCACGGGATGCCATGACATCCTCGGTATTATCAGTTCGTTTGGCAGACCGGTCTGGATCAACGAGTACGGCGTGCGTCCCGAATACGGCACGAATGACGCCATCGCCTCCTACCTGACCGGCAACCTGATGATGCTGCAGTACTACACGCAGGCGTCGAAGTACAACGTCCAGTCCGTCCAGGGCTTCGAGTTGTACGACTCCCAGGAAGGAAATTACGGGATGTTGCAAAGCGACGGCAAGACGAAGAAAGCTGCGTACACGGCAGTCAAGAACTTCATCGCGAACCACCCCAGATAGCGTGCAGAGCTTACCGGCGCGGATGGCGCACGGTGGTTTCGCAAGCGGCTTACGCAGTCAAATCTGTCGGGTAGAGGAGCGGAGCGTTCCAGGCCGCTCTTCACCCGCCATTTGAATTCACGTTGGCATCATCGACCGTAGCTCAACGTCCCACTGGGGATCAAAAAATCGTTGCGCTTCGCGGACGAACACGTGAACGCTGCACGTTTAGCTAGCCCAACAAAATTCTCGAAGCAATAAGGGTTCTGGCGGCTTGCACGGCCCTTTTTAGCGTCCAACACTTCGACAACAATCCGGCTCGCCAGATAACTGTCCGATATATCGGACACTGTAGTGCTTCGACGGAAGCGGTTTCTCAGTCAAACCCCTAGATCAGGATCTGAACATGAAGCTCGCCACCAAGGGCGCCAAAGCCGCCATGCTGTTCGCCGCAACCGCCGTGAGCGGACTGCTCGCGCTCTCCGCCTGCACCAAAGTGGCGACGCCCGAGCAGGGTTCATCGGCAGCGGCGCCTGCATCGACGCTTCAAGCCGTGCTCCAGCGCGGCACGCTGCGTGTCGGCGACTGCCTCACGTTCGCGCCGTTCGGCTTTTACGACAAAGACGGCAATCCGGACGGCTACGACGTCGACCTCGCCAAGGAGCTCGCCAAGCAAATGGGCGTGAAGCTCGAGGTCGTGAACACGACCAGCGCGAACCGCATCCCGAATCTACAGACCGCCAAGGTCGATGTCGTGTTCTGCAACTTCACGCGCAACCTCGAACGCGCGAAGGTCGTCGAGTTCACGTCGCCGTACGTTGTCGCCAGCGAGGCAATGCTCGTGAAGAAGAGCAGCGGCATCCAGTCGGCGAAGGACATGAGCGGGCGCACCATCGCCACGGTCAAAGGCTCGACCAACGGCGACGAAGTCCGCTCGATGGGCATCCCCGTCAAGATTCAGGAATATGACAGTTCGCAGGCGGCCATTCTCGCGGTCAAGCAGGGCCAGGCCGATGCGATGATCGAGGACAACAACTTCCTTGCGTATCAGGCGAAGCTCGATCCGGAACTGGCCGTAACGAACGAAGCACTCGTGCCGCTCGAGTACAACGCGTTCGGCGTGAAGGCGGGTGACCAGGCGTGGCTCAACTATCTGAACCTGTTCCTGTTCAACATCAATGCATCGAAACTAAACGCGCAGTTGTACAAGAAGTGGTTCGGCGTCGATCCGAGATATCCGCTCAATCCGCAGTTCTGAAGCGGAGGCGCAGATGAGCTATCAATGGCTGACTCTATGGGGCTACGTCCCCGAGTTTCTGAAGGCGGGCTGGCTGACCTTGCAGGTCACGATGCTGGCGTTCGTGCTGGCGCTCGCGCTCGGTCTGATCGCGGCGCTTGCCGGCATGTCGCCGTCGGCCATCGTGCGGTTCATCGCGCGGGCCTACGTCGAAGCCATCCGCAATACGCCAGTGTTGCTGCAGATTTTCATCGTGTTCTTCGGCTTGCCGTCGATGGGCATTGCGCTCGATGCATATTGGGCCGGTGTCATCGCGCTGGGCGTGAACGTGGGCGCGTATCTGTCGGAAGTGTTCCGCGCGGGCATGCAATCGGTGCCGCGCGGACAGATTGAAGCAGCCGGCATTCTTGGCCTGGAACGCGGGCAGATTTTCAAAGAGATCGTGTTGCCGCAGGCAGCGCGTGCGGTGTATCCGGCCATCGTCAATTATCTGATTCAGTTGTTGCTCGGTACTTCGCTGTTGTCGGCAATTGCGTTGCCCGAGCTCACCGGCACCGCAACCGTCATCAATTCGCGCACGCTCTTGTATGTCCAGACGTTCGCGGTCGTGCTCGTCGCGTATCTGGTGCTGAGCAATGTGTTGTCGTGGATTGCCAGTCAACTCGGCGCACGCATGTTTCATCCGCCGCTCATCGTGAGGCCGGGTGCGCGTTGGCTTGGTTTCACGCTGCGTCGTGCGAATCGTGCATGAGGGATTGAGTCATGTCACTTGAATTGCTGAGAAACAGTCTGTCGATTTTGCTGCAAGGTCTCGTGACGACGCTGCTCTTGTCTGTCGCGGCGATCGTCGGGAGCACGCTCATCGGCCTGCTCGCCGCCGTGCTTCGATCGTTCGGGCCGTGGGGCACGGACCGAATCGCGAAGCTCTACACGGAGTTGTTTCGCGGTACGCCCGTACTCATCACGCTGATGTTCATCTACTTCGGCGTCTCGTACTTTGGCTATGCAATCGATGTCTTTGCAGCGGGCGTGATCGGCTTGAGCGTGTATCAGGGCGCTTATATCGCGGAAGTCTTTCGCTCCGGCATCGAATCAGTGCCGAAGGGACAGTGGGAAGTCTCGCAGATTCTCGGTCTGTCGCGCATGCAGACCTTTGCCTCGGTCGTGTTACCGCAGACCGGACGCATCGTGCTGCCGCCGCTCGTCGGGCAATACCTGTCCCTCATCAAGGATACCTCGATCGTCAGCATGATCGGCATGTCCGAACTGATGCACGGTGGCCAGGCGATCGTGGATCGCATCGGCAAGCCGGTCGAGATTTACGGACTCGTCGCGCTGATCTATTTCGTCGTGTGCTTCCCGCTTTCGCAATGGGTGCGCCATCATGACCGCCGGAGACTTACGTGAGCGATTCCATCCAGAACAAGCCCGTCATTTCGTTGTCGGGCGTGAGCAAGGCATTCGGCGCGACGCGCGTTCTCAACGAGATCAATCTCGAAGTGCGCGCAGGCGAAGTGCTCGTGCTGATCGGCGCATCCGGTTCGGGCAAGAGCACCGTGCTTCGCATCATGGCCGGACTGGAAACGACGGACTCCGGCCAGGTGTGGGTCAACGAAGTGCCCCTGCACGATCTGAAGCGCGCGCGCGAGATTCGCGGCCACGTCGGCATGGTGTTTCAGCAGTTCAACTTGTTCCCGCATAAGACCGCGCTCGGCAATGTCACCCTCGCGCTGATCAAGGCGCGCGGCATGTCGCCCGCCGATGCCCGCAAACGCGCAATGGAAACGCTCGACCGCGTGGGTCTCGCGGACCGTGCATCGCATTATCCGAGCCAGTTGTCGGGCGGACAGCAGCAGCGCGTCGCCATTGCGCGGGCGCTGGCGGTCGAACCCGGCATCATGTTCTTCGATGAAGCCACATCCGCACTCGATCCCGAACTCGTCGGCGAAGTGACGGAAGTGATGCGCGGCCTCGCGCGCGACGGCATGACGATGGTCGTCGTCACGCATGAAATGGGCTTTGCGCGCAAGACGGCGGATCGCGTCGTGTTCATGGACAAGGGCGTGATTGCAGAGCAAGGCGATCCGGAGCAAATCTTCGTCAACCCGTCGAACGAACGCACGCGGCAGTTTCTCAGCCGTGTGCTCGACCATTGAAGGGTCAACGAATGGCAGCAACGGAATCGTCGCGCGCGCGAGGCGTGGACCGTGTCATCGATATCTTGAGGAAGCTGCATCACGCGCAGCGGCCCATGACGATGCGCGAGCTGATCGAAGCGACCGGCTCGCCGCGTTCGAGCATCTACGAACTCGTCGCCATTCTCACCGAAGTGGGCTGGCTCGAAACATCGACGGATGGCAGTGTGTTCTTCGGACGCGAGATGCATTACTACGGCTCGGACTACGCGGCGCACAACGACCTCATCAGCCGCGCGCATCAGTCTATTCTCGCGCTCGTGCGCAAGTACGACGAGACCACGCAGTTGTGCATGCTCGAAGGGAATAAGTACTCGGTCGTGTTATCGGAGAACAGTGCGCGGCCGTTCAACATCAGCTCGGATATCGGCGTGCGCGTGCCGATTCCGTGGACCGCGACCGGGCGCCTGCTGCTCGGTCACATGAACGCCGACGCCATCCGCACCCTGATTCCCGCGGATGACTTCGTGCTCGACAACGGCGTGCACATCGATTTCGATGAATTCATGCGCGATGTGCAGAACGCGAAAACGCTTGGCTATTGCTGCACGGAAGGGCTATCCAACGCGTTCCGGCTCTGCATGGCCGCGCCCGTTCGCGACCGCGCGGGCATCCCGATCGCCGCGCTGTGCTTCATGACGGGCCGCGACACGGACCCCGAACGCCGTCAGTCGATGCTGGACGATCTGCTTCTGTCGGCGCAGGCGCTTTCGCATCGCTGACATGGATACACGGCTTCAGCGTATCGATGAATTGGAACAGGAGAGTGCGGCGCTCAAGGAAGTGAACGATATTCTGCGCAAAGCAGTGGCGTACTAGCCGCGTTCGCTTGGCGGACTCGAGTTTGCTATGTCCAGGCAGGAGTTGAACCGCTCTGACATCGACTCACTTTCCCGAGGCGCACGCGCTATCGCCCGAAGAGCGGCTGATCGCGGCACCCTGCTACCCCGCCTTCAAAACCCGCAACGCCACCGCCCCCGCCATCTCACTCTCCGCGTTCTGCTTAGCCTCCCGCATCGACAGATATCGCAGACAGCACACACGCAGAAACGATGCGAAGTTGGTCGGCACTTCGCCGCGCAGCGCGATCAACTCATCATAGAGCTTGACGGCGAACTGGCTCGTGGTCAGGTTCTCGCGCCCCGCGATTTCCTGCAGCACGTCCCAGAAGAGATTTTCGAGCCGGACCGTGGTGATCACGCCATGAATGCGCAGCGAGCGCGTGCGCGATTCATAGAGGATCGGATCGGCGTTGATATACACCCCACACATGACGATAGCCTCCGGAAACGGGCCGTCATGCTCGCGCACGACGGCCGTGGACCAAGCTACTTCCCTACGCGCAAAACAGCAATTGCGTCAAACCCTGCGCTGCTTCATCTGGTTCGCGATGTAATCCGCCTGGCGAATCGCGAGCGTGACGATCGTGAGCGTCGGGTTTTCGGCGGCGCCCGTCGTGAACTGGCTGCCATCCGAGATGAACAGGTTCGCCACTTCGTGCGTCTGGCCGTGCGGATTACACACGCCATCGCCGGCCTTGGCGCTCATGCGCGCGGTGCCCAGATTGTGCGTCGACGGATACGGCGGCACGATATACGTCGTCTTCGCGCCCGCCGCTTCATACACCGCGCTGCCCTGCTTGAACGCGTGCTCGCGCATCGCTTCGTCGTTCGGGTGATCGTCGAAGTGAACGTTCGGCACCGGCAGGCCGTACTGATCCTTCACGCTGGTATTGAGCGTGATGCGGTTCGATTCGCGCGGCATGTCCTCGCCGACGATCCACATGCCCGCCGTGTACTGATACTGATCCAGCGCCGACGTGAAGTTCGGGCCCCACGCGCCCGGATCGAGAAACGCGGCGTAGAACGGCAGTCCGAGCGAGATCGTCTCCATGTGATAGCCGCCCGCGAAGCCGCGCTTGGGCTCGAACACCGCTTCGTCCTCAATGATGCCGGCCATCGTCGTGCCCTTGTACATCTCGACCTTGTCGTTGAACACGCCGTAGACCGAGCCCGTGGTGTGCCGCATATAGTTGCGGCCGAGCTGGCCGGAGCCGTTCGCGAGTCCATCGGGGAATTTGCTCGACTGCGAATTGAACAAGAGCCGCGGCGTCTCGATCGCATTGCCCGCGACCGCGACGACGCGCGCGCGTTGCCGTTGCAGCTTGCCGCTCGCATCGTAGTAGACGACGCCCGTCACCTTGCCGCGCGCATCGTGCTCGATCTTCACGACGTGCGCCTCGGTGCGCAATTCCATATGACCCGTCGCCTGCGCGCGCGGCAGCTCGGTATAGAGCGTCGACCACTTCGCGCCCATGCGGCAGCCCTGAAAGCAGAAGCCGCGCTGGAAGCAGTGCGTGCGATCGTCGCGCACCGTGCTGTTGATCGCCATGTGGCCGGTGTTGCAATCCTTGTAGCCGACCTTCGCCGCGCCCGCC
>Ga0160459_100123_pt1 | contig 60073 bp, 47 predicted proteins | sample HID1973K_E6MG_FD_108208 | JGI IMG/M metagenome (GOLD analysis project Ga0160459, IMG submission 108208) | Enriched mosquito-associated microbial communities from UW Madison campus, WI, USA - HID1973K_E6 MG | ecosystem: Host-associated > Arthropoda: Insects > Digestive system > Unclassified ...
GATCGGCATCGGCCGCGCGGTCGAGGAAGCGGGCAAGGTCGGCAAGATCTGCGTGTACGGCACGGGCCTGCCGACGGAAGCGGGCAAGTTCCTGGAGAGCGGCGCGATCAACGGCATCGCGTTCTGGGATCCGAAGCTCGCCGGTCTCGCGATGAACAAGGTCGCGCAGATGCTCGTGGACGGCAAGGAAGTGCAGAACGGCGCGGACCTCGGCATTACCGGCTACAACAAGGTCAGCGTGACGAAAGGCCCGGGCAAGGGCGTGATCGTGCGCGGCACCGGCTGGGTCGATGTCGACAAGACGAACTACAAGCAATACAACTTCTGATGTGACGCGCGCGGCGCGCTTTTTCGAAGGCGCGCCGCGTGCCCTGGACAGACATGACCACAACGACACCGCTTCTCGAAGTCGTCGATATTCACAAGCGCTTCACCGGCGTCTATGCGCTGCGCGGAGTGAGCCTCGCGTTCGAGCGCGGGCAGATCTATCACTTGCTCGGCGAGAACGGCTGCGGCAAGAGCACGCTCATCAAGATCATCTCGGGCGCGCAGCCGCCTGACGAAGGCGAACTCGTGATCGAGGGCGTGCGCCATAAGAAGCTGTCGCCGCTCGAATCGCTTTCGGCGGGCATCGAAACCGTTTATCAGGATTTGTCGCTGCTGCCGAACATGAGCGTCGCGGAGAATGTCGCGCTGACGTCCGAGCTTGCCGAACATGCGGGCAAGCTCGCGCGCACGTTCGATCGGCGCGCGCTTGCGCAAACGGCCGCGCGCGCGCTCGAAGCCGTGGGCCTGCCCGGCGACGCGGAATTCCAGAAGACGCTCATCGAACAACTGCCGCTTGCGACGCGTCAGCTCGTCGCGATTGCGCGCGCGATTGCCAGCGAGGCGAAGTTCGTCATCATGGACGAGCCGACGACCTCGCTCACGCAGAAGGAAGTCGATAACCTCATCGCCGTGCTCGCGCGTCTGCGCGCGGACGGCGTGGCCGTGCTGTTCGTGAGTCACAAGCTCGACGAGTGCTATGCGATCGGCGGCGAAGTGATCGTGCTGCGCGACGGCCAGAAGATGGCGCAAGGTCCGATCGAAAACTACACGAAGGCGCAGATCAGCGAGCTCATGACGGGCAAGCATCTTTCAACGGAGCGCTATCGGGCGGAGGGCGAAGCAGGTGCATCGCAAGTCGTGCTCGACGTGCAGGGCGTCGGCCGTAAAGGCCAGTTCGCCGATGTGTCGTTCAAGCTGCACAAGGGCGAAATTCTCGGCGTGACCGGTCTGCTCGATTCGGGCCGCAACGAACTCGCGCGCGCGCTTGCCGGCGTCGCGCCCGCCGATGCGGGCACGGTCACGCTCGACGGCATGCGCGTGCGGCTGCAATCGCCGGCGGATGCGAAAGCGCAACGCATCGGCTATGTGCCGGAAGACCGCCTGAACGAAGGCCTTTTTCTCGACAAGCCGATTCGCGACAATGTCGTCACCGCGATGATCGCGAGCCTGCGCGACCGCTTCGGCCAGATCGACCGCAAGCGCGCGCAAGAGCTTGCCGAGCGCACCGTGAAGGACCTGCAGATCGCGACACCCGATGTCGACAAGCCCGTGCAATCGCTTTCGGGCGGCAATCAGCAACGCGTGCTGATCGGCCGCTGGCTCGCTATCGATCCGCGCGTGCTGATCCTGCACGGGCCCACGGTCGGCGTCGACGTGGGATCGAAGGACATCATTTACCGCATCATGCAGCGGCTGTCGAAAGAGGGCATCGGCATCATCCTGATCAGCGACGACCTGCCTGAACTGCTGCAGAACTGCGACCGTATTCTGATGATGAAGAAAGGCCGCGTCGCGAACGAATACCGCGCGGACCGGTTGACCGAAGCCGATCTTTATCACGCGCTACTTTCAGAGGCAGCATGAGCATGAGCGAATCCATCCGCCGCACGGGACGCGAACCGATGCCGCAACCCGTGGCCGAAGTCGCGCCGCGTGTGCGCAAGGGCAATCTGTACGCGCAACTGATGCGCAATCCCGAGTGGTTCACGGTCGGGCTGATCGTGGTGACGTGTCTGGTCGTGGGCGGCATCAATCCGCGCTTCTTCCAGTTCGCCACGCTGTTCGACATGCTGCATTCGGCCAACACGGTCTCGCTCTTTGCGCTCGGCACGCTCGTCGTGCTGGCGTCGGGCGGCATCGACGTATCGTTCACGGCGATCGCCGCGCTGACGATGTACTCGATCACCAAGGCGGTGTTCGCGTGGTGGCCCGAGTGCCCGTTCGTGCTGATTCTGCTCGCGGGCGCGATCGGCGGCGTGATTCTGGGTGTGATCAACGGGATGCTCGTGCATCGACTGAAGGCGCCTTCGCTGATCGTGACCATCGGCACGCAGTATCTGTATCGCGGCTTGCTGCTGACGTTCGTCGGCACGCAGTTCTTCATGAACATTCCGCACAGCATGGATACGTTCGGGCGTTTGCCGCTGTTCTTCTATCACACGTCCGATGGCTTGCGCGCGGTGTTGCCGGTCTCCGTGCTCGCGCTCGTGCTCGCGGCGGTGGTGACGTGGTGGCTGCTCAATCGCACGATGATGGGCCGTGGCGTCTACGCGATGGGCGGCTCGCTCGCGATCGCCGAACGTCTCGGCTACAACCTGCGCGCGATTCATCTGTTTGTGTTCGGCTATACGGGTCTGCTTGCGGGCGTCGCTGGCATTTTGCATGTGTCGACGAACCGGCTCGCGAATCCGTTCGATCTCGTCGGCACGGAACTCGATGTGATCGCGGCGGTGATTCTCGGCGGCGCGCGCATCACGGGCGGCACAGGAACGGTGATCGGCACTTTGCTTGGCGTCGTACTGGTGACGCTCATCAATAGCGTGCTGATTCTGATCGGCGTGCCGAGCACCTGGCAAAAGGTGATCATCGGCGCGTTCATTCTCGTCGCGGGGACGTTGTTTGCGTTGGGGCGCAGGCAGTAACGCGCTTTCAAAAAAGCGGAACAAAAAAGGCTCGTTCAAATCCTGAACGAGCCTTTTCGTTTTTAATCGGAACGATTCAACTGCGCTTTCGTACTTCCTGACCTTGCTCGGTGATGATCGAATCGAACTCCGAAAGCTGCGAGAACCGCACTGCCTTGACCTTGCCGAACTTGCTCGCATCGACGACGAGATGCCGTTCCACCGCGCTCGCCATCGCGGCCTGCTTGATGGCGACCTCGTGAAAATTCCAGCACGTCACGCCGCGTGCTTCATCCACGCCGCCCGCCGACATGAACGCCTTGTTGATTCCCATGCGTCGCAACGTCTCGACGCTCTCGTCGCTCGCGAACGATTCCGACGACGGCACGTAGACGCCGCCCAAAAGGATCATCCGCACGTTCGGCTTGCGCCGCAAAATCTCCGCGACATTGAGCGAATAGCACACGACCGTCAGATGCATTTCCGTGGGAATCTGCCGCGCGAGCGTGGTGAGCGTCGTGCCACAGTCGATGAAGATGGTTTCGCTGTCCACGAGCAGACGCGCGGCATGCGTCGAGGCAACCGCCTTCGCCTGCGCGAAATGATCCTTTTCTTCTTCGATGGTGTAGCTCGCGTTGGGCACATCCGCGGCGCTGACGATATAGCCGCCGAGATACGTGAACTGGCCGGGATGCGCGGCGATATCGCGGCGCACCGTCATTTCCGATACGCCGAGCAATGCGGCCGCATCGCGCAGGCGCATCACGTTCTGTTTTTCGAGCGCGCCGGAAAGGGCGCGCATGCGGTCGGTTTTGGCCATCGGGACGGCGCGACGAAGCGTGCTCCGGAGGGCGGCGATTCGCGCGAGGGATGTTAGGTTTTCGTCGTTGAATGAGAGAATTATAACAATGCAAGCCGCGTTTCCAGCCGCCTGCCACGCGTTGCGCGGGTAAATCCCGAGGGCTCACGCCTTACGCGTATAGCGGAGCCAGACGACGTCGTGTTCCAGTTTTTCGACCGAATCGAGCTTCAGATACGCAGGCTTGCGCCACTCGTTCATCGCGATTTCGAACGATGACGTATGCGCTTCGCGTCCATCGACAAGCGGAATCAGCAGCACGCTGACTTCATCCGCGAGTTGCGCGTTCACGAACGCGCCCGACACATGCCCGCCGCCTTCGACGATCAGCGTTCCGATTTTCAGTTCGCGCCCGAGCGTATCGACGACGCGCTTGAGGTCGATATCGTCCTTGCCGCCGAACACGTACGATGCATCGATCGACTGGAGATACGCGAGGTAGTCGTCTTCCACGCTCTCGGCCAGCACTTCGACGATATGCGATTCGAGCGCCGTATTGCTCTTCCACGCGACGCGTCCCTTCGGATCGATGGAAATCGCGTACTGGCTCGCATCGCGTTTGGCGAAGTGGTCTTCACGCGGAATCGGCCCGTTCGCGAGCCCGCGCGGATAGTCGCGGTCCTTGCCGTGCGAGATTTCCTGCATCGTGACGCGGCCGCAGACCCAGGCATCGGCCTCGAAACGCGCGGCGGTGTCTTCGTAGGTGGGCGACGCGAAAGCAAGATTCCAGTTATCGGTCAGGCTGCGGCCATCGATCGACGACATCATGTGACAGACGATATGCATGTTTTTCTCCAGGCAAGAGCGCGGCGATGCATCGACGGTGCAAGCGCCGTGCCGCTGTGAAGCGCGATGCACTGCGCGCTCATTGTGAGAAAATCATCGGCATGAAAAAGCTCGCACTCATCGTTCCGGTTTTCCTGATCGCGCTTAGCCCGCTCGCGCACGCCAGCGTCGAATCGGGCGCGCACCAGTTCAAGGAAGACGTGAAATCCGCCGGCCGTCAGACCGGGCATGCCGCACGCGATGCCGCCCACGCCATCGGCGACGGCGCTAAATCGGCGGGGCATGCCATCGCGGACACGTCCAAGCGCGGCTATCACGCCACGAAAAAATGGGTGACGGGCGAGGAATAAACCCGTCACGCCGTTCAGGAATTTCTTCTCTCGATGCGTCCAAAGGCGCATCGCGTCTTCCTCGCGCGCTCGCGCAACCTTTCTCGCCTTTTAAGCATCGCTTGACAAGTTCGTCGGGCGTTATTGATAATTATTATCATTTACGCTGATCGACTGATATTCCGGCGCGCCACGTACCGTGGGCGCATGCCCGGCCGAACATTCTCCTATTCGAACACCTTGGAAACACATGACGCAGCGATTCGCACTCGTTCAATGAGCGCGATCGTCAGGCACGGCCCACTCGTCTCGCGCATCGTGGCCGCGATATTCGGCGGCTACGCGCTCGCCGCACTCGTGAGCGTCGCGGCACTCGCATTGCCGATGAGCAAGCCGCAAGCCGTGCTGACCGGCATGCTCGCGAGCTTCGTGATTTACGCGTGCGCGGTGATCTGGGCGTTCGCGGTTCGCAGCGCGATGCGCGCGTGGGCAGGGCTTGTGATCGTCGCCATGCCGCTGTTGCTGGCTGCATGGAGCGTGGCGCCGGGAGGGCTACTGTCGTGAAGCACGCACGCGAGCGCAAGCCGAAGGGACGCGGCATTCGCCAGAGCATGTCGGACCTGCATACGTGGGCGGGACTGCTGGCCGGATGGATTCTTTACGCGATGTTCCTGACAGGCGCCGTCAGCTACTTCAAGGATGAAACCTCGCAATGGATGCGGCCGGAGCAGCCGCATCAGCGCGAGATGGCCGATCCGGCGCTCGTCGCGCAACGCGTCACGGCGACGCTCGGCAAGATTGCCGCGGGCAGTTCGCAATGGAGTTTCGAATTGCCGGGCGAGCGCACGAGCGTCATCGATTCATTCTGGCGCACGCCGGGCGCGGCGGCGGGCAAGCGCACCTTCGAACAGGCGAGCTTCGATCCCGTGACGGGCCAGCGCACGAGCGCGCGCAAAACGCTCGGTGGCGAATTTTTTTATCGCTTCCATTTCCAGTTTTATTACATGCCGGTGCTATGGGGACGATGGCTCGCGGGACTCTGCGCGATGTTCATGCTCGTCGCGATCGTGAGCGGCGTCATCACGCACAAGAAGATCTTCGTCGACTTCTTCACCTTCCGATGGGGCAAGGGTCAACGCTCATGGCTCGACGCGCATAACGCGCTATCGGTGTTCGGCCTGCCGTTTCACGCGATGATCACGTACACCGGCCTCGTCACCCTGATGGCGATGTACATGCCATGGGGCGCGCAGACCGCGTTCAGGACGCCCGCCGAACGACAGGCGATGACATCGCAGTTGAGCGCGTTCATTCAGCCTGGCAAACCGGGTGAACAGAGCGCGCCGCTGGCCCCAATCGACGCGATGGTGCGCGAAGCCGAGGCACGCTGGGGCCGCGACAGGATCGGCCGCGTGACGATCACGAATCCCGGCGATATCACGGCGCGCGTGGCCGTTTCGCGCGGCGAGGCAGCGCGCGTGTCGATGAGTCCGCAATACATGCTTTTCGATGGCGTCACGGGCAAGCTCATCGAAGTGAAGGATCGGGTCGGCGGCGCGGCCGAGACGCGCGGCGTGCTCTACGCGCTGCATCTCGGGCGCTTCAGTGAACTGCAATTGCGCTGGCTGTATTTCATCGTCAGTCTCGCGGGCACGGCGATGGTCGGCACGGGGCTCGTCATGTGGACGGTGAAGCGCCGCCAGAAACTGCCCGATCCCGCGCGGCCGCATGTCGGCTTCAGGCTCGTCGAGCGCCTGAATATCGCGAGCATCGCGGGATTATCGGTCGCGATGACGGGCTTTCTGTGGGGCAATCGCTTGCTGTCGTCCGGCATCTCCGCGCGCGATGAAGCGGAGATCAACCTGTTCTTCGCGGTGTGGGGCGCGACACTGCTGTATGCCTTCGTGCGTCCGGCCCGGCGCGCATGGATCGAACTGTTGTGGCTCGCCACGGCCTTGCTCGCGCTGCTGCCCGTGCTGAATGCGATGACCACCGACAGACCGCTGTGGCGCAGCATCGCGCAAGGCGACTGGGTTTTCGCGGGCTTCGATCTGATGATGTGGGCGTTCGCCGCGCTGCATGCGGCGCTCGCACTGCGCGTGACGCGCCAGCGTGCACGCGTCAAGCCGGTGGGCAAGCAGGCCGTTGCGCGCGCCGTGACGGCCCGGCGTGAAGAGGAAAGCGTATGACGCTCGTTTTCTGCGTGATCGCTTTCGCCTTTTTGGCCTTATCGATGGATCGCCATCAAACGACCTTGTTCGGCCGTGAGTTGCGCGCCGGACGATCGCGCGGCTTTCGTATCGCGGGCTGGTGCGGTCTCGCGCTCGCGCTGCGCTTTGTCGTCGGTAATGAAGGGTGGGCGCTCGGTCTCGTGAGCTATAGCGGCTGCACGAGTCTTGCGGCGGGGCTCGTATATGGCGGACTCATCGCGTACGAGCGATTCGCGGATTGACGTTCAAGCAAGCGGTCCTTCAGGAATCTTGCGCTGCCACGCAACGGCGATCGCACTGCCGACGATCAACGCGATGCCCGCAAGCGAAAGCGGCGCGATCGTCTCACCCCACGCGATATACGCAAACAATGCGGCCCACACGATGCTCGTGTAGTTGAAGGGCGCGAGCGTGCCGGCGTCGGCGCGCCGGAAGGCCACTGTCATCAGGATCTGTCCGACGGTCGCCAATGCGCCGAGCAATGCCATCAGCGCGAGTGCATCGAGGGTCGGCGTCTTCCAGCTGAACGCGAGCGTGCACGCCGTGACGAGCGTTCCCACGGCGGTGAAGAACAACACCGTGGTGCGCGAATCGTCCGTGGCGCGAATGCGCTTGATCTGAATGATCGATAGCGCGCCGCACATCGCACTCGACAACAACAGCAACGGTCCGAGCCAGTTCGATTCGCCGCCGCCCGGCCGAACGACCAGCAGCACGCCCGCGAAACCGATCATGGCCGCCACGGCCGAACGCGCACTGAGCCGCTCCTTCAGGATGAACGGCGCGAGCACGACGACGATCAGCGTTTCCGAATAAGCGATCGCCACTGCCTCGCCCAGCGGAATATAGGGCAAACCTGCGAAGAAAAATCCGGACGCGCCGAGCAGCGTCAGCGCGCGCCATGTCTGTCCCTTGATATCGAGGCGCTTCACGCGCTCGATCAGCGAACGCTCGCCGACACAGCACGCCGCGATGGCCGGCGCAAGACCGAACAACATGCGGAAGAACGTGAGTTCGTTGGCCGGATAGTGCAGTGCGATGGCCTTCGCGAGCGTATCGACGATCGCGAAGCACAGCATCGAAGCAAGGATGAAGCCAATGCTGGCGAGCGGCAGATGGGACGGGCGCGTGGCGGCGGTGGAAGGCATGACGCTCGACATCGTGACGGAGGCTGGAATCATCGCATAGCCGCGCGTGCCTGCCCGTCCGTCTACGGGAAAGCCATTATTTTTGTTCGGGTTGACTCTCCGAAAAGTCCTGCTAGTATTCGCTCATCAAGTTCATCAGCATACTGATCGATTTCGAAGGGGCGACAGATGGCACTCAGGTTCGCGGCGAAACTCGCCGATCTCGTGGAAGACGAGCCGCTCGGCGTGACGATCGGCGAGGAGCGGATCGCGCTCTATCTGCTCGATGGCGAAGTGCATGCCACGCATAACGTTTGCACGCATCAGTTCGCGCTTTTGAGCGATGGCTATATGGAAGACGGCTGCATCGAATGTCCGCTGCATCAGGGGCGCTTCGACATCCGCACGGGCGCGGCGCAGTGCGCGCCGGTCACGCAGGCGCTGCGCGTCTACGGCGTGCAGGTGGAAGGCGGCGACGTCTACGTCGATCTGTGAGGCGCGGAGCAATCATGGCGACGCAGACGGTATTGATCATCGGCGCGGGACAGGCGGGCGCGCGAGCGGCCGAAGCGCTGCGCACATACGGATTCGAAGGGCGCATCGTGCTGGCGGGCGACGAGCGTCACGCGCCGTATGAAAGGCCGCCGCTGTCGAAGGACGTGCTGCTCGCGCAAGACGATGACGATTGTTTCAAGGGCTGGGTGCATACGGCCGAACTCTATGACACCGCCCGCATCGAGTGGCTCGACGATCGCGTGCTGCGCCTCGATACGCAACGGCATGTCGCGACGCTCGCACGCGGCGGCGAGTTGCGCTACGACCATTGCCTGCTGACCACGGGCGGTCGCGCGCGCCGCCTGGCCGACGTTCCGGAAGGACCGCACACGTTCTATCTGCGCACGCTCGATGACGCGATGCGTCTGCGTTCGCGTCTTGCGACCGCGCACTCGGCGGCAGTGATCGGCGGCGGCTTTCTCGGTCTGGAATTCGCGGCGAGTGCGCGCACGCGCGGCCTCGATGTCAGCGTGTTCGAATCCGCAGCGAGCCTGTTGAGCCGCGCCTTGCCGCCGATCTTCTCCGAACGTCTGCGCGCGAAGCACGAGGCGCACGGCGTGCGTTTCGTATTCGACGCGAAGCAATTGCAAGTGCGAGAGCACGCAACAGGCGTGCAAGTGAATGGCGAGCACTTCGATCTGTGCGTGGTCGCGATCGGCCAGGAACCGAACGACGAACTCGCGAAGACCGCGGGCATCGCGACGAACAACGGCATCAGCGTCGATCGTCATTGCCGCACGTCCACGCCCGATGTTTATGCCGCAGGCGATTGCGCGAACTTCCCATATGGCGCGAACGATCGCGCGACGCGCCTCGAATCGTGGCAGAACGCGCAGGAACAGGCGATCGTCGCGGCGCGCAACATCGCGGGCGACGCGCTCACTTATGCGCCGACTCCGTGGTTCTGGACCGATCAATACGACTGGAACATCCAGATGCTCGGCATGCCCGGCGGCGCCGTCGATCGATGGATCGAACGCGCGGGCGCGGACGGCAAGACGCTGCTGATGGCACTGCGCGACGGTGTCATCGTCCATGCGCTCGCGATCAATCAGGGCGGCGAGCTGCGCGCGATCAGACGGCTCGTCGAAGACGCGGTGCCCGTCGACGCCGGCGTGCTCGCCGACCCCACGATCAAGCTGCGTCAGCTCGAACGGCTGATTCGCTCAACACACTCGGGAGATCAAGGTGTACTCGTCTGAAACGATCATCGGCGTGCATACGCCTCAAAGCAAGAATCCGCCGATCGAAGGGCTCGTGTGGCCCGAAGAAGGGCTGCAATGCATTCCCGACTGGGTCTATACGAGCGAAGCCGTCTATGCGCGCGAAGTCGAGCGGATCTTTCATGGCCGCACCTGGAATTTCGTCGCGCTGGAAGCGGAAGTGCCGAACGCCGGGGATTACAAGCGCTCGTATGTAGGACCGACGCCGGTCGTCGTATCGCGCGCCGAAGATGGCTCGATCAACGTGTTCGAGAACCGCTGCGCGCATCGCGGCGCGGAGTTCTGCCGGCACAGCCGCGGCAACAACAAGGAATTCGTGTGCCCGTATCACCAATGGTCGTATGACCTGAAGGGCAATCTTCAGGGCGTGCCGTTCCGGCGCGGCGTGAACAAGCTGGGCGGCATGCCGAAGGACTTCCGCACCGACGCGCATGGCCTGAAGAAACTCGCGGTCGCGACGCGCAACGGCGTGGTGTTCGCATCCTTCGTGCATGACATGGAGCCGCTCGAAGACTATCTCACGCCCGAAATCCTCACGGACTTCGACGCCGTGTTCAACGGCAAGCCCCTGCGCGTGCTCGGCTTCTATAAGAACGAGCTGCCGTGCAACTGGAAGATGTATCACGAGAATCTGAAGGACCCGTATCACGCGACGCTGCTGCATTCGTTTCTGGTCGTGTTCGGTCTGCTCGTCGCGGGCAATCGCTCGGCGATGGTCGCCGACAGCAAGTACGGCATTCACGGCACGATGGCCTCGGCGAAAAGCGATTCGCTCTACGCGACCATCGACGAAGACAAGAAGAAGGAGATGCGCTCCTTCCACGACGGCATGACCTTGCGCGATGAACGCTTTCTCGAGTTCATCAAGGAGTTCGATTCCGAGTGGTCCGTCACGATGCAGACGATCTGGCCGAACCTCATCGTGCAGCGCGAGATGAACACGCTCGGCGTGCGCCATATCGTTCCGAACGGACCGAACAGCATGATCATGCTCTGGACCATGTTCGGCTATGAAGACGATACCGACGAGATGTTGCGCCACCGTCTGCGCCAGGGCAATCTGATGGGACCATCGGGCTTTCTCGGCCTCGAAGACAACGAAGCGATGAAGTTCGTCCAGGAAGGCGTGCGCCGCTCGGTGAGCGATCGCAGCATCATCAAGCTGGACGGCGACAAGATCGGCACGGCTGACAACCTGATCTCCGAGGCTGCCATTCGCGCCATGTACAAACACTATCGTGAAGTCATGGAGTTCTAGATGTTGCCAGGATTCGAGAAGCAGAATATCGCGCACGACAAGGCGCTGATCGCGCGCGCCGCCGTGGAGGATTTTCATGCGGAGTATTGCGCGGCGCTGGATAGCGGCGACATCGAGCGCTGGCCGGAGTTTTTCACCGAGAACTGTCTTTACCGCGTGACCGAGTTCGAGAACGCCGCGAACGGTTTTCCCGTCGGGCTGGTGTATGCGGAAGGGCGCGACATGCTGCGCGACCGCGCAGTGGCGATCTCGCGCACGCAGATGTTCGCGCCGCGCCAGATGCTGCATTTCGTCTCGAACGTACGCATTCTGAACGCGACCGATGAAGAGATCATCGCGCAGAGCAACTACATGCTGCTGCAGACGCTCGTCGAAGGCGCGACGACCCTGCATCAGGCGGGCAGGCTTTTTGATCGCTTCGCGCGCAATGGTAACGTTCTTCTGCTGAAAGAAAGACAGGCGGTGTATGACACGGCGATGATCGCGAACGATCTCGCTTATCCCGTCTGAACATCGTTGGGAGAGAGCGCATGAGTCACACCGAACACATGGAAGCGCCGGCCGAAAGCGGGGGCGTCGGCGCGCGCGTCAGACGCCGCGAAGACGAGCGGCATCTGCACGGCAAGGGCAAGTTCGTCGCCGACTATACGTTTCCGGATTTGCAGGAAGTCGCGTTCCTGCGCAGCCCCGTCGCCCATGCGCGTATCGTGCGTATCGGCAAGCCGGAACAGTATGCAGAGCAGGTGATCCTGCGCGACGACATGCAGGGCGCGACCGATATCGTCGCGGATTCGAGCCTGCCCAGCTACAAGCCTTCGTCGCATCCGCCGCTCGCGTCGGGCAAGGTGCGTTTCGTCGGCGAGCCGGTCGCGATGTGCTTCGCGAAGACGCGTGCGCAGGCCGAGGATATCGCCGAGGAAATCGAGCTCGATCTCGACGAACTGCCGGCCTTCGCAAACGCATTCACCGCACGCGAACGCACCGATGTGCGCGTGCACGATCACTGGACCGACAATCTCTTTCTCGACCTCAAGGCCGATGTCGACTTCGACGCACGTTCGAAGGACGCGCCTGTCGTCGTGAAACAGAAGGTCGATCTCGCACGCCAGTGCATGGTGCCGATGGAAGGCAAGGCCGTGCTCGCCTACTGGGATCATACGCATTCGCAACTCGTCGTCATCACGTCGACGCAGGTGCCGCACATGATCCGCACGGTGCTGTCGCAGTGTCTCGGCATCGAGCACGGACAGGTGCGCGTCATCTCGCCCGATGTCGGCGGCGCGTTCGGCTACAAATGCGTGCTTCAGCAGGAAGAGCTGTGCATTGCGTGGCTCGCGCTCAAGTACCGCAAGCCGTTTCGATTCATCGAGGATCGCCGCGAACATCTGATCGCCGGTGCGAACTCGCGTCAGCATCATTACGAGCTCACCGCATATGCCGATAAAACGGGCCGGCTGCTTGCACTCGACGCACAGCTTCTGATCGACGGCGGCGCGTATTCGGCGTGGCCGTTCACGATCGGTCTGGAAACGGGACAGGCGCTCGGCAATCTGCCGGGGCCTTACGATTTCTCGGGCTATCGATGCCGCACGCAATGCGCCGCGACCAACAAGCCGGGCTTCCTGCCGTATCGCGGCGTCGCGCGCACGGGCGTGTGCTTCGCGATCGAACTGACGATGGACGCGATCGCGCGCGCCGTCGGCCGGGAAGCGTGGGAAGTGCGTCACGACAATCTCGTGCGCGGCGCGGACATGCCCTATACCAATGTCGTGAAGAAGCACTACGACAGCGGCGACTTCCAGGAAAGCCTGCGCCGCGCAGTGGCGCAACTCGATGTGCCGAAGTGGCGCGCGCGGCAGAAGGCGGGCGAGAAAGATGGACGTCTCGTCGGTATCGGCTTCGCGACCTTCACCGAGCAATCCGCGCACGGCACGGCGGTGTTCGCGTCGTGGGGATTGCCGGTCGTGCCGGGCTACGATCTCGCGACCGTGCGTATCACCGCGGACGGTGGCCTCGAAGTGCGGGCGGGCATTCACTCGCACGGGCAAGGCATGGAAACCACGCTCGCGCAGATCGCGAACGAAGTGCTCGGCGTGCCGCTGCAAAAGATCAAGGTCGTGCATGGCGATACGGCGCTCACGCCATATTCGACGGGCACGTATGCATCGCGCAGCATCGTGATGGCGGGCGGCGCGGTCGCCACGACGTGTCGCGAACTCGTGCCGCGTCTGCTTTTCATCGGGGCGCATTTGCTCGGTGAAGAACAGGACGCCGTGCGTTTCGAGAACGGTGAGGTGATCGGCGCAAGCGGGCGTGTGACGATTCAGGAGATCGCATCGGCGTGGTATCTGCGTCCCGAGCGTTTGCCCGCCGGCGTGAATCTCGCCGGTCTGGAAGCGACGCAAGGCTTCAAGCCGAAAGTCGATACCGGTGCGTTCAGCTACGCGACGCACGCGGCGGCAGTCGCCGTCGATACGAAGACCGGCGATGTCGAAATTCTCGATTACGTGATCGTCGAGGATTGCGGCCGCATGATCAATCCGATGGTCGTCGAGGGGCAAACGATCGGCGGCACGGCGCAAGGCATCGGCACCGCGTTCTACGAAGAAACGCTTTACGACGACAACGCGCAGCCGCTTACATCGACACTCGCCGACTACATGTTGCCGGGACCGACCGAGCTGCCGTCGCTCACGATCATCCACATGGAAACGCCTTCGCCTTACACGGAGTTCGGCGCGAAAGGTGTGGGCGAGGGCGGAGCGATCGCGCCACCCGCCGCGCTCTTCAACGCGGTGAACGATGCGCTCACGCCGCTCGGTGCGAGCGTGTCGGAAACGCCCTTGACGCCGCGTCGTCTGCTTGCGGCGATCGAAGCGGCGAAGTCCAGCAAGGCGACGAGCCAGGAAGAACTGAGGCAGGAGGTGGCGGGATGAAAGCCGCTGCATTCGAGTATGTGAAAGCCGCGTCCTTGGCCGACGCGCTCAGGGAACTGAAGGACGCAAAGCCGATATCGGGCAGCCAGTCGATGGGCCCGATGCTGAACCTGCGTCTTGCACGGCCGGGCCGCGTCGTCGATGTATCGCGCATCGCCGATCTACGCGCGGTGTCCGAAGCGAACGACTTCGTGCGCGTCGGCGCGGCGGTGACGCACGCCGAAATCGAGGACGGCAAGCACGCGCTCCTGCGTTATCCGTTCATGCAGCATGTGGCGAGTGGCATCGCGTATCGCGCGATCCGCAATCGCGGCACGATCGGCGGCAGTCTCGCCCATGCCGATCCCGCCGCCGACTGGCCGCTTGCGTTGTCTGCGCTGGATGCGCGTCTGGAATTGTCGAAGGCGGGAGGGACACGGCAAGTGCGCGCGGGCGAATTCATGCTGGGCGCATTCACGACGCTGCTGGAAGACGGCGAGATCATCACCGCGGTGCTGTTGCCGAAGCTCGGCCCGACGCTGCGCTGGGGTTACTACAAACTCTGCCGCAAGACCGGCGAATTTCCGCACGCGAGCGCGGCTGCCGCGTTCGATGCGCGCACGGGACTCGCCCGCGTGGTGCTCGGCGCGCTCGACGGCCCGCCGACCGCGCTCGACGAACTTGCGCGGCAGATAGCGCAGCGCGGGCCGGCAGCCGCCACAGAGGATGCGCTCGCGCAGGCCGTCGCAGGCGCGATGCCCAACGCGGACGGCATCGACCGGCAGATTCATACGGCGGCGCTCGAGCGTTGTCTTGCGCAGGCGTTCGGCGTGTCGAGCGCGAATACAGTTTAAAGAGACTGCAATGTCCGTCATCGAACTCAACATCAACGACCGTTCCGTGCGCAGCGATGTCGAATCGCGCGTGCATCTCGGCGACTTTCTTCGCGACACGCACAACCTGACCGGCACGCACCTCGGCTGCGAGCACGGCGTATGCGGCGCGTGTACCGTGCTCGTCGACGGCGAGCCGGTGCGCTCGTGCATCACGTTCGCGGTCGCGTGCGATCAGCAGAAGGTTCGCACCATCGAAGGCTTCGACGACGACGAACTCATGAAGCGTCTGCGCCATGCCTTCTCGATACATCACGGCCTGCAGTGCGGCTACTGCACGCCCGGCATGCTGATCACCGCGCGCGATATCGCGCGGCGCATTCCCGATGCCGACGAAGCGCGCATCCGGCTCGAACTGTCCGGCAATCTGTGCCGATGTACGGGCTATATGGGCATCGTCGCGGCGATCAAATCGGTGCTCGCCGATCTGAAAGCGAATCCGATCGCGGATGCGCCCGCGCCGCGTTCAGTAGTCAGCGGTGCAACGACCTCAGCGCCCGCGTTTCAGACCTTCGCGGCCGCGCCGGCCAGCGCGCCGCAAGCGCCTGTGGCTGCAAGCGTTGCATCGCCGGATCAACCCGCAACGCTTCGCAAGGGCTGGACCGCGATCGACGACAGCTTCGTCGTGCCCTTCGCACTCGACAAGGTGTGGGCCTTCATGGGCGATCTGCCTTCGGTCACTTCATGCTTGCCCGGCGCGGAACTGGTCGAACACGACGGCGAAAGCGTGAAGGGCAGAATTGCGATCAAGTTCGGTCCGATGTCCGCGAACTTCGCGGGCGCGGCGCGCCTCGAACGCGACGACGCCGCGCATCGCGCCGTCATGCGCGGCGCGGGGCAGGACAACATCAGCCGGTCGCGCGCCAACGGCGACGTCACCTATGCATTGACGAGCGAAGCGGGCGGCAACGAGACGCGTGTGGCCGTCACGCTCGAATACATGCTGCAAGGGCCGCTCGCGCAGTTTTCCCGTTCGGGGCTCGTGAAGGATTTCGTGCGCCGCATGATCGCGGATTTCGGGGCGCGCATCACGGCGCAGCTTGGCGGAAGCGCGGCGCCCGAGGCGGGTGCGGCGGCATCGTCAGCGAAGTTCAATGCGGGCAGCCTCGTCTGGAGCGTCGTCTGGGGGCGCATCAAACAGCTATTCGGCAAGGGCGGTTGAGCGAGGATGGCGCGCTAACGGGCGCGTCGCTCGGCTATATCGTCAGTCTACTGATCAACTGGAGTTCAAATGACAAAGCGGATTCGCAAGATCGCCCTGGAAGAGCATTTCAGCACGCCGGGTTTCCAGGGTTATTCGAAGAGTTTCACGCAGCATATCGCGCCCGAAGTGTTGCGCGATCTCGCCGCGCGTCTCACTGATTTCGATGAACAGCGCATCGTGGAGATGGATCGCGCGGGCATCGACTATACGATTCTTTCGCAGACGGGTCCGAGCGTACAAGGCGAACCCGATGCCGCGCTCGCGATCAGCCGCGCGAAGGAGAGCAACGACTTTCTCGCGCAGCAAATTGCGCGTCATCCCGCGCGCTTCGGCGGCTTTGCGACCCTGCCGATGCATGGCGCAAAAGCGGCATCCGATGAACTGACGCGCACCGTTCGCGAACTCGGCTTCAAGGGTGCGCTCGTCAACGGTCATACGCTCGGCGTCTACTACGACGATCGCGCCTACGACCCCTTCTGGGCGACGATGCAGGAACTCGACGTCCCGCTGTATCTGCATCCGACCGATGCATTCGTGAATCCGCGCGTGCTCGACGGTCATCCCGAACTCGCGGGCGCGACCTGGGGCTGGGGCGTGGAAACCGGCAGTCATGCATTGCGTCTGCTGTTCAGCGGCGTGTTTGACCGCTTCCCGAATCTGAAGATCATTCTCGGTCACATGGGCGAAGGCCTGCCGTTCCTGCGCTGGCGCTTCGACAGCCGCTTCGCGGTGTATTCGCATGGCGTGAGCCTCGAACGCGCGCCTTCTGAATACATCGGCACGAACATCCTGATCACGACGTCGGGCGTGTGTTCCGCGCCCGCGCTCATGGGCGCGATCGGCGAAATGGGCGCGCAGGCGGTGATGTTCTCCGTCGACTATCCGTATGAGTCGACCGAGATCGCGGCGGAATTCATCGAACGTGCGCCGCTCGATGACGCCACGCGCGCGCTCGTCTGTCACGGCAACGCCGAACGAATCTTCCGCCTTTGAACATACATGGAGCAACACATGACGAAGACCTATCGCATCGGCCAGATCGTGCCGAGTTCGAACACGACGATGGAGACCGAGATTCCCGCGATGCTGCTCGCGCGTCAGACGATCCGCCCCGAGCGCTTCACGTTTCATTCGAGCCGCATGCGTATGAAAAAGGTCGTGAAGGAAGAACTCGCCGCAATGGACGCGGAGTCGGACCGCTGCGCCGTCGAGCTTTCCGATGCGCGCGTCGATGTGCTCGGCTACGCGTGTCTGGTCGCGATCATGGCGATGGGACACGGCTACCATCGCGTATCGCAAAAGCGCCTGCATGAGCGCACGGTTGAGAACGGCGGCGAGGCGCCTGTGATCACGAGTGCGGGCGCGCTCGTCGATGCGCTGAAGGTGATCGGCGCGAAGCGTGTCGTGGTGGTCACGCCTTACATGTTGCCGCTGACGGAACTCGTCGTCGACTATATCCGCAACGAAGACTACGACGTGATCGATTATCGCGCGCTCGAAATTCCCGACAATCTCGAAGTCGGCCGTCATGATCCGAGCCGGCTGCCTGAGATCGTCATGTCGATGCGCTATCAGGAAGCCGATGCCATCGTGCTGTCCGCCTGCGTGCAGATGCCTTCGCTGCCGGTCATCGCGAAGGTCGAGGCGATGACGGGCAAGCCGGTCGTCACCGCCGCCGTCGCGACGACTTACGCGATGCTCAAGCAACTCGGGCTCGAAGCGGTCGTGCCCGGCGCGGGCGCGCTGCTGTCCGGCGCTTATTGAGCGAGGCGCGCATGTCGACCTATCGATACGGCGGCAACGTTCACGCGAACGGCATCCGCCAGCATTATCTGCGCTATGGCGACGCGCGACCGGGACGCGATCCGGTGATCATCGTCCCGGGCATCACGAGCCCCGCGATCACCTGGGGATTCGTCGCGGAGCATCTCGGCAAGGTGTTCGATGTCTATGTGCTCGACGTTCGCGGACGCGGACTGTCGTCGGCATCCGATGCGCTCGATTACAGTCTCGATGCGCAAGCCGCCGATCTGATAGCGTTTGCAACGACTTTGGGCTTCGAGCGTTACAGCGTCGTCGGCCACTCGATGGGCGCGCGCATCGGCATTCGCGCGGCGCGTTCGAAGCCAGCAGGCTTGACGCGTCTCGCGATGATCGATCCGCCCGTTTCGGGTCCGGGACGCCGTCCTTATCCGTCGCAGTTGCCGTGGTATGTCGATTCGATTCGCCAGTCGCGCGAGGGCATGAGCGCCGACGCGATGCGCACCTTCTGTCCGACATGGACCGAAGCGCAACTCGCCTTGCGCGCCGAGTGGCTGCATACCTGTGACGAACGCGCGATACGCGCGAGCTTCGAAGGCTTCCACACCGACGACATCCACGCCGATCTTCCGTATCTCACGATGTCCGCATTGCTCGTCACTGCAGGCAGAGGCGATGTCGTGCGCGATACCGACGTCGACGAAATCCGTACGCTCGTGCCGCATCTCGTTCATACGCGCGTGCAGAACGCAGGCCACATGATTCCGTGGGACGACGAAGCCGGCTTTCATGCGGCGCTCGGCGATTTTCTCGGCGCATCGGTGCCGCCGCTCGATGAAGGAGGCAAGCATGCCAGTCAGTGACTATCAGATGGTCGATGCGTGGACCCAGGTGCTCAGGCTCTCGCACCTCGAAGCCGGGCAGACCGTGACCATTCTCACGAGCGCATCGACGCATCCGCAAACGCTTTCGACCGCGCTGATCGCGACGCAATCGATGGGCGCGATCGTCAATCGCCTCGATCTGCCGCCCGTCAACGGCGAGAAGGCGTTGAGCCGCGATTCGCTCGCCTATCTCGGCACGACGCCCTTGACCGGCAATCGCGCCGCCATCGCCGCGTTGAAGGAAAGCGATCTCGTACTCGATCTGATGACCTTGCTGTTCTCGCCCGAGCAACTCGATATTCTCAAGACCGGCACGAAGATTCTGCTCGCGGTGGAACCGCCCGAAGTGCTCACGCGCCTCGTGCCGACACCCGCCGATCGTGAACGCGTGCTCGCCGCGCAGGCGCGCATCGCGCGCGCGAAGGAGATGCATATCGTGTCTGCCGCGGGCACGGATTTCCATTGTCCGCTGGGCGAATTCGAACCGATTGCCGAATACGGTTTCGTCGATGAACCCGGTCGCTGGGATCATTGGCCGAGCGGCTTCGCGCTGACGTTTCCGAACGATGGCCGGGCGCATGGCCGCATCGTGATCGATCGCGGCGATATCCTGCTGCCGCAGAAGAGCTATGCGCAGGAACGCATCGAACTGACCGTCGAAGGCGGCTATGCGACGCGTATAGAAGGCGGCGTCGATGCGCAACTGCTCAGCGAATACATGGCCACCTTCAACGATCCCGAAGCGTATGCGATCTCGCATATCGGCTGGGGATTGCAGCCGCGCGCACACTGGTCGACGCTCGGACTGTATGACCGCGAGGCGACCATCGGCATGGATGCGCGTGCCTTCGAAGGCAACTTCCTGTTTTCGCTCGGCCCGAACAACGAAGCAGGCGGCAGCCGCACGACGACCTGCCATATCGACATTCCGCTGCGTCATTGCGATGTCTTTCTCGACGGCGAACCCGTCGTGCGCGATGGCGTGGTTCTCGATCGTTAACGATTAAAAACATCGACATGTCCCACGATATCGAAACCTACAAACGCCAGAGCTTCGGCTCGACGCTGGAGCCGAAAGCGCCGGTCGGTCTTTTGATCGTCGACTTCGTGAACGGCTTCGCGAATCCCGAGGTGTTCGGCGGCGGCAATATTGCGCAGGCGATAGCGCATACGATTCCATTGCTGGCGCACGCGCGCGCGAAGCGCTGGCCGATCGCGCACAGCCGTATCGTCTTCGCCGATGACGACGCCGATCACAACGTCTTCACGATGAAAGTGCCCGGCCTGCTCGCGCTGAAGGAAGATTCGCACGACAGCGCCATCGTGCCGCAACTCAAGCCGGAGCAGGGCGAACTCGTCGTGCGCAAGACGGTGCCCTCGGCGTTCTTCGGCACATCGCTCGCGGCGTGGCTCACGCAACACGGCGTGCGCACGCTTGTGATCGCGGGCGCGGTGACGAGCGGCTGCGTGCGATCGTCCGTCGTCGACGCGATGCAGTACGGCTTCCGTCCGTTCGTGCTGTCGGACTGTGTGGGCGATCGCGCGATCGCGCCGCACGACGCGAATCTGTTCGACATGGCGCAGAAGTATGCGGCCGTGATGACGCGTGACGAAGCACTCGAACTGCTCAAGGATCTTTGATCATGGGATCGACATGGCCACGTCTGTTTCGGAGCGGTCGCACCGCATAGTCACGCGCCACGAATTCACGCTGATCATCGCGTCTTCGTTCGGTGCGTTGCTCGAATGGTATGACTTCTATATCTACGCCGCGCTGGCGGGCACGTTCAGCACCTTGTTCTTTCCGAGCGGCAACGATACGGTCGCCTTCCTCGCGAGCCTCGCCACCTTCGGTGCGGGCTTTCTCGTGCGGCCGCTCGGCGCGCTGTTCTTCGGCAGGCTCGGCGACCGCATCGGCCGCAAGTACACGTTCATGGCGACCATCGTGCTGATGGGCGTCGCGACCATCGGTGTGGGCTTGTTGCCGTCGTTCGAGCAGATCGGCATGATCGCGCCGGTCTTGCTGGTCGCGCTGCGGCTGTTGCAGGGATTCGCGCTCGGCGGCGAAGCGGGCGGCGCTGCGACCTATCTCGCGGAGCATTCGCCCGCGGAGCGTCGCGGCTTCTTCACGAGTTCACTGCAGACCACGGCGACGCTCGGTCTGCTCGCATCGATCGCGGCGGTGAGCATCAGCCGCGCCGCGATGGACGAAGCCGCGTTCCGGAGCTGGGGCTGGCGCATGCCGTTTCTCGTATCGATCGTGCTGCTCGCGATCTCGGTCTATCTGCGCACGAAGCTCGCCGAGTCGCCGACGTTTCGCGACATGAAGCAGACGGGCCGCCTGTCGAAATCTCCGATAGGGGAGAGCTTCGGCAAATGGGAGAACCTGAAGTACGTGCTGATCATGCTGTTCAGCACGGCGTCCGGCGTCGGAGTCGTGTTCGGCACGGGTCACTTCTATTCGATGTACTTCCTGCAGAACACGTTGAAGGTCGCGCCAAACACGGTCAATCTCTTTCTTGCGATCGCATTGATCGCGGTGTTTCCGTTCTATCTCGTGTTCGGCTGGCTGTCGGATCGCGTCGGACGAAAATGGATCATGATGCTCGCGTGCCTGTTGCTCGCAGCAACCACGCAACCGATCTTCCATGCGCTCACGCACTATGCGAATCCACAGTTGGAAGCATTGCAGAAGCGCGCACCGGTGACGATTCGCGCAGACGATTGCCGCTTCACGCTGTTCTCCGCGCCGGTGACGGAATGCGACCGCATACGCTCGTTTCTCAGTGCGTCGGGCGTTTCGTATAGTCGGGCGCCGTTGCGAGCGGGCGAAGCGGCATCGACGGAAATCGGCTCGACCGTGGTGCACGGCAGCGACAAACATGAACTGGAAAAGGCGTTGATCGCGTCCGGCTGGTCCGCGCACGCAGACCCCGCGAGAATCGACGCCCCGATGGTCGTCTTCCTGATGTGGCTATTGCTCTTGTATCTCGCGATGGTGTACGGACCGATGGCCGCGTTCATGGTCGAACTCTTTCCGGCGCGCATCCGCTATACGTCGCTATCGTTGCCGTTCCATCTCGGCTCGGGCTGGTTCGGCGGCATGCTGCCGTTCGTGGTGTCCGCGATGGCGGTCGCGCGCGGCGACGTCTATTTCGGGCTTTGGTATCCGATCGTCATCGCGCTCGTCTCGTTCGCGGTCGGTACGCTCTTCGTGCCCGAGACGTATCGCCGCGACATCACGCAGTAGTCAGTCGAAATGCTTGAGCGATGTACGGCCGTACTGGTTGTTGCCCTCGACGAGCTTCATCATCATGCGCACGAAATGAACGCGATCTTCCGCACTCAACGGCTCCAGAAATCTCACCTGCGCTTCGCGCATGCTGCCGTACATGTCCTTCATCGTGCGGCGTCCTTTCGCGGTGATGTTCGCGATCTTGAGACGCCCGTCGTGAGGGCTAGGCTCGCGCTTGACGAGCCCGCGTTCCTCGAGTCGGCGCAGCACGTCGGCCATCGTCGTGCGATCGACGCCGACTTCCGCGCACAGCGATGTCTGATCGAGTCCGGGCCGTTCGCTCAGCGTCGTCAGCAAGCCGTATTGCACTGGCGTGATGGCGAAGTCCTTGCAGCACTCGAAGAACAGCGCGATGTGAATCTGGTTGAGCCGGCGGATCAGAAATCCCGGGCGCTGCCACAAGTGTCCGGTCTCGATGCCGCTATCGGAAACGGCAGATTTTTTCTCAGCAGCGGTGCCCATCCTTAACCTTTTTCGAAGAAGTTCAAGTCACACGGGAGATTAGAGATTGTAGGTGCAATCACAGTTGCGCTCCCAATTTTTTCCGGATACAAAGCTATCTATCAGCGTACTGACGAAATGCTGATGCCAAGAGCGCAATAAGTCAATGATGGAAGTCAATACACGAAGTCAACAGAACGATGCGTCGCGCAGGTATCAGAGCGGATCTGCTCGTGCGTTTGCAGCCAGCAAGCGCACGAATAATCAGCATGCTGATTAAATGGCGAATGCGTTAAACGTCACCTCACTCAGAGTCTGGAGCCAAAGATGAGTTCTACCCCTGTACAGACGGACGACGTCGCCATTCATGGGCGGTCGATGTCGCGCAACGATATCAAGACGCTCATGCTGGCGTCGCTCGGCGGTGCGCTGGAGTACTACGATTTCATCGTCGCGGTGTTCTTCACGAAGCTGCTCGCGACCGTGTTCTTCCCGCCGCAGACACCCGAATGGCTCGCGCAGCTCGAAGTGTTCTGCATCTTCGCGGCGGGCTATCTCGTGCGGCCGATCGGCGGCATTTTCTTCGCGCACTTCGGCGATCGCATCGGCCGCAAGAAGATGTTCGCGCTGAGCCTGTTCCTGATGGCCGTGCCGACCTTGCTCATCGGTTTGCTGCCGAGCTATGCGATGCTCGGTATCGTCGCGCCGCTGCTGTTTCTGTTGTGCCGCGTGCTGCAAGGGCTTTCCGTCGGCGGGGAAGTGCCGGGCGCGTGGATCTTCTGCTCGGAGCATGTGCGGCGCGATCGCGTCGGTCTCGCGTGCGGCCTGCTGATGTCGGGACTGTGCACGGGCATCCTGCTCGGCGCGCTGTCGGCGAAGTTCCTCATCGGCAACATGGATCCGGCGGAACTGAAGACCTGGGGCTGGCGTCTGCCGTTCATCGCGGGCGGCGTGTTCGGTCTGATCTCGGTCTATCTGCGCCGCTATCTGCAGGAAACGCCGGTGTTCGAGGCGCTGCGCGCGAAGCGTGAAGCCGATGCGCGTCTGCCGCTCGCGGTGGTGCTGAAGGAACATCGCGGCGCGATAGTCGTCTCGCTGCTGGCGACGTGGGTGTTCTCCGGCATCTTCGTGCTGTATTTCCTCTATACGCCGACGTTCCTGCAATCGCAGTTCCATTTTCCGGCGAAGGACGTGTTCACCAACAATTCGTGGTCGATCTTCGGCCTGATTCTCGGCAGCACGCTCGCGGGATGGGCGGCGGACAAGATCGGCGGCGGCCGCGCGTATGCGATCGGCAGTGTCGCGATGCTGCTCGTGTGCGGCGCGTTTTACATGAGTCTCGCGTCGGGCAGCCAGTCGGTATGGACGCTCTATATCCTCGGCGGCTTTCTGATCGGGACCATCACGCTCGGGCCGTACATCATCGTGAAAAGCTTTCCGCCCGAAGTGCGCTTCACCGGCTTCGCGCTGTCGTACAACACCGCCTATGCGATCTTCGGCGGCACGGCGCCCGCCATCGCCTCGTTCCTGGTGGGCCGGCAGGGCATCACGATGGCGCCTGCGTGGTACATTGGCGCGCTTTGCGTGCTCGGCGTGATCATCGGCCTTCTCTGGCGTGCGCCCGTGCATGCCGACGCAACGGCCGCGCATTGATGCCGGGCGTTTGATCCTTTCGCGATCCCGCATCGAAAGCGTTGCGGGATCGCTTCTGTCCGGGCGCTATTCATGTCTGTTGGCGATGCATCCAGGGGCGGCATCGGCCGCTCATGGCTTCTGTACTTCTCGCTTGCATTGGCGAGCATGAGCTTCTCGGCGACGGGACCTGTCGCGATCATCATGGCCGCGTCGCGCGAAGGCGGCCTGACCCTGGCGCAGACCTCGTCGTGGCTCTTTGCGTCGATCGGCATCAACGGGCTCGCAAGCATCGCGATCAGTTGGAAGACCCGTCAGCCCTTGCTCTTTCTCTGGACCATTCCCGGCGCGATTCTCGCCGCGCCGGTGATCGCGCAATACGGCTTCGGCGCGGCGGTGGGCACGTATCTCGTCTGCGCCGTCGTGCTGCTCGTGCTCGGCGTGACGAACCTGGTTGCGTTGCTCGATCGATGGGTGCCGATGCCCGTCGTCATGGCGATGATCGCCGGACTCTTCATCAAACACGTGCTGGCTGTTGTGCATTCGAGCGTGACCGCGCCGCTCATCGGCGCCGGCATGCTGCTGACGTTCTTCGGGCTGATGTGGCTCGAACGGCGCAACGCCGCGCCGCTTCCGCCGCTGATCGGCGCGATGCTGACGGGCGCGGCGATTCTGTTCGCCACCGGCTTTCAGTTGCCGGGTCATGGCGGCGGCGTCTGGACGGCGACGCCCGCGCTCGTCGCGCCGCGCTTCGATATCCACGCGATCTCGCAACTGCTGCTGCCGATGCTCATCACCGTGCTCTTCGTGCAGAACGCGCAAGGCATTGCGGTGATGCGTGCGTCGGGGTACGGCACGTCGTTGCGAATGGTGACGATCTACAGCGGCGTGCTGACCGCGATCACCGCGCCGTTCGGCGGCTGTCCTTCCGTGCTGGCGGGGCCGAGCAACGCCATTCTCGTGTCGGGCGGCACGCATGGGCGGCATTACGTCGGCGCGTTGATCGCGGGTGTAATATGCGTCGCGATCGGCGTGTTCTCGACCGCGTATGTGTTTCTGCTGGCGAGTCTGCCTGGTGCGTATATCGCCATTCTCGCCGGGCTCGCGATGATGGGCGTGCTGGAGAAAGCCTTCGTCGCGGCGTTTCGGTCGGCGCTGCCGCTCAGCGCGATGATCGTGTTCGTGGTCACGTTGAGCGATGTGACTTTGCTCGGCGTGGGTGCGGCGTTCTGGGGCGTGGTCGCGGGGTGTGTTGTTTGTTATGGGATCGAGAAGCCTCATGCCGGCGCCGCCCGTGCGTAGCTGACCTTGGTCCTTTCATCGGACGGCGTCGGGCGCATGCGGCGCGGTCGATGCGGCGGGCAAGCCCGGCGGTGGGCCGCTGTCGACGAGGTTGAAGAGGGCAACCGTGCTCGGACAATGAAACGTCGTGAGCACGTCGCTCGTCAGGGGATTGGCGACGCTGCCGCTGTTGGCGATGTCCAGCGCAGCCTTGCGTCCGTCGAAGTCGAATACGACGCGCGTGCGACCCGCCGTGGCGGTTTGCACGATCTGGCCTTTGCTCATCAGGCGCATCAGAGCCCACGGCCCATCGACCGCAATCGTCGACGTATCCGCGCGAATTCGAGGATTTGCCGTGATCTCGACATGCACGCCGCCGCGAGGGCCGGGCCAGTTGATCTTGAGCGGGGTGACGGGTCCGTGCTGATACAACGTGCTTTGGCCATCGATGTCGATGGCAAGGCTGAGAATGGTCGGATCGAGCTCGGGCACGCGAAGCTCCGCTTTCCACGCGAGCTGCTTGCCTTGATCGCCGAAGAAGACGTTCCGGATGGACTGCGCATGCTGGAACGGTTCGAGATCCGGGCCTTGCACCGGTTCGGTCGATCCGGGCAGTGTCTTGTAGCGCCACGGCTGCGAAGACGTATCGACGAAGGGCGCGAGATTCTTGGTGAAGAAATCGTCGAACAGGCCGCCCTGGGCGAACATGCGCGTGAAATCGTCGATGCTGATATCGCGCGTGCTCTGTGGTGCGAACGGGTAGTGACCTTCGACCGCCAGACGGCATGCGTCCCCGACGGCCGCCTGCGTCTGGCGCGAAAGCAACTGGCCCACGCCCTGATTCACATCGCGCGAGCCTTGTGTCGCAAGCCCGAGCAACACGTCGCGAAAGGGCGCGGGCATCGTGTTGGCGGCCATCTTGAGCTTCGCGGAGGCATCGTTCGCGGGAGGCAGGCTATTGTTGGCCAGCGCGTTGTCGGCGATGGTGAAGGCGGTGTACGCGTCGTTGAGCAGCGTCGTTACGCCATCGAGTCCGGTTTTTCCGGCTTGCGCGGCTTGCGGCTGTCCTTCCGCGCGGGCTTGAGCATTGCCCGTCACCATCTCGCGCAGCGCCGCGAAACGGTCATCGACGAGTTCCCGTTCCACCCTGTCTTGCGCGCGAATGCCCAAGGCTTTCGCTTTCTCTGTCAGCTTGCCGTCGACTTTATCGATCAGCGTGCTGTCCTGAGTCGTCAACGTCTTCGTAAGCGTGGTCTCGCGCGCTGCCGCGAGCGCGAGGCGCGCAAGCGGAGAATCGGGCGCCGCGAACTGGCGCAGGATCTGCAGATTGAAGCTGAGGCTCGATCCCGTCACCGCGCGGACGTCACCGAGGAAATCGGCCCAATGCCGCGCATACTCCGTCAGATAGAGACGGCGGACCGCATCCGTCAAAGCATCGTCGGCGCCCGTTGCGGTCTTTGCGAACTCAAGCGTTTTTTTTTGAGCCGCCTGCAATGGTCCCGACCAGTTGGACAAATAAGCCCGCCCCATTACCCATGCATCGTCCTCGCGCGCCGTCTGCAGAAACTCGGAGAGGCGTTTGTCGAAGACATTGTGATAGCCGTCGAAAGTGAAAATGCCCGGCACGCCGCGTGACAGCGGCGCGCCGCTCGCGCGTGTGAACGACGTCCCCGCCTGTGGTCCAACCACGCGCAAGAGCGTGAAATCGTCGGGAGCGTCCTGTTGCATCGCGGCCTTGGCGCGATCGTAAAGGCGCTGCGTACCGTTGCTCGCATCGAGAAAAACGCGGGCGCGCTCGATCAATCCATCGTTGCGAATGAGCGGCGACTGAACGATGTGCTCACCCGAGAATAGCTGCTCGAGATGACCGAGCATCGATGCGCGGCCGCCATAGATCGACGCACTGTCGGTTTTCGCCCAGTCGTCGAGGACCCATGCCTTGATTTCACCGCCGTTGAATCTCGCGCGGTCGTACAGCATCAGATAGATGCGCAATGCGTCGTAGGCCGATTTCGCGTCCTGGCTGGCGATGGACTGCTCGAGCACTGCCTCGATGCGATGCACGATCTGCGGCACCAGCAGATTGTTCTCGAGCGCACGATACGTCTCGCCGCTCACGTCGACGATACCCGGCGCGACATACAGTCCGTAGCGGAAACTGGCATCGGGGTTCGTGAGATCGAGGCCGGTCCACGCCGGCAAATAGCGGGCTTCGGTGAGGGCGTCGGGCACGGCGTCGGGCTTGGGATCGCGATACAGTTGCGCGATTTTCGTGGACAGAGACTGCGTCTTGCGGCCAATCGCCTGCAGATAGTCGCTGTTGTTGCCGAAGCTCATGCGCAACGCCACCGCGAGCCAGACGAAAAGCAGCACCGCCAGCGCGTGTCCGATGAGGCGAAGCAGGCGGAAACGATATTCCCAGCGCAAGTTGGGTTGCACGAGATGCGCTTCTGGAAAGATCACCTTTCTGAACACGTCGCGCAGGAAGTAGCTTTTGCTCGCCGTGGCGGAGACAGCGTCCGTCGCGAACGCGCGCTTCACGCCCGTGCCGAGTCGTTGCATGATCGTGAGCGGCTCCGCCACGTGCGCAGCGTCGCCTTGCGTGGCGCTGGTGAAATACACGCCGCGCAACATCGTGTGCTGCTCGGTGTTGTCATAGCGCGATTCGACGAACAGGTGCGCCAGTACATCCGACAAGGGTGCGATGAGTGCGGAGAACGCCTCGGGCAAGGCCGCAAGCCGGCAGCGGCGCTCGACATCGTATTCGTCTTCCAGACGCGTGTTGGCGCCGGCGAAGACGCGCTCCGACAGGCGCGCCAGCTCCTCCGCACATCGATCTTCGAGCGATGCACACGCGAGCGGCAAGGTGAATCCCCATATCTGCGCGCGATTCTCCTCGGTCAGCGACGCGAAGTAATCCGAGAAACCGCTCAGGCGGTCCATCTGCGTGACGATCAGGTAGATCGGAAAGCGGATTCCCAAGGTGCCGCGCAGTTCGGCAAGACGCATGCGCAGCGCGTCGGCCTCGGTTTCGCGCACGGTCGGGTCCGGGTGGGTGAGGGTGCCGAGATCGATCGTGAGCAGCGCGCCATTGATCGGCGCACGAGGACGATGCCGGCGCAACAGTCCCAGAAAGCCGAGCCATTCGTCGCTATCGGCGTTGCGGCGATGCAATACTTCGTCGAACGCCGTGCTGGTCGAGGCTTTCGAGCGCAGGAGCGACTGGACGCGCGCGGCGTCCTCGGGAGAAGGGAGCGAATGCGTCGATTTGCCCAGGTGCGTGTAATAGCCCGCAGTGTCGATGAACACGGCTTCGTTGGTGAGCCACCAGTTCACCGCCGTACCCGATGACGCGGTTGACTGCGCGAACCCACGGGCGTTGCCGTTGGGCGTTGGGATCCCGGCGTTCAGGATCGCACGGGTCTTGCCCGATCCCGCAGCGCCGAGCGTGATGTACCAAGGCAGTTCGTACAGGTATCGCGTGCCCTGAAAAAGCCGGCCGACGCCGCGTGCGCTCGTACGCATGGACTTCAGCCGCCCGAGTACCTCTTTCATGCGGACTTCGAGCGCCCTCAGTTGCGCGGCGGCGGGCGATTCGTCTTTCCTGTCGACGGCGAGCGCTTTTTTCAGGAACTGCTCATCGCTGCGCATGCGGCCCCATACCCAATACAACGCCCACGCCACGAAGACGGCGATGACGACGCTGATCGCGATCACGCGTGCCTCGACCGGCGCGAGCGGCCTGGATTCTCCGAAGCTCAGCAAGGGCGCGGCATACCAGATCAGAAGGCACAGGAGCGCCCCGAACACGACGGCGGTGGAAAAGCCATTGAGCCAAAGCAGCACGCCGCACAGAATCAGCGCGATCACCGTCACGCGCAGCGCGACGCTCTCGAGCGGTTTGAGGCCACCAAATGCCACGTACGGGCCGATGAACCACACGCCAAGGGCGAGCAGAATGAGCGCGATGGTCGCGAGAAACCAGCGCGAACCCAGGAAGGACAACAACTTCTTCATTTTTGAATCCGTTGATCAGAATGCAGCGTGGAGAGCCACGCGAAGACAACGAAAGGCGCGGGGGCCGAGGCGCACTCGGCGGAAAGCGTCAAGGCGTCACGGCAATCTCGACGCGCCGATTCTGGGCGCGGCCTTGCGCCGTGGCGTTGTCGCCGATCGGATCGGCGTCGCCGCGGCCGATGGCCTCAAGTCGTCCGGCCGGTACCCCGGAGGCCTGCAGCATCTGCATGACCTGCGTCGCGCGCTCGAGCGAGAGCGCGTCGTTCGAGGCGAACTGACGGCTCTTGACCGGAATGTTGTCGGTATAGCCGGTGATCGCGACCTTGCCCGGCACCTTCGCCACTTCGCGCGCGATCTTCGCGATCAACGGCGCCATCGATGCAGCGACGTTGATGCCGCCCGGCGCGAACATCGCGTCTCCCCGGAAGGTGACGGCGCTATGCCGGGCATCTTCATTCACGCTCACGGTGCCGGCCGCGATCTCGTCCTTCAGCAACGCGCGCAGTCGCAGCACACGAGGCGCCGCGGGCGGCGTCATACGGCCGATGTCGATGATCTGCTTCTCGATCGATGTACCGTCGCTAAGCAAGTGGTACTTGAACCAGCCAAACAGCGCGAGCAGGACGAGCCCGAACGACGCGAACGTGATCCATACCGGGAAGTCGTAGACGGAGAGCCGCTTGCCGCGCGCATCGGAATTCGGGTTCGGCGAGAGGGGAATCGGCACCGGCCCCTGACTGGCCTGTATCTCGTGATAGAGCCGCTGGCGTACGGCGTCGTGCTTGCGGGCGCCGTCTGGCTCCTGCCGGTAGCGACCCATGAAGCCCAGACTCAGGATCCGGAAAATCACTTCGAGCAGATCGATATGCTCTTGCGGTTGCGCCATGAGACGGCCGATCAGCAGATAAACCTTGACGCCACCCTGGCGGTCTTCGTGAAACTCCGTGGCCAGCCCTTTGCTGATCCATTCGACACCTGACGCCTGCGTGCCCCAATTGGTCTGCATGGCGGCTTCATCGAGCGCCGTGCACAGGCAGTAGCGCGCGCCCAGCATGTGCTCGCGGCGCAGATTGGCTTGTTCGCACAAGCGCTGGAAGTCACGCACTTCGTCTTTCAGCAACTGGTGCAGTGCATTGATTTCCACTTTGCCGAGGTCGCGGGGGATCTCGGCGAGCGCGCGCAGAAGCGGGCGCGCCGCCTCCAGCAGCGGGTTTCGCGCCTGTTCGATCACTCGCAGACGTGCCGCCTGCTGCTCCCCGGGCGGGATGCGGCTGATCAGCCCGGCGAGCGTCTGTTCTTCGCGCGGCTCATTGGCGGACGTGGAACCGTCGAGTTTGCCCGACACATCAGTCGTACCGTCAGGCCATGCCGACATCGCCGGAAATTGCGTTGCGTCCGTATTCATAGCTGCCCCGTGGTTTCATGGCGCTCGCTCGCCGAGGTCCGCGATGACTTCATCCACACTTCTTGCCCCCTGAACTTCGTAAGCCTTTTCAGCTCGCTCAACCGCGCACTCCCCACAACTGCAACTGGAGCGCGGGAAACTCGCCCGCGACGTGCAGCGCAATACCACCGAACTTTTCGACCATGTCCCAGAGTGGACCGCTACGGGCAATTTCGAAGTACACATAACCCGAGTTGAACGGAATCTGACGCGGCGGCACGGGCAGCGTCTGCATCGGAATGCCCGGCAGATGCGCGCGCACGAGATCGGGCAGACGCTCGGACGGACCGATCTTCGCTTGTGTGACGAAGCGGTCGGCGAGCGCGTCGGCAGGCATTTGCGCGGATACCGCGAGCACCAGTGCGGAGAATGTGCGGAGCTCCGCCGGGTCGACGACCGCGTTGCGCATGCCATAGCCCACATCCTTGAGCGTGATGTTCTGCGCGCTTCGCACCAGCACGGCGTTGAGCAGCGATTGCGTGTCCTCGACGAGCGGCCGGATGCACACATGGGGCTCGTTATGGTGGTAGGCCGGATGCGTGTCGAGCGGGCGACGCGTGCTCGGGCGCACATAGGTCGACAACTCGCCGGCCATGCTCAACAGCAGCGCGTAGACATCGGCGGGCGATGTGGCCGGGATGCGACGCATATGCTGCAGCAGCGGTTCATAGCGGTTGAGCGTCTGCAGCAGAAGATAATCCGACACTTCCGCGACCGACCCGGCTTGCCCGTCGCTGCCCGTGAGCCGCTGCGCGAGCTTGTCGGCGCGCATGCGGGCGAGTTCGTGAACGTCGCCGAGCCAGCCTGCGAGAACCGCACTCGCGCCATAGCCGGACACTGGCGGGACCAGCGTGTCGTCGAGTTCGATGCTGCCATCTGCGCGCATCGACTTGACGCGAGTGAGCGGCAAGCCGATCCATGCATCGGTCAACTCCTTCTGCGGCAGCAGGCGAAGGCGCAGATTCGACAACTGGACGGTCTTGTAGCCCTGACCGATCGAGTTGGCGTCGCGGACATCGGTCTCGAAGACGGCATAGCGCGCGAGCGAATCCGAAGTGTTCTCGAAGGTCGTTTCCTCGCCGTTGGGCACGCGGATGGGCACGGCCAGATAGATCACCTGTTCGAGATGCTCCTGGCGAATCGTCAGCGGCGCGGGCGGGGGCGTACTGCCGGGCAGATCGAAGGGCGTGCCGTCTGCGAACACGCCGCTCGCCGACTTGACGATGACCTTGCCCAGTGCGAGCGCCTCGGTGTCGATTGAAAAGTGCGAGAAGCCGAAGAAAAAGGGCGACAGGGGCGCCGCGCGCTTGTGCGCGAAATGTTCGAGGTATCGCTCTTGCTGCTGGAATAGCTGAGGGCGCAGAAACAGCCCTTCGTTCCATGTGACTTTGTTATGCCAGCTCATGCGGACGAGTCTTCATTTGTTCTTTGATTGGGCATCGCTGATCCTGATCGCGTCGGCGTCAAGATCGATGTCGAGTTTGAGTCTGGGCGTGAATCGATACCACGCAGCCTTGGGTGTCGTGGGCAGCGGCCAGTTCGCGCGCCATACGGCACTGGGCAGCGTCCGATACGCGGCGATCACGCCGAGCGCCGTGCTCGCTTCACTGGCGTTACGGGAAATCGTCTTGTGTTCGCCCGGACGCAGCAGGAATTGATCGCGCGCGACGAGGTCGTCCGCGAGCACGGTCTTGTCCTTGTCCTGCAGGGAATAGAAATCGGCCTCGTTGAAAGCGTCGGCGTTCTTGAGTTCGTACACGCGCACGAGGATGGGCGCGGCACGCTTCTGATCATCGGGATTCACGCCCGAGGACGCGTTGATCGAAATCTCGAGCTTGAGAGGCTCGCGCTTCGGCGGCGCAACGCTGCTGGCGCACGCGGCGAGCGTCAGTGTGCAAGTCAGACCAGCGAGAGAGCGGAACGAACGCATCGGCAAAAAGCACATGAAGTGGTGACAAAAAACGAAACCCGTCGTCAAACGGGTTCCGTGAATCAAAGGCTGACAGGATAATCAGGCTTCCTTATTCCCCTTGATATCGAACGCCGCGGTGACTGCGCCGCCGCTGCCGCCCTGCGCGTTCTGCACGATGTACTCCTGCTTGACCTTGGCGAACGACAGGCGAACCTGCTCGCGGATGCCGTTATCGCCACTGGCGCCCGACGGCTGAACCTTGGTGACGATGACGTCGCTCATCGTGATCTTCAGGTACTCGAGCGGGTTGCCGCCTGCCTTGCGCACGGTCAGCACGGCCTGATCGATATGCTTGCCGGTCAGGCAATACTTCATCAGGTTCGGACTCGCGCGATCCATCATGTGCTCGAAGCTCAGATCGTCGACGCTGGCCTTGCCTGCGCCGCCGCCGCTACCCGAGTGCATGATCGAATCTTGCGAGACACGCCAGCCCCAGCTCGCGACCTCGATCTCGCTTTTGTGCGACGCGTCCTGCGACTCGCCATCGATGCCATTGATCTTGATGAAGATGTCTTGTGCCATCTTTAAGCTCCTTTGGTTGAAAAGTACTTCAGGTCCTGCTGCATTATTTTTTTGCCTCAACGTCCTTCACGGCCGCGCTTCGGATTGCGTCCTCGCCCGTCCGAGGCTCGTGAGACAGGATGAGCGCAGAGGGGTGTCCCTGGTTTGCGCAACACGTTCCACGGCCGGAATGGTCTGCTCGAGATAGGCTTTCACTTCGCCCGCCTCGGGTTCGATGAAGGGCACGCCGCATACTGCCGGCGCGCCGAGCACCGGGCCGTCATCGAGCACGCGCAGCACAGCGGCGGGATTCCTTGGCAACGCCGTGGCCAGTGCGATCGTGAGACCGGTCGAGTCGCCCGCATCCGTTCCCTGCGACAGCGGCCGGGCGAGATTCACCCACGTGGAATCTCCGGACGCGATCCGCTCGAGCACCGCATCGAACTGCCCTTTGCGATCGAGCGACGCGACAGTCGATCGCGCTCCGTGCGCCTGGATGTGCCGGGCGATTTGCGAAGCTTCCGGCGCCTTGGGTGAGCCGACGCACGCCGAAGCTACGAGCGCGAAGATCATCGGCACGAGATAGATGCTTCGCTTCATTGAACGACGAGCCTTCTGTCCGCGCTTTCTTCGATCTGCGTTCGCGTAGACCGCGCGAGAATGATGCAGCCGTGCGACGCCGTATGGGACAGGTTGTCGCCGTGAATCATGAAAGCGCTGCGGCCAAACGTGTGAGTGCCGACTTCCGGTGCGAGATCCATCGACACCGGGCCGGTGCGCGTCGAATGGCGCGCATGGGCGATCGCATAGCTGCCTTGCGGGATCGGGCCGACGTTCTGCACGTCTTCCATCGCGGGATTGTTGCGACCGTCTCCCGCGCCGGAATAGCCATTGCGGGCGACGACATTGCCTTGTGGGTCGGTGAGCGTCCCGTCGGTCCGGTTATAAGTCCAGGGCATGATCTCTCCTTCGATCGGATTCAGGCTGCTTCTTTCACGGAAGGCAGACGCGCCACGAGCCGCAGCGAAACCGTCAGGCCTTCGAGCTGGAAATGCGGGCGCAGGAAGAACTTCGCCTGGTAAAAGCCAGGATTGCCCTCGACCTCTTCGACGACCACCTCGGCTGCCGCGAGCGGACGGCTTGCCTTGGTGTCCTGCGACGAGTTGGCAGGATCGGCATCGACGTAGTTCATGATCCAGCCGTTGAGCCACTGCTGCATCTCCTCGCGCTCACGAAACGAGCCGATCTTGTCGCGCACGATGCACTTCAGGTAATGTGCGAAACGCGAGCACGCGAACAGATACGGCAGACGCGCCGAGAGATTCGCGTTCGCGGTCGCGTCCGGATCGTGGTATTCGGCTGGCTTCTGCATCGACTGCGCGCCGATGAACGTCGCGTGATCGGTGTTCTTGCGATGGATGAGCGGAATGAGGCCGTTCTTCGACAACTCCGCCTCGCGACGGTCGGAAATTGCGATCTCCGTCGGGCATTTCATGTCGATGCCGCCGTCGTCGGTCGGGAACGTGTGGCACGGCAGGTTTTCCACCGTGCCGCCCGACTCCACGCCGCGAATGAGCGAACACCAGCCGTAGCGCTTGAACGAGCGGTTGATATTCACGCCCATCGCATAGGCAGCGTTCGCCCACGCAAACTTGCGGTGATCCGCGCCGTCGGTGGTTTCCTCGAAATCGAACTCGTCGACGGGATTGCTCTTCGCGCCATACGGCAGGCGTGCGAGGAAACGCGGCATGGCCAGCCCGATATAGCGCGCGTCTTCCGTATTGCGCAGCGAATTCCACGGCGCATATTCGAGGTTCTGCGCGAAGATCTTCGTGAGATCGCGCGGATTGGCGAGTTCTTGCCACGATTCCATTTGCAGGACGGAAGGCGATGCCCCCGAGATGAACGGCGTGTGCGCGGCGGCCGCGACCTTGGCGATCGAGCCAAGCAGATCGACGTCGGGCGGCGTATGGTCGAAGTAATAGTCCGCGACCAGGCATCCGTACGGCTCGCCGCCGAGTTGTCCGTATTCCTCTTCGTAGATTTGTTTGAAGAGCGGGCTTTGATCCCAGGCGAGACCCTTGTACCGCTTCATCGTGCGGCGAAGTTCGTCCTTGGACACGTCCATGAAGCGAATCTTGAGACGTTCGTCGGTCTCGGTGTTCGACACCAGATGATGCAGGCCGCGCCACGCGGACTCGAGCTTCTGGAAATCAGCGTGATGAAGGATAAGATTGATCTGCTCGGAGAGCTTGCGATCGATCTGCGCAATGATTGCTTCGATGCTTTTGTATGCGTCGTCGCTGATCGTGATCGACTGATGCAGGGCTTGCTCAGCAAGCGTCTGCACCGCCTGCTCGACTGCCTCGCGCGCCTGTTCGGTCTTGGGGCGGAATTCCTGATTGAGCAGGGCGGTGAAATCGCTGTGCGCGACGTGTGCCTTTGCGGCGACTGCGCTCGTCTGTGCCTGATTGGCTGCCATGGGTATCCTTGGTCTGATTCGATTGGTGCGGAGTGCTCCGATTTCGTTTGCGGCTCAGTTCAGCGTGGGCTCCGAACCATCGGTGTCGGCCGCGGACCTGGGTTTGGGCGACGCCGCGAGTGACTTGAGTAGCGCGGGATCCGCAAGCAGCTTGTTGACGAGCGTCTCGGCGCCGGACTTGCCGTCCATGTAGGTCTGAAGGTTCGCGAGTTGCGTGCGTGCATCGAGCAACTGGCGCAGCGCATCGACCTTGCTCGCGACGGCCGCGGGCGAGAAGTCCTCGATGCTCTCGAACGTCATGTCCACCATCAGCTGACCCTCGCCCGTGAGCGTGTTGGGCACGGAAAACGCGACGCGCGGCTTGATTGCCTTCATGCGTTCGTCAAAATTGTCGATGTCGATATCGAGGAAGCGGCGGTCCGCAACCGCCGGCAATGGCTCGACGGGATTGCCGGACAGATCGGCGAGTACGCCCATCACGAAGGGAAGCTCCACTTTCTTTTCGGAACCGTAGACTTCGACGTCGTACTCGATCTGCACGCGCGGTGCACGGTTGTGCGCGATGAACTTCTGCGAACTATTGGCTTGGGACATGCTGTCTCCGTGGGCAGGAAAGGTTCTAGAGAGGAAGCGGCTCGGCGTTCGCCGGCGCCATGGATTCGGCCACTCTGATAGCAATGGCTTCAGCGGGCGCGGCGCGCTCGTCGACGATCTCGACGTCGATGCGCGTGATGAAGCGCTTTGCCGCGGAGGCGTCGAGCCATAGCGCGGACAGTCTCGGCAGCACGTATTGATCGATGAAGCCGATCAGCACGCGCGCACCGGTTTCCTGCACAAGACAACGCGCGACGATGTAGTCGACCAGGCTGTCGCTGAAGACGAGCGATATGGCATGCGTCTCTGCCATGCGTCGAACGACGCGATTCAGATTCAGGCGCACGATGTTCGCAAGCGACGGTCGAGCGAGCGGCCGATAAGGCACGACCGTCAGGCGTCCAAGAAACGCCGCCGGGAAGGTCTTGAGCAATTCGGGTGAGATCGCCGCGCGCAAGCCATCCTGATCGGGCGCGAGAGACGCATCGGCGCACAGGCTCGCGATGAGTTCGGAGCCCGCGTTGCTCGTGAGGAGAATCGTCGTGTTTCGAAAATCGATGAAGCGGCCATCGCCATCTTCCATATAGCCCTTGTCGAACACCTGGAAGAACACTTCGTGCACATCGCGATGGGCTTTCTCGATCTCGTCGAGCAACACCACGGAGTAGGGGCGCCGACGCACGGCTTCGTTGAGCACGCCGCCCTCGCCATAGCCGACATACCCGGGCGGCGCACCCTTCAAGCCGGAAACGGTGTGCGCTTCCTGGTACTCGCTCATATTGATGGTGATGAGGTTCTGTTCCCCGCCATAGAGCGCCTCGGCGAGCGCGAGCGCCGTCTCGGTCTTGCCGATGCCAGACGGGCCGGCCAGCAGAAACACGCCGAGCGGCTTCTTCGGGTCGGTGAGCCCCGCACGCGAGGTCTGTACACGCTCGCTGATTTGCCCGAGCGCCTCGTTCTGCCCGATCACGCGTGCAGCCAGGGTATGAGAGAGACGGCGCACTGCGGCGATCTCGTCGGTGACCATGCGGCCAACAGGAATACCGGTCCAGTTCGAGACGATTTCGGCGACGATGGCTTCGTCCACTTCAGGAAATACGAGCGGCGTCTCGCCCTGGAGGTCGCGCAGGTTTTGCTCTAGTTTTCGCAAAGCGGCGGGCGAGGGCCGAGCGCCGTCATGTTCGACGCGGCCAGTGTCAGCATTGACGATCAAGCCTTCGTCCTGGGTTTCGTCGGCGGCTGGCGCCAGAGCCGCTTCGCGTGCATGAATGAGCGACTGCGCGGCGGCGACTTGTGCATGCCAGTGCAGTCCAAGCGCCGTTTCCTCGGCGAGCAGCGTATCGATACGGGCTTGCGCTCGCGCCAGTGCATCGTGTGAATCGAGACCGATGCGCGCTTCCTGTTCAAGCAGGCTCAGTTCGACGCGCGCGGCCTGCAACCGCTGGCGGACGCCCTGCAATTCGCGCGGCGGCGTCTGCTGCGAGAGCGCGACGCGGGCGCATGCCGTGTCAAGCAGGCTGATCGCCTTATCGGGCAATTGACGCGATGGGATATAGCGATGCGACAACGTGACCGCCGCGCGAATCGCTTCATCGCGCACGATGACGTGGTGATGCCGCGAGAAAGTGCCCGCGAGTCCCCGCACCATTTCGATGGCAACCGCTTCTTCCGGTTCAGCCACTTGGAGCACCTGGAAACGGCGTGTGAGCGCAGGATCCTTCTCGATGTGCCGCTTGTATTCGGACCAGGTCGTCGCGCCAATGACGCGTACGGCGCCACGCGCGAGCGCGGGCTTCAGCAGATTCGCCGCATCGCCAGTGCCCGCCTGACCGCCCGCGCCGACGAGCGTATGGATCTCGTCGACGAACAGGATCACGGGCGTAGCGGATTTTTTTGCGGCCTCGAGCACCGCTTTCAGCCGCGCCTCGAACTCGCCCTTCATGCTCGCGCCGGCGAGCAGCGCGCCGACATCGAGCGAAAGGAGCCGCACCTCGGCGAGCACGGCCGGCACATCGCCGCTCGCCACGGCGAGCGCGAGACCCTCGACCACCGCGGTCTTTCCGACACCCGCTTCGCCGGTGAGCAATGGATTGTTCTGGCGCCGGCGCAACAGTACGTCGATCAGCGTGCGGATTTCCTGATCGCGGCCCGTCACCATATCTATTTCAGCCGCGCGAGCAAGCGCGGTGAGGTCGGTGCAGTATTGCCCGAGCACATCGGACGAGCCGACGCCGGAAGTTGCGCCCGTCGCATGCGAAGCGTCGCCGGGTGATGCGGGCCTGAAGCCGCTCGCTTCGTAAGGCGTGTCGGCTGCTTCGGGCGAGCCAGCGACCCAGGAAGGCAACGTGTCGTTGAGCCCTTCGACCGGAATCCGCTTGAATTCCGGCGACATGGACAGCATCACGCGCCGCAATTCCGGCGTACCGATGAGCGCGGCCACGAGCCATGCGCCGCGAACCCGGCTGTCATCGAAGGCAAGTGAGGAGAGCACCCAGGCGCGCTCGACGGCCATCTCGACATGATGAGAGAAATCGCTGATGGAACTTGCTCCAGCGGGAAGCGCGCGCAGCGCGCGTGCGAGATCCTGCTCCAGTGTTTCCCGTTCGATACCGGCATGGCGCACGACGCGATGCAGGTCGCTGTCGGGCAATTGCAGCAGTTGATGAATCCAGTGCACCAGCTCCACGTACGGGTTGCCGCGCAACTTGCAGAACGTGGTGGCGGACTCGATGCCACGAAAAAGCGTGGTTCCGAGTTTTCCGAACAGTGTCTGGCGAGAAATCATTTATCTGCTGCGGCCTGTAAGTTAAGGAGACGCGACGGGTAAAAAAGAAAAACCAAAAGCGGGTGATCGTGTTTTTCGGGGAGATAAAACGGACACACAAAGTCATGCCCCAATCAAGGCGGCATCACTTGAAAGCTTACAGAGATAATCGATGCCGACCTCAAATTAGTCAACTCTTGATAATTCGATTGCCTAACTGGAAAGTGATTGCCAGTTAGCAATTAAACGCAACGAGAAGGTGCCGAAGATCGACTCCATCTATCTGAATACAAAGGAATGACTGATGATTGAGGGGCATCTTTCAATGCACCGCTCACTCACATCTTCACATCGCTTAAAACAAGATTCGTCTTAATTTCACTATTTTTATTTTGTCCGCCATCAATTGAGATTCAGATTTTATTTAAAGAAATTATTAGCTGCCATTAAGCAATTATTCAGGTATGGACAACGCCTTTAGGACGTGCGTTAATCGAAAGGAAGAAAGAGAGATAAAGCAGGCGTGATTTATCTCGAGTGGTTCATTTTGCATATATGCGTGAAAAAGAGATTTCAATGCGATTCCCTACGATCTTCAAGCGCACGGGTCCGGTTCACGAGCGGGAGGAGCCCACAGGCGCTCGGCGTTCGGTAACCGCTGAACCGGTAGATGGCATGCCCGAGGATATTTTTTGCGGTGATACCGCCACGCGATCATCCGCAAGCGAAAACGTGTTCAGCCTGCTCGATGGCCGCGCCAGCTTGAAGGGTCTTTCTTCGCCTGAAGCGAGCTCGCAAGAATCGTCGTCGATGTCCGGCGCGCGTGTCGATCCGGACGCGCTGATCGTCGCCTTGCATGCCCACTACTGCGAAGCGCTCGAGTCTTCCGACGGCCTGTCCATCGGTTTGGGCGACCGCGTCTCGGCATCCGGGACGAACAATGATCAACCCGCGGCACTGCTTGCGCCGGAATTCGAATCAAGTCGCAGCGCAGGTACCATCAGCGATCTCTTTTCCGGACCACAGCGACTCGAAGAGGCGATCGGTCCACTGTCGTCCGATCCGATGCTCGCGGATCTCATATTCGACGGCGTCGATCTGAGTATCGAATCAGCGCCGGAAATTCTGCAACTGTTTGCGCCGCCGGAATATCACGCCAACGCGGCATTGCGCAGAGGCGCCGTGCCGCCCACGCTTGCGCGTCGGGAGCACCACACGCTCGCCATCGATAGCCCATTGCCGGAATTTCACTCCGCCGCTTCGTCGACACGTATCGAAGCGCGCGAAGAGGCGACGACGCAATGAGCGCATCTACCACGTCTCTCAGGAGCGAGAAACCGATGAACGCCGAAATCAAACCATACGGGTCGAGCGAAGTATCTGGACTTGTGCCTGACGGCGCGCTGCGTGACGCCGAAGCCCGCGTACGCCGGGAACCGGCGGTGGCGGCGCATCGCTGGGCGCTGTTTCAATGGCTCTGCATCGTCTGCGAGTGGGAGCGGGCGGTTCAACAACTGCAGGTCTATGCGCAACTCGATACCGCGTCGTCGTCCGATTCAATGACGCCGCATGTGCATGCCTATCGGGACCTCGTGCGGGCAGAACGCGCACGCGCGCTGGTCATGGCGGGAAAACACGAGCCACATTTTGTCTTCGATGACGTGCCGGTCTGGATGCGGGGCTTGCACGGCGCGCTCGGCCTCGCCGCTCAAGGAGAGCTCGACGCCGCCGATGCCGCGCGCGAGATCGCGCTCGACAGGGCGCCGCTGATATCCGGTCGAAGCGAACGGGAAGTCTCGACGGACCCCGCAGATCAGGCGGCCGCGATCGAATTTTCGTGGATCGGCGACAGCGATAGCCGGTTGGGACCGGTGTGTGAATTCGTCGCCGCGGGGCGTTATCGCTGGCTCGCCTTCGACGACATCGCCCGCTGGACGATCGCGCGCCCCACGACGCTGGTCGATCTGGTGTGGGCGCCTTGCTCGCTCACCTTACGCGACGGCACGCTACTGCGCGGATTCATGCCGGCTCGCTATCCGCAAGCTCCGGTACGAGAATCGTCAGCAGATGAACGCAGCGCATTGCTCATGGCTCGCAGCACGGTATGGCACGAGAACGGCCGCACCGATATCGTCGCCGATACGGTGCGTCGGGACTACGACGCAGCCGGACAACTGCTCGCCGAACACGGCGTGAACGGCAGCGTGCGCTATGAGCGCGATGGACCGTTGGGAATAACTTTATCTTATCTCAAGGCGGATATATTGATCTGAATAATGCGTGTTATCAAACGCTGGTTGATATACAGATAACGGAGGGTAGAAATCAGGATAAGATGACTAAGTATAAGTTTTTAAAGAAATTGTTATCTGACATCCAAGGTTTGAATTTGATTAAAGACGAATTGAAGGAAATTGATTAAACGAAGGGCCGCGTTAGCGGCCCTTCGTTCATTCGGCGGTAAGGGTCAGTCGCTCGGGTTCAACATTGATTCTCACGCGCTGCCTTACTGTGAACCCGGTGCTCGATCCACCGTCCGGCGAGGTTGAGTCACGGAAAAAGGGCGGTCGGTGCGCGGATGTTCTGCCGAGTTGACATATCCGATGTTATGTAACAGCGCCTTTCCCGTGACGGAACGATGGGGCGCATAACTCGGACAGATCGTGTGGTTTGAACGCGGCGCGAGCGGCTAGAATCCTATCGAGATGTGAGCCGATAGCCGAGGGGTCAGGCTGAGGCAGGAAGCTCAAAGGTGGCCTCTGCTTTAAAGGCGGCTACTGAACATTTTGAGCGAAACACAGGCTTCATAAACTAGATTCTGGCTAAGGCGAGAGAAGGCATTCAAGCAGCTGTAGATCATGCCAAGCAGCAATCTTCGGAGTCGTGGAGCCTTCGCAAATGGCAGATCTAGAGCGTTACGTGAAGCGAAAGGAATGTGACGTGGGTACACGGTATGTTGGGGTGCTGGATGGAATCTGCCAAATTTGTGATTGATTTAATTGATCTCATTGAGACTAAAAGATTGTGTGGAGTGGCGATCGGTGATAGCTTAGATCTGGCTAAAAATACCTTTGGCCCGGAAGAATTTCATAAGGCGCAGCTTGGAAGGCGGTCGAGGCTTTAATCTCATTTATATGGGAATTTGAGCTTGATCTCATAAAATGGCATGCTTATTTCAATTAATATTGATCTTCATGGAAATAGGGCAAAAATCGTTGATATAAATTATCAAGAAAGGAGTGTGAGCGAGTGGATGACTTTATTTGAAACTAAAAAATGCAGTATTCGAAGCGACGCTGAAGTCGTTTCCTTTTTTAAGAGCGGCCTTTCACTTGATTTCGCACCCTCTGAAAAGCTAGAGATGGTTGCACTCACCTAACGCTTCCTGCGCTACGTCGCCACGCGTGCAGGCGACTCGCAGCGCACGAAACAGCCCGAACGCGACGCGCTCGACCGCCTGATCATCTCCGAGCCACGCGATTCACATCGCTGCCTCTACCGCATCGCCCCCGCCAGATTCTCCGCCTCGAGCCCAACGATCAGATCCATCTCCCCATTGCCCAGCGCCTGTGTCGCGGCAACGCCAGCCGCCTTCAACGCCGGCGCATCGAGACGCGAAACATCCCCGAGCGCGACGCGCAGCCGTGTAGCCGCAAGCGGCTCGAGCTTGAGAATATTGGCCGCGCCGCCCAGCGCCGCGCGAATCTTCTCCGCGCGCGCCTTCTGCTGCGCCGTATCCTGCGCGGCCACCGCCGCCGGCGCGACTACAGCTTCCGTCGCACCGGCCGGCGCGCCCGCCACCGGCAATTCAGCATCGCTGCCCGCAGTCTTCAGGTATTCCTGCATGTCGGTTTTCATGTTTTCCGACAGTGGCCCGAAAATCGCCTGCACGCCATTACCGACGCGCAAGACGCCCGCCGCGCCGAGCGCCTTCAATCGGGCATCGTCGACAAGCGCCGGATTTTGCACCGAAATGCGCAGCCGCGTGATGCACGCATCGAGACTCTTGATGTTCGATCGCCCTCCGAAAGCCAGCACGAGATCGCGCGAGCGTCCGCCCACGCCCGTGCTCATCGCCGCGCTCGCCACCGTATCGTCCTCACGTCCCGGCGTCTTCATATCGAAGCGGCTGATCACGAAGCGGAACACACAGTAATAGATCCCGGCGTAGATCGGCCCGAGGATGAACACGTACCACGCGTGCGTCGCCTTGTTTCCGATCAGGTTGAACATCAGAAAGTCGATCGCGCCTTGCGAGAACGTGAACCCCATGTGCATGTTCAGCGTATTGGCGACGAACTGCGCCGACGCTGCAAGACACGCGTGAATGAAATACAGCACCGGCGCGACGAACAGGAACGCAAACTCGATCGGCTCCGTGATGCCCGTCAGGAACGACGTCAGCGCCGCCGACACCATCATGCCGCCGACCGCGACCTTCTTCTCCGGCTTCGCGCAATGCCAGATCGCGATGGCCGCAGCAGGCAGACCGAACATCTTGAACAGAAACGCACCCGACAGAATGCCCGCCGTGGGATCGCCCGCGAAGAAGCGGTTGATGTCGCCGTGAACCACCTTGCCCGTGGTCGGATCGAGGAAGCTGCCCGCTTCGAAGAAGAACGGCACGTTCCAGATGTGATGCAGGCCGAACGGAATCAGCAGACGTTCGACGAAACCATAAACCGTCGCCGCCGTGCGCGGATCGGAAACCGCCGCCCATTGCGAAAACGCCTTGATCACACCGCCGATCGGCGGCCACACCACCGACAGGATCGCGCCGAGCAAGATCGAGCCGATGGCCGTCACGATCGGCACGAAGCGTTTGCCCGCGAAGAAGCCGAGATAGGCCGGAAGCGCGATCTTGTAATAGCGGTTGAACATCCACGCCGCGAGTCCGCCCGCGAGAATGCCGCCGAACACGCCGGTCTGGATCGACGGAATGCCCATGATCAGCGAGGTCTCGACGCCTTCGACCTTCGCGATCACGCCGAGCGTCGCCGTCATCACGAGATAGCCGATGGTCGCGGCGATGCCGGACACGCCGTCGTTCTCCGTGAAGCCGAGCGCGACGCCGATCGCGAAGATCAACGGCAGGTTGCCGAAGATCACGTCGCCGGCGTTCTTCATCAACTCCAGCACGATGGCCGGAACATAGCCGTGGAAATCCGTCGCGCCGAGGCCGAGCAAGAGGCCCGCAACCGGCAACACCGCGACCGGCAGCATCAGCGATTTGCCGACTTTCTGCACCACGCCGAATGCATTCTTGAACATGATTGGTCTCCGCTTATTCTGCGTACGGGGCGAGCAGGGCGCGCACTTCGGCAGCCGTGCCGAGCGTGACCACCTTCGCCGCGAGCTTGCGCGCCTCGTCCATCGTGAGCCGCGCGATTTGCGCCTTGATCGAGCCGACCGCGGGCACGCTCACCGACAATTCATCGACGCCGAGTCCGACGAGCACCGGCACGGCCATCGCATCCGATGCGATGCCGCCGCACACGCCGACCCATTTGCCGTGCTGATGCGCGCCCTCGACGGTCATGCCGATGAGACGCAGCACCGCCGGATGCAGCCCATCGGCCTGTTTGGCGAGCTTCGGATGCCCGCGATCCATCGCGAGCGTGTATTGCGTCAGATCGTTGGTGCCGATCGAGAAGAAGTCGACTTCGCGGGCGAGCGGCTCGGCGATGAGCGCGGCGGACGGCACTTCGATCATCACGCCGATCTTGACGTCGCCGATACGGTCGCCGGCTTCTTCCTGAAGCATCTTCTTCGCCGCGCGCACTTCCTCGATGGCGGCGACCATCGGAAACATGATGTGCAGATTGCCGATCGGCGCGGCCCGCAGAATCGCGCGCAACTGCACGCGGAACATGTCGGGACGATCGAGGCTCACGCGCACGCCGCGCAGGCCGAGGAACGGGTTGTCTTCCTTCGGCAGCGGCAGATAGGACAGCGGCTTGTCGCCGCCGACATCGAGCGTGCGTACGACGAGCGGACGCTCGCGCCCGAGCGCTTCGGCGACCGCGCAGTATTCGGCGGCCTGTTCGTCCTCCGACGGCGCGGTGTCGCGGTTGTCGAAGAGAAATTCGGAACGCAGCAGCCCGACGCCTTCCGCGCCGGCCGCGACCGCTTCGCGCGCCTCCTGCGCATTGCGGATGTTCGCCGCCACTTCGATGCGATGACCATCGGCGGTGACGGCCTGCTTGTTGGCCGCGACTTTCTCTTCCTCGCGCTTCTTCGTCTGACGTTCGATGCGTTCGCGCGCCTTCGCTAGCTCGTCCGCGCCCGGATTGCGCCGCAGGCTGCCGTGCGAGCCGTCGAGGACAACGAGCGTGCCATCAGGCAATTGCAGCGCGCCCTCGTCGATGCCGCAGATCGCCGGAATGCCCAGCGAGCGCGCGAGGATCGCGACGTGGCTCGTCGCGCCGCCGGTCGTCGTGCAGAACCCGAGCACCTTGCTGCGATCGAGCGATGCCGTGTCCGAAGGCGACAGCTCTTCGGCGATGAGAATCGATTCCCCCGGCACGTCGATATGCGCCTGCTTCACGCCCGCCAACAGCGCCAGCACGCGGCGGCCGACATCGCGAATATCGCCGGCGCGTTCGCGCAGCAGCGCGTTGTCGACCTTTTCCAGCATGCTCGCTTGCGCCTCGAACGCGGCGCGCCACGCGAAGCCCGCGCTCTTTCCGTCGCTGATGCCGGCGATGGCGGCGTCGTTGAGGCCGGGATCGTCGAGCAATTCCAGATGCGCGTCGAGAATCTGCGCTTTCGACGGATCGGTGAGCTTCGCCTTCAGCGTCTCGATCTGCTGGCGCGCTTCGTGTTGCGCGGCTTCGAGGCGGCCTCGCTCGCGCTGCGGCGCTTCGCCCGCTTCGGCCACGTCGATGACTTCCTGGCGGAACTGCACGATCTTGCCGACCGCGAGCCCCGGCGATGCCGATACGCCGGTGAACTCGTTCGCGTCGGCGGGCGCGGCGCGCTGCGGTGCAACCGCCGCGGCGGCGGTCGCAGCCGGCGCGGGTGCATCGCCGGGCTTCTCGCCCGAGCCCGATGCGAGCAGGCGCGCGAGCGCGGCGGCGGCCTCGCCCGCATCGGGGCCGGCGGCCTCGACGCGCAACGTGTCGCCGAACTTCGTCGCGAGCGCCATCAGCGCGACGACCGATTTCGCGTTCGCGCTATCGCCGCCGCGCAGCACGCGGACATCGGATTTGAACTTCTTCGCTTCGGCGGCGAACACCGCGGCGGGCCGCGCGTGCAGACCCTGCGGATTCGGCAGCGCAACTTCATCGGACAGAATCGCGGCTGCCGCGCCGCCGGTGACGCCCGGGCCCTCGCTGGCGCCGCCGGCGAGTTCGAGCGACAACGCGACATCCTTGCCCGCGGTGACGAGGCCCGTCGCGGGCACGTAGCGCGTGACGAGCTCGCCGTTGGCGATGACCATCTGCGTGAGCAGACTCACGGCCCGCGCGCCGACGAGCACCGGATCGAAACGGATCAGCGGCTGGCCTGTCGTGACGGTGTCGCCTTCCTTGACGAGCGGCGTGAAGCCTTCGCCGCGCAGCATCACCGTGTCGAGCCCGATGTGGACCAGCACCTGGAGGCCGTTCTCGCCCGTCACCGTGACCGCGTGGGCCGCTCGATGCAGTTGCGTGACCTTGCCGGGAAGCGGGCAGAGCAATTCGTCGGAAGTGGGGTCGATCGACACGCCATCGCCGACCATCTTTTGTGCGAAGACCGGATCGGGCACGGTCTCGAGTTGCACCATCACGCCGGAAAGCGGCGCCATCAACTCGATTCTTGCCAAACGTTGAGGAGCTTTCATGTGAACGACTCCATGTCCTTTGACGATTTGAGTTATTTGAGTCGAGACCGGCCCTAGTAATCATAGGCAACGGCTTCATGCTTCGCTGCCCGAATGAATGCATGTGCGAAAAAGTACGCCGCCCGCATCCGGGCGCCTGCATTGATTCGGAATCTAAAACGCCGGATTCCCGATCAAAGCGGAATCGCGGCAAAAAGCGCGCTATTGTTTCGCGGCGCAACAAGACTTTCTAGAGACCGCACTCCAATCGCGGCGATACGTCGCACGGGCCGCGCCGCAATCGCAATAAGCTAGTCGACGAGTAAATGCAAGCAAAGGGAGCGTGAATCATGATGTACCGCAACAAAACCGAAGCCCACTGGGAGCCGCTGCTGACGATCGCCTGCGACGAACTCGGCATTGAATCGTTCGATCCCGTCGGCAAGCCGGGTGCGGACATCCGGATGTGCCGCGTTGAGGACATCGGACGCGCGCTCGAACGCGCTTACGATCTCGGTCTGCTGGTCGGACACACGGTGACGCGCGCCGAGCGCGCGCATGGGCACTGCGCCTGAAAGGCGCGCGCTATTTCCCAAGCCGCTCGGCCAATGCATAGCGGCGCATGCAGCGCTCCATGCTGTCGAGGAACGCATGGTCCGCTGCATTCATCTTGCGCTCGCGATGCCACAGCAGATGGACGTCGACATCGACGAGTCCTTCTTCCGGCGGCAAGCGCCATAGACGTTGCTGCGCGATGTCGTCGCGCACGATGTGCTCGGGCAGGCAGCCGATGCCATAGCCCGCGAAGATCAGCCTGCGCACTTCATCGAGACTCGGCGAGGACGCCACGATGCGCCCCGTGAAGCCTTTCTGATCGCGAAACACGGTGAGTGGCGAAAGACTGTCGCCGATCTGATCGCTGGTAAACGATACGAAGTTTTCGGCGAGCAGGTCGTCCATGGTCAGCGTCGACTTCCCGAACAGCCGATGATGCCGTCCGCAGAAAATCGCATAGCGCTGCCGCAGAAAGCAGCGCATCTCCAGCTTCTCGTGCGGCGTGCGGCACAGGCCGAGACCGGCCGTTGCGGTTTTCTGCAACAGCGACGAGATGATGTCCGATGAACGCATCACCTCGATCTGCAAATCGATGCGCGGATACGCGCGATGAAAATCCGCGAGGAATTCGTCGTACACCGGCGATTCGATACGGCTGATCGTCAGCAGACGAATCGAGCCGTTGATGTCTTCGGTGCGGTCGTCGAGTTCCGTCTCCAGCCGCGAGATGTTGCCGTAGATATCGCTGGCGATGCGATAAACCTCTTCACCCGCCTGCGTCGGCGCGAAATACGGGCCGCGCCGCTCGATCAGCTTGCGCTTCAGCGTTTCCTCCAGCCGCCGCAACGCCTGGCTCACGGCCGGCTGCGTCACGTACAGGCGCGCCGCCGCGCGGCTCAGGCTGCGCTCCTGCATGATCACGAGGTAGGTGCGCAGCAGATTCCAGTCGAGCCGGTCGTTCAAAAAGCGGGCGATATCGGTACGCATGGTTCCGCCTAACTATTAGCTGAATTTATGCGCTGAATAATAACGCGAAATTTGACTAATGATTTATGGCTGCCGATAAAAGCACGTATCGACTGTCACCGCACACGACGTGCATCGGAGCCAGCATGACCCAAGCCATCGTCCATACCCGTCAGCCGGGGCGCGCGGCCACCGCCGCGTTCATCGGCACGATGATCGAGTGGTACGACTTCTATATTTACGCGACCGCCGCGGCGCTGGTCTTCGGCGAACTCTACTTTCCGTCCGGCGACCGCTTCGTCAGCACCATGGCGTCGTTCGCCACCTTCGCCGTGGGCTTTTTCGCGCGGCCGCTGGGCGGCATCGTGTTCGGGCATCTGGGCGACAGGATCGGCCGCAAGAAGGCGCTGATGACCACGCTGATGATGATGGGCGTCGCGACCGTCGGCGTCGGCTTGTTGCCGGAATATTCGAAGGTCGGCATGCTCGCGCCGGCGCTGCTGGTGCTGCTGCGCGTCGTGCAGGGCATCGCGGTGGGCGGCGAGTGGGGCGGTGCCGTGTTGATGGCGGGCGAGCACGCGCCCGAGGGACGCCGCACCTTCTTCGCATCGTTCGCGCAGCTCGGCAGTCCGGCCGGACTGATTCTCTCGCTGATCGCGTTTCGCGCGGTCACGTCGATGGACAAGGCGGACTTCATGTCGTGGGGCTGGCGTCTGCCGTTTCTCGCGAGCGCGGTGCTGCTGATCGTAGGCGTCGTGATCCGGCTCGGCGTGAACGAATCGCCGGAATTCGCGCGCATGAAGGAATCGAACCGCACGGCCAAGCTGCCGATCGCCGAAGTGTTCAGCTCCGCGTGGGGGCTCGTGCTGCTGTGCATCGGCGCGAATACGATCGGCATCGCGGGCGTGTACTTCACGAACACCTTCATGATCGCTTACACGACGCAATACGTTGGCGTAACGCGCTCGCTGATTCTCGATTGCCTGTTTGCCGTCGCGATCATTCAGCTTATTTCGCAGCCGATCGCCGCATGGCTCGCCGAACGCATGGGCGGTGCGCGTTTCCTCAAGCTCACGGCCTTGCTCGCGATGATCTCGCCTTATCCGATGTTCGTGCTCGTGCAAAGCGGCTCCGCCGTGCCGATGGTGATCGGCATTGCGATCGCGGTCATCTGCATGGCGAGCTTCTATTCGGTGATCGCCGGCTTCGTCAGCGGCATCTTTCCGACGCGTGTGCGCTACTCCGGCATCTCGCTCGCGTATCAGGTGTGCGGCGCGATCGCGGGCGGACTGACGCCGCTCGTCGGAACGTGGCTCGCACATCGGTACACGGGGCAATGGTGGCCGCTCGCCGTGTTCTACACGTGCCTTGCGGGCGTTTCGCTGCTGTGCATCGTCGCGCTCGATGCGCGTCGGGCGACGCATGCGGAGCAGGCTGAATCCGTCGGCGCGATGTGAATCTCAACATGATGGAATCGAACATGATCGACCTGTTGCAAATCGACGGCGCACGACTCTGGCAAAGCCTGATGGACATGGCGCGGATCGGCGCCACGCAAAAGGGCGGCGTACGCCGTCTCGCGCTGACCGACGACGACGCGCGCGGCCGCGCGCTCTTCTCGCAGTGGTGCCGCGACGCGGGCATGACGGTTTCCGTCGATGAAATCGGCAATCTGTTCGCGCGCCGCGAAGGCACGCGAAAGGGTGCGGCGCCGGTTCTGATCGGCAGTCATCTCGACACGCAGCCCGAAGGCGGGCGCTTCGACGGCGTGTATGGCGTGCTCGCCGCGCTCGAACTCGTGCGCGCACTGAACGATGCGGACATCGTGACGGAGAAGCCCATCGAAATCGTGTCGTGGACGAATGAAGAAGGCGCGCGCTTCACGCCGGCGATGCTCGGCTCGGCGGTATTCACCGGCGTCACGCCGCTCGACGAAGCGCTCGCGAAGCAGGACGCCCAAGGCGTGACACTCGCCGATGCGCTCGCGCAAAGCGGTTATCGCGGCACGCGCGCCGCGTGCGGGCAGACCGTCGATTCGTATTTCGAGGCGCACATCGAGCAGGGACCGATACTCGAAGCGAACGGCACGACCATCGGCGTCGTGACGGGCGGGCAGGCGATCCGCTGGCTCGATGTCACCGTGACCGGCGTCGCGGCGCATGCGGGCACCACGCCGATGCCTTATCGCAAGGATGCGTTTTTCGCGGCGGCGCAGATGGCGGCGGAACTGGAGCGCATCGTCGAGCGTTATGCGCCGCGCGGGCTCGTGACGATCGGGCAGATCGGCATCGCGAATGCATCACGCAATACGATCGCCGGGAAGGTGACGTTCACCGTCGATCTGCGTCATCACGACGACAGCGAAGTCGATGCGATGGAGCGCGATCTGCGTGCCGCGTTCGCCAGCGTGGCGAAGGCGCGCGGCGTGAAGGTATCCGTCGATACGTACTGGCGCAGTCCCGCGACGCCGTTCGATACGCAATGCGTCGCGCTCGTCGCGCAGGCGGTCGATGCGCTGGGCTATTCGAACGAACACATCGTGAGCGGCGCGGGTCACGACGCGATTCATCTCGCGCGCCATTGCCCGACGGCGATGGTGTTCATTCCGTGCGTCGACGGGCTTTCGCACAACGAAGCCGAAGATGCCTTGCCCGAAGACGTGACGCGCGGCGCGAACGTGCTGCTCAATGCCGTGCTGGCGCGTGCGGGCATCGCGGCCACTGTGGATGTGTAATAGAGGAATCCGAATGAAAACATACTTTCACCCAGAGCAACTGCTGCATCATCCGCGCAGCTATCTTTCGCGCGGACAGATGCGCGCGCCGCAGGAAGTGCCCGAGCGCGCGGCGCGGCTCGTCGCGGCGGCGAAGTCGCTCGATTTCGATGTGATCGAACCGAAGGATCACGGCATGGCCGCGATCGCCGCCGTGCACGACATGAACTATCTGCGCTTTCTGGAAGAAGGGCATCGCGAATGGAAAAAGATGCCCGACGACTGGGGCGATGAAGTGATGTCGAATATCTATGTGCGCGATCCGAATCCGTTGCGCGGGGTGCTTGCCAAGGCAGCGCGATATCTCGCGGATGGCAGCTGTCCGGTGGGCGCGAATACGTGGCGTTCCGCTTACTGGTCGGCGCAAAGTGCGCTGGCGGCTGCGTCGGCTGTCAATGATGGCGCGCGCGAGACTTATGCGCTATGCCGTCCGCCGGGACATCACGCGCGCGCCGATGCGGCGGGCGGGTTCTGCTATCTCAACAATGCGGCGATTGCGGCGCAGGCGTTGCGGCGCAGGTTCGGGCGCGTCGCGATCCTCGACACCGACATGCATCACGGGCAAGGCGTGCAGGAGATTTTCTATGGACGCGATGACGTGTTGTATATCTCGATCCACGGCGATCCGACGAATTTCTATCCCGTTGTGGCGGGCTATGAAGAAGAACGCGGGATTGGCGCGGGTGATGGCTTCAACGTCAATCTGCCGATGCCGCATGGCTCGTCCGAAGAGGTTTTCTTCGAGAAACTCGACGATGCGTTGGGCGTGCTAAGGCGCTTCGAACCGGATGCGCTCGTGTTGGCGCTCGGGTTCGATATCTACAAGGACGATCCACAGGCGCAGGTGGCGGTGACGACCGAGGGATTTGGACGGCTAGGGTCGGCGATCGGCGCGTTGGGTTTGCCTTCGGTGATTGTGCAGGAAGGTGGTTATCACCTGGAGAGTCTTGAAGCGAATGCGCGGGCGTTTTTTGGCGGGTTTGCGGGGAGCGCGGGTGATCGGTGGTCGTGGTCCGGGCCAGTCACTATTTTGACGTCGCGTTGTCACGAACCATTCGTCGCGGCGTCGATTCGGTTGCGGCAAGACTCGACGGCGATATCGGCTAATGCCCGGACGGTCCATACATCTGAACTCTGAAGCTCAATATTAATCACTGACTCATTAGAACGAGCGGCAGCTTTCCCGCCAGCACTTGCGCCAAGAATGCTCGCAATCTCGATGAGGGCATTTCTCAGGCAGCGCCGCTCTTCTTTTCCATTGTTACTCCAACTCGAAGGTGGCCATAGGAACGCAGTCAAGAACTGAGTCCCGCTGGCTGCGATCCCTTTCGGTCGCGGATCATCTACGACGCCCGCACCATTTCACTAAAACACTTTTCATAGGCGACTCCAGGCAGGTGAGTCTGCTTCATGGCTTCCGCGCGATCGGCTCTTCTCGTGCCCGGCTTTCGTCGATTAGCCACGCCTCGAACGAAAATCCCCCATTCTGAAACCGGGCTGAAGGTTCAACTCTGGTGCCAATTGAACAAAGCCCAGCTCGCGATACCTGTTGTTCCATCCTACTAATGGATTTCTAATTCACCACGAGCACTATCAAAACCAAGCGCAAGTGATTGGTTTTTTTAAATGTGCATTGGTGCATCGGCCTGATGTTTTCTCGGCCGTATCTATCAAATATGGCCGACATGTTTTGACGAAATTTAAAGATTAATCACACTGCGCGAGACTCAATTTCGTAGGAATCACTTGCCAGTGCCGACTTCCGGTCATTCGTAGCATCCAGAAATCGGAGTCTATTCGATCGATCTAAATCGCTAGAAAAACCATTCTCTGCGCGACTCGCAGACAAATTCGATGTCTTTTTTAAATGGACTGCAACCAGTTTGGGGAAGATCGTGTACATATTCAAGCATTTATCGAATTGTGAGTCTGCGCGGGCAGTGACGTCGGCGCTTTTTGTAGAGAATGGCTGCGGGGCCAGGCGTCGGACGGTGGTTGCGTTGGCCGTGGCGTCGCTTGCTACGCTGCTGGTTCCGGTCGCGGCGCGCGCCCAGTGCAACAGCAGCGCCAACCCCGCGCTTCCTGCGGCGCCGGCGCAGACCAACTTCTCCAATCAGTCGTTTGGCGCAGCGCCGCTGCCCCAGTATTACCTGAACGCCTCGGGGCAAAGCGGATGCAAAGGCGCTGACGACGGCTCCTGGGACGGAAAGGGCCAGGATGGCTTCGCTGGCCAGTCGGGTGGTTCCTTTAACAGCGTCAACAGCGGAATTACGGTGAAGGGGGGCTTCGCGCCGACCTTCATCAGCCCGACGATGGGAGCGGGATGGTCCGTCAACGGTGGTGACGGTGGTGCCGGCGGACAGGGCGGGTATGACGACAATGGCTCCGCCCACACGGGAGACGGCGGAGCGGGTGGCCATGGCGGCACGGTCTCCGTGCAGTTCAGCGGCACGGTTGGTCCCGACTCGAAAGGTGTCCTTCCGGAAGTCGCGCTCGACGTGGAAGCCAATGGTGGTACCGGCGGAGCGGGTGCCGTGTCCAACGCCCAAGGCAGACAGCCGCTCTATGGCGGCAACGGGGGAGCAGGGGGGCGGGGCGGTCAGGCAGCGCTCAATGCCTCCGGCAATATTCAGTTCTATGGCGTCGGCCTGCGAGCGTCCGCCCTCGGCGGGAGCGGCGGGGAAGGTGGCAACTCGCCCACTCCGGGTGATCTTCTCGTGGAAGGCCATGGAGGCAAGGGCGGCGATGGCGGCGCCGGAGGTGTCGCGACACTTGCGTATCAGAACGGCAGTCTGACCGCCAGCACCCCTATAGGCCAGATCTTTCCGATGCAGGCTGATGCCGATGGCGGTAAGGGCGGCTACGCTGGTGGCGCGTTCGGTGGAAGCGGCAGTTTTGGCGGGACCGGCGGCAACGGAGGAAACGGCGGCACAGCCAGCGCGGAACTCGGCAGCGGCGGCCAGATCGTTTTCTCCGATCAGATGCAACCGGTGGACAGTCGAAATCAGCCGGGCAGCGGCGTAACCGCCAAGGCGAATGGCGGAGCGGGCGGGGAAGGTGGCACTGCCATCGACGGCAACATCCGCAATGAGGGTGGTGCGGGCGGCAACGGTGGGAATGCGGGCAGCGCGAGCGCCACCGTCCTTGGCTCCATCGATTACACCGCGAATGTTCCGGCAGGGCAGTCTGCTGCCGGGTTGATCGGGGGCGAGGGGGTGCTGGTGCAGGCCAATGGAGGCGCCGGTGGTGTCGGTGACGGCGCCCAGGGCACTATCGTAGGTGAAGGCGGCAATGGTGGTAAGGCAGGCGCTGGCGGGAGCGCTTCGCTGGCCCTTGGAGACGCTACGAACACGGCGACAATCAAAACGAACGGCCCATATACGCATGGCGCCCTGGTGCAGAGTATCGGCGGCGGTGGGGGCAATGGCGGTAGTGTCAGCTTCGTGCTGTCCGGCACGGGCGGTGGCGGTGCCGCGGGCGGCGATGGCGGTGCGGTCACGGTGAACTCGGACCACGCCTTTGTCACGGCCGGCAGCACATCGGGCGAAGGTAGTGTCCCGCTGATCGCACAGAGCATCGGCGGTGGCGGAGGAAGCGGCGGCGACGCCAGCGGAGTCGCCGTCGGTGCGGGTTTCGAGATCGGCGGCAACGGCGGCCAGGGCGGCAATGGCGGCGCGGTGAAACTCACGCTGGGCCAGAACAGCGTGTTTGGCAGCCTCGACCAGAGCGGTGGCGCGGGGATACTCGCGCAAAGCATCGGCGGCGCCGGCGGCAACGCCGGCAGCGCGACGTCGACCGGCGGGGGGCTGATCAACATGGTGATCGGCGGGGACGCCCGCGGCGGCGGCTCGGGCGGCCAGGTCACTGTCGACAACGGCGCACTCGTCACGACCTACGGCGACCATGCCGCCGGTATCAAGGCACAGTCCATTGGCGGCGGCGGCGGCAATGGCGGCAACGCCACCGCGTTCACTGTCGGCGGCCCCATGTCGAGCGCTGTTGCCATTGGCGGACAAGGCGGCAGCGGCGGTCAGGCGGGCGCAGTTTCGCTGACGAATACCGGGCAGATCTCGACCTATGGTTCGGATGCCGAAGGAGTCCTGCTGCAAAGCATCGGCGGTGGCGGCGGCTCCGGCGGCAGCGCCACGGCGCGTGCCGTTGCGCTTTCGCCCAGCCCCAATGTTCCGGCGATCAGCGTCAGTGTCGCGATCGGCGGCACGGGCGGGACCGGCAACACCGGTGGCGATGTCACGCTCAACAATTCCGGTCTGATCACCACAGCGGGCGATAGCGCGATCGGCGTGTCGGCGCAGTCCGTCGGTGGCGGCGGCGGCACCGGTGGCGACGCAACGGCCGCGTCCTATTCCGGGTCGGCCGCCAAGGGGGCTTCCCTTTCGGCCGCTGTCGCGATCGGCGGCAGCGGCGGTAGCGGTGGCACGGGAGGCGCCGTCAATCTGGCCAACTCGGGGCTGATCGCAACCCTGGGCCAGGACGCCTACGGGGTGCTCGCGCAGTCGGTCGGCGGGGGCGGCGGCAATGGCGGCGCGGGCGATGCGGCGGCAACGTCGTCTGACTCCAAAGCCAGCTTCAGCGCGACGATCGCGGTCGGTGGAACGGGGGGGACGGGCGGAACCGGCGGCAAGGTCGGCCTGACCAACGACGGTTCGATCGCGACGCGCGGCGATGGCGCGGACGCCGTGTTCGCGCAGAGCGTGGGCGGCGGTGGCGGCGCCGGCGGTGGTGGCGCCGCGGCCGCGGCCGCTGGCAAGCTGGCCATCTCCGTGGGTGTCGGCGGCAAGGGCGGTGTCGGCGGCGACGGCAATACCGTGACCGCGATCAACCATGGCAACATCGTCACCCGTGGCACGGCTTCGACCGGCATCTTCGCGCAAAGCGTCGGCGGCGGCGGTGGCAAGGGCGGCAAGGGTGGCGCGACCGCGGGCGGCGCCGGCGGCTTCGATACGATCTCCAATGCCCAGGCGATGTTCGGCATTCTGGGTCAGGGACTCGGCCTGAACCAGGATGTGCAGAACCTCGGCAACAATATTCTCCAGGTCGGCGTGCTCGGCGAGAAAATCAAGGCGACCTATACCGATCTGAAAGCGATCTTCGCGCAGCCGCAACCCGGGTCGAACCCGCTGGGCACCGCGAACCAGATCAGCGTCGGCGTGTCGGTCGGCGGCAGCGGCGGCGCGGGTGGTCAGGGCGGCGCGGTGAACGTCACCGACACCGGCGCGATCGGCACCTTCGGCGCGCAATCCCACGGCATCTTCGCGCAGAGCGTTGGCGGCGGCGGCGGCAGCGGCGGCGCGGCGAGTTCGGCCGGCAAGGCAAACAATGATGCGAAGGTGCAGACCGCGGTCGCCGTCGGCGGCAGCGGCGGCGCGGCCGGCTCGGGCGGCGCGGTGAGTGTCACGAAGGATACGAGCGGCACCATCCAGACTCAGGGCGTGGAAGCGTTCGGCATTTACGCGCAGAGCGTGGGCGGCGGGGGCGGCAACGGCGCGCTGGCGGGGGCCATCAGCGGTTCGCTGAAAAGCCTGTCCGTCGCCGTGGGCGGCAACGGAGGCGGGGCCGGCGACGGCGGCACGGTCGGCGTGAGCACGTCCGACACCAGCATGGATACCGGCATCCAGACGACAGGCAAACACAGCATCGGGGTCCTCGCACAGAGTGTCGGCGGCGGCGGCGGTGTCGTGACGACGATGAGCTCCGATGAGACGTTCGACCCCTCCAAAATCATCGTGAATCCTCAGGGACGGCTCGGCGACATCTACGGGATGCAACTGAGCTTCGGCGGTCAGAACCGCAGCTCCGGCAAGGGCGGCAAAGTCGATGTGGCGGTCAACGGCAACATCTATACCCAGGGGCTCGACGCGCACGGCGTGGTCGCCCAGTCGATCGGCGGCGGTGGCGGTCTCGTGGTCGGCGGCCAGGTCAATCTGCCCGCGGGCGGCACCGGCGGGGCGGGTGGCGCTGGCGGCGATGGCGGCCCGGTCGCGGTCAATGTCAAATACGGATTTATCGGAACTGACTCCGACGGCGCTTATGGCGTGATCGCGCAGTCGATCGGCGGCGGCGGCGGCTTCGCCGGCGATCCGTCGAAGGTGCAGTCGTACCAGTCCGGCACGGGCCTCGACATCAAGGCGAACAGCGGCAACGGCGGCACGGTATCCGTTGGCGTCAACGGCGCGCTCATTTCGACAAGCGGCAGTTTTGCGCCGGCGATCTTCGCGCAGTCGGTCGGCGGTGGCGGCGGGGTCGAGGCCTATAACGTCGACGGCGGGGCTCAGCAGGTGCTGGCGCGTGGCACCGCAGGTGGTGCGGGCGCCGGCAACGCGGTGACGGTCGCGGTGACCAACGGCTCCATCGTCCGTGCGTTCGGCGCAGGTTCGGACGGTATCCTCGCGCAGAGTGACGGCAAGTCGTCGGGCCCGATTCAGATCTCGGTCGATGCCGGCTCGTCGGTAATGGGCGGTTCGGAGTCCGCCCTCAAGTCGCACGGGGCGGCGATCCACCTGCTCGGCGGCACCAACAATCAGATCACCAACGCCGGCACCATCACCACCACCTCCAACGGGCACTATGCGATCCTGGCGGAAAACGGCGCGGCGAACAACACGCATCTCACCAACACCGGCACCATCACCGGCAACATCAGTCTCGGACCCAGCGGCACCAGTGTCGTCAACAATCTGGCCGGCGGCGTGATCGCCACACCCGACGCGCTGAACGTCGGAGGCGGCACGGTGACCAACGCAGGCACGCTCAAAGTCGGCGGCGCCGGGTCGACCGGCACGCCGGTGCTCACCGGCAATCTCGTGCAGGGCCCGACTGGCGCGCTGAACGTCCAGATCGATCCGGCCAACGGACGATCTGATCTGCTCAACATCACGGGTACCGCCTCGCTTGCCGGCAAGGTGCAGGTCGACCCCGTGAGCTATCTGAAGAGTACGAGCACCGTACTGTCGGCGGCCGGCGGAATCCAGCCCGATGCGACGCTCGCCGGTACCTCGACGCCGGTCTACCGCTTCACGCCAGTGATGCAGGGCAACACCGTCGCGATCAAGACCGATGCGGACTTCGTGGGCGCGAGCAAGGGTACTTCGGCCACACAGCAGAGCGTCGCAGCCAACCTTGACCGGCTGTGGAACAGTGCGGATCCCGCCTTTGCACCCATCTTCGGAGCCTTCGGTAACGTCGGCAGCGCGCAGGGCTATGCGCAGACGCTGACCGCCGTCTCAGGCCAGGAACTGCTCGGCATCGCTGCGGCGCGCTACCAGGCGAGCCAGGCGTTCGCGCGTTCCGTCTTCAGTTGCCCGGTGTTCGCCGATGACGACACCACCGTGAGAAAGCAGGGCTCCTGCGTGTGGTTCCGCGCCTCGGGCATGTGGGAAAACCGCAGCGCCGACGCTTCCTTCCCGGGCTTCGGCTGGCAAGGTTCGACGATGAAGGTCGGCGGTCAGGTCGAACTGCAGCCCGGCTGGTTCCTCGGTGGTGCCATTGGCTACGAGACCGACCGCTTCACCGGCAACGACAACCTGACGAGCGCCAACGGCAATGCGCTTCTTGGCGTCGTCGCGCTGAAGCACGAGGTTGGGCCGTGGACTTTCACCGGTGCGGCGGACGCGAGCTACGGCTGGATGAACAGCTCGCGCGTCATCCCGGGCGCCAACGCGGTGGCGACCGCCTCGCCCGATTCGTACACGCTCGGACTGCACTTGCGCGCGGCCTACCAGATCCCGTTCGACCGCTTCTACCTGGAGCCGGCGCTCGACGCCGATCTGAACGACGTCAATCTCCCCGGCTACACGGAGAGCGGTGCGGGTGCACTGAACCTGAAGGTGAAGAGCGCGAACAGCGTCATTGCGACCGGCACACCGAATCTGCGGATCGGGACGCGTGCGCAGATCGGGTCAGCGACGGTCGACGCCTATGTCGGCGCCGGGGTCAGCTTCATTGCAGGCAATAGCTACACGACCGACGCGTCCTTTGCCGCTGCCCCGGGTTACGGCAGCTTCACCAATACGCTCAGCAATGCACACGTCGCAGGCAAGTTCTCCGCCGGTGTGGAGGTGTATACGACCAAGCGCCTCGATGTGCGTCTGGAGTACGACGGGGTCGTTGCCGCGCACGAGGTGGAGAATGGCGGCCAGGTCCGGCTCAAGTACAGATTCTGACAACGTCGTGGGGACAGTGCATCCGTATGCCGGGCGTGGCCGATAACATCGACGGAAAAACTTCGCCTGGCAACGACTTACGTTGGTTTGAAATCGTTGTCCCGAAAATCACCGGCAGCCCGATCGGTAGCCGCGGCACTGAAATACACTGCTTCCAGCTCGGGCGACTGCGTGACTCCGCTCTTGCGGATGAGATCATAGACATATGTGCCGGGCACCGTCTCGGTCCTGGTCAGCGCGAGAGCGACATCGCACAGAATCGATTCGTTTCGCGCGAGCAGGTCGAAGCAGCGCTCGTTCATCGTAAGCGACTCGGCACGACCGTTTCCCAGTGCTGAATATTTCGACGCATGATGGGCGCGTTCAGCTTGACGGAGACAGTTAGCCATGTCGAACGCAGCGGGCCGTACGCATCCGCATCGC
>Ga0160459_100124_pt1 | contig 58094 bp, 56 predicted proteins | sample HID1973K_E6MG_FD_108208 | JGI IMG/M metagenome (GOLD analysis project Ga0160459, IMG submission 108208) | Enriched mosquito-associated microbial communities from UW Madison campus, WI, USA - HID1973K_E6 MG | ecosystem: Host-associated > Arthropoda: Insects > Digestive system > Unclassified ...
TCAAAGCCGGGGCAGCCCGACGCGCCCCGGTCCATCGTACACATTCGGCATGCGCTCAGGCGGCGAGGCGTTGCGCGCTCATCGACGGGCGCTTGGCCTGCGGCGGAAACACGTTCCAGGTGCCGTCGTCGTGGCGGAAGAAGATGATCGCGAGCGGGCCGCCCGGATGCTGCGCCTCGATGCAGACATAGCGCGCGCCGGTCATGTGCGAGCGGCACAGACGCACGACGCGTGCCGGATGCGCGGGTGTCGGGGCGAGCCATTTGTCGACGGCCCAGTGCAGCGAGTTTTCGGCGGTTTGCATGATGGTCTCCTCGGAATCGATCGGCACGGCGTGCGGTTCAGGCTGCGAGCGCCGCGTTCATGCGGCGGCGGCGTTCGGCGGCGACATAGGCGCGAAACAGGCCCGACACTGCGCGCAATGCGGCGCGCGGGTGGACGAAGCACGCTTGCACCTGACGGCTGCGGGCGCGGCCGTCGAGGCACCACGTGACGAAGTGTTCGCAGTTGTTGGTCAGCAGGTGATACTTGTCTTCGCCGAGGCGGCTGCGCGCGCGGCTCACCGCTTCCATGCCGACGAACTTCGCGGCCGGGTTCTGATGGATCGTGACTTCGTGGCCAGCGGCGAACTGTTCGACGGTGACTTCTTCGACCGGACCGCGATGCAGCGACTTCGCGAAGCCGGCGTAGTGGATGACCATGCCGTTGCCGGCGTAGATGCCGTGGTGTTCGTAGCCCGAGCGGCGCGTAACGAGTTCGGTGCCGAGCGCCGGTTCGTCGTCGAGCGAGAAACCGCTCACGGCGGCTTGCTGGTCGATCAGTCCGGATTGTTGGTTGGTGGTCATGGCTGGCTCCGATTCTTTTTCAGCTTGGCGTCAGGTGTTTGTTTGGCGCCGGGTTGCCTAACCATTTGCATCTTCCTTGCCAGCTTTCATAAGCCGTTGATTTTCAACAACTAACGACATTTTTGGAGGGATTCTCGAAGGCTTTGTGTTTTAGATCAGCCAACAGTTTTCGCCGATGTTTGTTGGGCTGGGTGCGCCAGATTTCCAGACGCCCGAAAGACGGGGCGGCACGCGTGGAGAGGCATCTGGTCGCGCTGCTTCCGATGTGTTGGGTGGTTGCTGCTACGCCAACATCGTCTGTCGGTTGGCATCCAACTGATGCGGCTGTGTGATAGCCGATGCGAGGAGCGATCAATCCGGCCGAAAGCCCGCGCAATCGGCCAATGGTCGAAAAGCGCCGGCATGGGATGCCGGTCGGCATGAGCCTTGCATTAAGTCCGTGCGTCCTGCCTGCAGGCATTCACGGAGAAACCGACATGTGCGCTCTCACCGTCACCGATCTTCATTACGACCGCGAGCTGGATCACGCGGCGATGTCGGCCATCAACGGCGGAGGCGGCGCGCCATGGGTCTACGGCTGGATCACGCCGTATGTCGATCGCCCGTCGGGCGGCGCGGGCGGCGGCGCTGTCGTGAATCTCATAGACGTTACGAACAACATCTATGAGGTCACCAACAACGTCACCAACATCACGGTCGGCCAGATGATCAACCAGTTCCAGAACGTCGCGGTCAGCAACACCGGCAACGGCGCGACGCTGACGGTCAATCCGAACTCAGTGGCGGGAAACCGCGCGGGCTGATCCGTGCACATCAAGATTCGTTTCGCGCGCGGGTTGGGTCACAATGGGCGGGACCGTCCGCAACAGTCGCCCGACGCCGCGCCATCCAGCATTCCGGAGGTTGCCATGACCTTCAGCACCGAGTTTCGATGGACCTCCGCCGCCCGCACCGACACCGGCTGCGTGCGGCAGATCAACGAAGACGCGCTGCTCGATGCGCCCGAGCGCGGCCTGTGGGCCGTGGCGGACGGCATGGGCGGCCATGCGGTCGGCGACCTGGCGAGCCGGATGGTCATCGAGAGTCTCGCGAAGGTGTCGCCCGCGGGCGATCTGGCGGGCGTCATCGCCGATGCCCGCACGCGGCTTCTCGATGTGAACGAACGGCTACGCCTGGAGGCGGCGCGGCGCCAGGTTTCGCGTATCGGCAGCACGGTGGTGCTGCTCGTGGCGCGCGACGGCGCGTGCGGTTACGTGTGGGCCGGCGACAGCCGTATTTATCTGCTCCGGCAGGGACGGCTGATGCAGCTCACGCGCGATCACAGTCATGTCGAGGAACTGAAGGCGCGTGGGCAACTCACGGCTGAGGAAGCGCTGCATCATCCGGCGCAGCATCTGATCACGCGCGCGGTCGGCGCGCTCGACATTCTCGAACTCGACGAGAACACGTTTACCCTGAACGATGGCGACACGTTTCTGCTATGCAGCGACGGGTTGTCGAACGAGGTGAGCGAAGCGGAGATGGCGAGCGAACTCGCGCCCGGCAATTGCGAGACGGCGGCGCAGAAGTTGTTGGAGATCGCCCTGGCGCGGGGCGGACGCGACAATATTTCGGTTGTTGTCGCGCATGCGGAGGATTTGATGGCGTCGGATAAGACGCAGGTGAATCCGTCGATTTGAGGCGGGACGCGAATGTAATGACATGAAAGCCTGATAGTTGATTCGGATTTTTCGCCCTTTCTGCGTTCCTTGTTGTGCGATAGCCTGACGCAAGCTAGACATATTCCTGCCACTTGGGCACACCTCCCATTTGTTTCGTTCAATCAGCCTTTTCAATGGAGGCTCATGGCCGACGACATTTTCATACGTATTGAAGGTATCGATGGCGAGTCGCAGGATCCGACTCGGGCAGGCGAGATACAAGTCAGTTCATGGAATTGGAGCATTCAACAAGATGCCGCCTATCTAACAGGATCAGGGGGCGGCGCACCTCAGGCCACGGTTGGAGACCTTACGTTCATACATGCCATCGACCGCGCCACTCCGAATCTCGCGGTCTATTGCTATCACGGCAAGCACATTCGTCAAGCAACGCTGACGATACGCAAAGCAGGCGGCATACCGTTCGAGTATTTTCGAATGACAATGAATGACGTGGTTATTACTCACGTCAGTCCGGCGAGTGGAGGGAACATGGCGATTGAGACCGTTAGCCTTTCCTTTTCGTTGATGAAGCAGGAGTATTTCCCACAAAGCAATACTGGCGGATCTCTGGGCGCGGTGACTGGCGTAATTGATTTGCGGCAGTTCCGTCGGCGCGAACAATGAGCTATGAGAGTCTCGTTCGTGACGAAAATCCGCCTGCCAGTCGCTACAGCTATGGTGACCTGCACGACTTGACGAAGGAAGAGCTTCATCTATGCATTCTTGTCGAGGTCGTCTGCCAACACTTTGGTACCGCTGATGTTATCGGAGTATTCGCGATGGTTCTCGGCGCGCCGATCCTCAGCACGCGCACAAAACCGGGAGGGGCGATCGCTGGTACTTCACTCGCTTCCACGATCTGTCGTGAGTTGCTGAACGTAAGAGTTGAGCGACGGCTCCCTACCCTCGTGGGATTCTTTTCCATACGTGTCAGGTACGTAACGCACCTGGGCGCGTTCGTCGGCAGGTGGGTGCCGTGGATCGCCGTTCCAATCATGGCTTATGATCTCGTCGCAATCGAGATGAAGACCATCGTGCGCTATAACGCACTCGTTCGACCGGAGGATCGGATCAATGATGCAACCGTCGGCACTTTCGGCTGACCTAGAGGCCCTTGTCTTGAAGCACGGCCATAAGGCGAAGCATCAAGCACTTATGCTCAGCGACCGGATAGACCAAGATCTTGAAATGGCGCCGGAGGCAGCGGCCGACCTGGTCACGGAGTTTTTCGAACGCTTCGCCGTTGATCCCGGCGACTTTGACTTCAATCGATACTTTCCGTGGCAGGGGATCAGGATTCCGTGGCTAACGAAATGGCTGCTCAGGCTTTGGGGTGTTGTCGATTACGGACAAGCCGAGCCGCTTACGCTTGGCATGTTTCAGCACGCGATCGAGTCTGGTAAATGGGACACGGTCAGACTTCGGTTGGTCGGTAAGCAACTATGCGATCCTGGATAAGGCTCTCTAGTGCCGCCCCGTAGCGGGACACGCTGCTACACCGTCACGAAAACGGGATCCGGCGAAATCCTCCCCGATACGCCTGATAAGCCGAAATGCAATGAAGGCACGCCCTTCACCCCTCCGCCTCCCGATTCTTCTGCGCCGCCGCCCGAAACTCCTTCGAATGCAGCCCATGCTTCTTCAAAAGCATCTGCAAATGCGACCGGTTCATCTCATACCGCCGCGCGAGTTCCGCGACCGTCCCGCCGGTTTCCTGCAAGCCCCGCTCGAGAAACGCGCGCTCCGCCTCATCGCTTGCGACGCGTTTCGCTTCCGCAAGCGAACTGGCCGTCGCGATGCCGTTGCCGCTCGCCGCCGGACCGCCCATCGCCAGCGAGAGTGATGACTTCGGGCGAATATCCACGGGCAGATGGTCGATGTCCGCCATATCGCCCGCCAGACAGGCGAGCCGGTACACCACGTTCCTCAACTCGCGGATATTCCCCGGATAATCATAGTTGCGCAGAAAATCGCGCAGCCTCGGCGACAGCTTCACCGGCCTGCGCTTCAACGTCGCCGCCGCTTCATCGCCGAAATAGGCGAGCAACAGCGAAATCTCGTCACGACGTTCGCGCAACGCCGGCAGCGTCAGATGAATCACGCTCAGCCGATAAAACAGATCCTCGCGAAAACGCCCTTCTTCGCAGAACTTGCGCAAGTTGCGATTTGTCGCCGCGACGATGCGCGTATCCACCCCGATCGGCTCATCCGAACCCACGCGCTGAATCTCGTGCGCTTCGAGCACGCGCAACAGTTTCACCTGCCCCGACAAAGGCAACTCACCGATTTCATCGAGAAAGATCGTGCCGGTATGCGCGCTTTCGAATTTGCCCTTGCGATCGTTGGTGGCACCCGTGAACGCACCCTTGCGATGCCCAAATAATTCGGACTCCAGCAGATTATCCGGAATGGCGCCGCAGTTCACGGAAATATACGGCTTGTCCGCGCGCGAGCCGTTCGCGTGAATGACCTTCGCCATCAGTTCCTTGCCGGTGCCGCTTTCGCCGTCGATCAACACGGGCAGATCCGTCGGCGCGGCTTTCTCCGCGATTTCCAGCGCTTCGAGCAGCTTCGGGTTATCGCCGAAGGTGCCTTCGAACACGAAGCTGCGCTCGATCAGCGCCTGCCGCCGCGCGCCTGCCGGCAGATCGCGCTTCGGCTCCGCGGCCGCCGCCTGCACGAAACGCTCCTTGTGCGATAACTGCATGACTTCGTCGCGCAAGGTGCTCGCCTGCCGCAAGAGCTTTTCGATCTCGGGCCGTTCGAGGCGCGAGGTCCATCTGAGCGTCGAGCGCAGAATCTCGATTTTCTCGATGAGTCCCGCATACGAAATCGCCGATGTCGCTGGCGCGCTGGTATCGCTTTCCGGTTGATCGAGTATTTTCATGCTGCGCTCAGTTGCTTTTGCACGAGTTGGTAGTACATGCCCTTTCGCGCGACGAGTTCGTCGTGCTTGCCCTGCTCGACGATCCCGCCTTCGTACAGCACGAGAATCTTGTCGGCGCGCATGATCGTCGAGAGCCGGTGCGCGATGATCACCGCCGTGCGCCCCTTCAATATCTCCTGCATGTTGCCGAGAATATTGCTTTCCGATTGCGTATCGAGCGCGGAGGTCGCTTCATCGAACACAAGCAGACGCGGGTCGTGATAGAGCGCGCGCGCGATGCATAGCCGCTGAATCTGTCCGCCCGAAAGGCCCACGCCGCGCTCGCCCACCACTTGCTCATAACCTAGCGGCATCTTCGCGATGAACGCGTGCGCGTCGGCCATCTTCGCCACTTCCTCGATGCGCCTTCTATCCGGCGCTTCATCGCCGCTCGCGATGTTCTCCGCGATCGTGCCCGAGAACAGCAGATTGCTCTGCATCACATAGCCGATCTGCGCGCGAAAGAAACCCTTGTCGACGACGTTGATATCGTAGCCATCTACCGTCATCTTGCCTTCGCTCGGCGCGTAGAAGCCGACGAGCAGCTTCGCGAGCGTCGTCTTGCCCGAGCCGCTGCGCCCGACGATCGCGATCAGCTCGCCCGGCCTGATATCGAAGCTGATGTTCTCCAGCACATAAGGCGCATCGCCTTCGCCATATCGGAAGTAGACGCCGTTGAAGCTGATATCGCCTTGCAGGTCGGGCAGCATGACGCGCTGCTGCATGTCCTCGGGCTTCTGTTCCGGTTCGATGTCGAGCACGTCGCCGAGCCGCTCCATCGCGACGCCCGCGTCGTTCAGCAGGCTCCACAAGTTGATGAGCCCCATCAGCGGCGCAAGCACGCTCCCCATGTAGGCATTGAACGCGATCAGTTGCCCGATGGTGAGTTCGCGCGCGAGCACGAGATTCGCGCCGACCCACAACACGCCGATGGTCGTCGCCGCATTCAGCACCTGGCTGCACAGGCCCACCGCGATATTGAAGCGCTGCGACTTGTATTGCACTTCCAGCGACTTCGCGTACTTCTTCTCCCACTTCAGGCGCACCGGCCGTTCGATGCCCATGCCCTTGACCGTCTCCACGCCGCCGAGCGCTTCCATCAGATAGGAACGCGCGTCCGTGCCTGCCGAGAACGTTTCGCGCGCGTTCTGCTTGATGCGCGGCGTCGCGACGATGGTGAGCACCATCATCGGAATCACGAACGCGATCAGCAACAACGTGAGCTTCACGTTGTAGAGGAACATGATCGTGAAGTAGATGAAGATCATCACCAGGTTCAGCACGGTCGATACGGTCGATTCCGTGAGGAACGCGCGGATCGTGTGATTCTCCTGAAAGCGCGCGAACACGTCGCCGGTCTTGCGCTTCGCGAAGAAGCCGAACGGCAGCGAGAACGTGTGCCTGAAGAATTGCGACATCATCGCGAAGTCCATGTTGCGGACCATGAAGTTCGCGAGGTAGGCGCGTATCGTCGTCATCAGTTGCGTGAACGCACTCGCGATCACGAGCCCGAAGATCAGCACGTGCAGCAGGTTGACGTTCTGATGCACGATCACGCCGTCGAGAATGTTCTGGATGATGAGCGGCGGTATCACGCCCAGCACCTGAATGACGAAGGTCGCGAGAAAGAGATGCAGCAGGATCTTCTTGTACGGCTTCAGATAGCCGACGAAGCGCAGCCACGGCGAGCGCGACACGGCCTTCTGCGCGAGATCCTGTCCCGGCGTGAACAGCAGGCATGTACCGCTCCAGCCGCGCTCGAACTCGCCGACCGTCATCTTCCGAAAGCCGATGGCCGGATCCGCGACCCACACGTTGTCGCTCGACACGCCATAGATGATGATGTAGTGGTATCCCTCCCAATGCGCGATGAACGGCATCTCGAAGCCGCGCAGCGATTCGAACGTGCACTGCACGCCGCGCGTCGTGAAGCCGAGCGATTCCCCCGCGCGCGAAAGCGAATCGAGCGTCGCGCCGGAGGTCGTCACGTTGGCGAGCTCGCGCAGCTTGCCGAGCGTCATGTTGATGCCGTAGTGGCGGCAGATCATCGCGAGACACGCGGCGCCGCAATCCATCTCTTCGGCCTGCTCGACCCACGCAAAACGCTTGATGACGCGTTCGCCCATCTCGGGCCTGGTGTGCAGATCGAGCATCGCGGGCAGCTTGCGGCGCTCGGCGAGCTTCTTTTGCCGCTGCAATTCGCGCTCGCTGAATCGGATGCGCTCTTCCAGCACTTCGCGCAGCTTCACGTTGCGCTCGATGATGAAATGCACCGTCTTCTCGGGAATCACGAGCAGGCGCGTATCGGCGCTCGCGATCGCGGACGCCATCTGCTCCTGACGCATCACGCAGGCTTTCTCGCCGAAGATCTCGCCGGGGCCGAGCGTCGCGATCACATGCTGCACGCCGCTCTCTTCGCGCACGATACGCACTTCACCCTGACGCACGACATAAAGACGCCGGTCGTCGCGCGAATCCTGCTTGAGAATCTCCTTGCCTTCGGCCACGCGCTTCACGCCGACGCTGCGCACGCATTCCTCGAGTTCCGCCTTGTCGAGCTTGCCGCGCAGATCGAACAGCTTTGCGACGAAGCCGCCCGCCGAGTTGATCGCGACATAGCTCGTGATGAACGCAAGCGCGGCGGGGTTCTTCGCGATGACGGGCTCGATCGCGACGCGCGGAATATGCAGCAGTTCGGTCTTGCCGGAGGAACGCACCGACGACTCATGGCGGTACTCGCGCAGCATGGCGATATCCGCGAAGGTCTCGCGCTCCTTCTTCACCCCCATGCTGATTTCCTTGCCGTGCTCCTCGGTGAAGATGCGTACGGACCCCGCCTTCACGATATAGAGCCCGTCGGCCGCATCGCCCGCATTGCAGACGGTCTCGCCGAAGCCGAAGCGGCGTGACACCGCGTGCGCCGCCAGATGCTCGATCTCCTCGCGCGTGAAGGGCGAGAGAATCTCGACCGACGAGAGAAACTCGGCGGGCGAATCAAGGCTCGATGGGGCGTCCATGTTCTATCGCGTTTCCGTTCGGGTCAGCGGGCTTCGATGACATGTTCCTGCGCGCGCGTCATCATCCATTCCTCGCGCAGCAGGCGGCGGATTTCCGCGGACACGTCTTCGTCGAGCTTGGCGGGATACTTGGCCGTCACCGCGAAGATTTCATACGACGCGCCGTCCGCCGAGACGAACGGCCCGAGCAGATCGCCCACTTCCGCGTTGAACACTTTTGCCTCGACCTCCGGCTTCATCTGACCGCGCATCACGCGGCCGATCACGCCGCCTTCGTCGCGCGTATCGGCAAGCGAATGCTCGCGCGCCATCTCGGCGAAGCTGTCGGGATCGTCGTTGAGATACGAGATCATCTCCTTCGCGCTGCCTTCGGTATCCAGCAGGATATGGCTCACCTCGATGCTGTCGAACTTCGGCGAATTGAGCTGGAAGTACTCTTCGACCTCGCGCGGCGTGCCGACCTTGTCGAGCATCTTCTCGTGATAGAGCGTATCGGTGATGAACACCTCGAACTCGTCGAGACTCACGTGCAGCGCATCGAGATAGTTGTTCATGTCCGCCGCGCGATGCAGCCCGCGAATGCGGCGGAACTGATCGGCGCGATTCTGGATGTCATCGTCGCTCACGACGATGCCGGACTTCTTCGCCGCGCGCACGGTCAGCTTGTCGCGCACGAGTTGCTCGATGAGACCGTCGAACTGACCGTTCAACTTCAACAACCTGATGAATTCGCCGACGTCGACCACTTCGTCGTCGATACGCACAATCGCCGTCATATCGTTCTCCGTTCGGTTCTCTGTTGAATTGCGCATCTTGTCCGCGTTGCGGCGTTCGTGTAACCCCCCATTCCTATCCCGCCACGTTGCGGAACGGATCGAGCCCGAGGTCGATCAGGCGCCGCTCGCGCACCACGATCTCAGCGGTCGCCGTCATGCCGTAGCGCAGCGGATACTTCGTGTCCGCGACCTGGTACGAATCGCGATCGAGCGTCACGCGTCCTTCATAAACCGGCTGCTTCGTGCCCGGGCTCGGCTTGGTCGCGGGCGAGATGAATGCGAGGGTGCCCTCGATCACGCCGTAGCGCTGATAAGGAAACGCGTTGAACTTGAGCTTGACGCGCTGCCCTTCACGCAGAAACGCGCGGTCGTGCTCGGCGATCTCGATCTTCAGCACCGGCTTCGCATTGGCGGGCGCGATGCCGCCGAGCGGCGTGTTCGCCTGAATCTTGTCGCCGGGCTGCGTCGAGGTCACATCGGTGATCACGCCCGAAACCGGCGCGAGAATCAGCAGAAAATTATCCTTGTCGATGTTCTCGAACTTGATGCGCGCCGCCGCGTCCGCGACCAGACGCGCCGTCTGTAGTTGCAGACGCAACTTGTCTTCGGTGCTCGCGATTTCGCGCATCGCGGCTTCGTATTGCAGACGCAGGCTCGTCGCTTCCTGGCCGCTCGTTTCGAGTTGACGCTTGGCCTGCGTGAAATCATGGCTCAGGCGAAAGTCCAGTTCCGCGAGGCGCGACTGCTCGACCCGATACGCGCCGTCTGCTTCGAGATACGTGTTGCGCTTCGCATCGACCTGCGTTTCCGCCACGCCGCCGCCGCCCGGCAATGCGAGCAGACGCTGAAAGCGGTCGTACTCGACCTTGGCGGCGTCGCGCGCGCGGCGCGCGTTTTCCAGCGTGCTGCGCGCTTCCTGCAACTGCGCCTTCTGACCTTCGGCGAGCTTGCTCGTACCTTCCGCGACGCGCTGCTGATGCTGATGCTCCTCCACGTCCATCTGATCCTTGAGCGCGGCGATGCGGCGCTCCATCAGCAGTTTCTTTTCGGGGAACTGCTTCCACTCGCGTTCGGCGTCATCCAGCTTCAGTTGCGCTTCGAGCGCATTCGTCGCCGCCTCGATCGCGCCGCGCGCATTCAGGCGGGCCACGACATCGTCCTTGCGCACGGGCTGCCCTTCGGCGATATAGAGGTCGGCGAGTTCACCATCGATCGGCGCATAGAAACGGCGCACTTCCGATTCGGGCGCGAGCGTGCCCTGCGCGCTGACCATCACGTCCGCATGGCCGACGAACGACCACACGAGCGCCGACGCGACCAGCGCCACCATCGCGAAGACGAGGCCCTGCGTGAGCCGCGCCGGCTCGGCGGTCAGAATGGCGATGCCTTCGGCGCCGTGCTCGCCGAGCGCCTCCGACAACGACTTAAGGTGTGCGTCTCTCTTCACTGCCCGTGCCTCCGCCGATCAGACTCAGCTTGGTATTGAGAAGTCCTGGTTCGAGCACCATGCGCAGGTCCTGCAGCGAACGCCGCTGCAAGTCCGCTTCGGTGTCGATCTCGCTGGCGAGCGCGGTCCATTTCGCCGTCGCGCTATCCGCCTTCACTTGCCTGAAGATACGCATGCCGCGCGTGGCCGCATCCTGCGCGTCGGACAGCAGGCGCGCCTGCGTCCTGAATACGTCCGACACGCCCGATTCGAGCCGCTGCGACCCGCCGATACCGCCATTCGTCCGATACTGCTGCCAGGCCGTTTGCGCCTGCGTCATCAGTGTCTGCGCGCGGCTGGTGGCCTTATCCTTGAGCGCCGCGACTTCGGGCGCGACCGCCTTCGCGTAGAACGTGTCGGCATCGAGATCGAGGGTTTCGTAGAACGACAGCAGCGCGTCCTCATAATTCTTCGCGCCGCGCGCTTTCTGCACATCGGCGAACTGCGCGGCCACGGCCTTCTTGTGCGCGAGTTCCTTTTGCACCGTGGGCGACCATGTACCTTGCGGCAGCTTCTGCAGGCCATCGATTGCCTGCGCGCTCTGGCCGCGATTCCACGCATCGGCGACGCTCGTGTACTGCGCGAGCACATCGGCCGGGGGCAACTGGCTCGCGCTCATCTGTTTGAATTTTTCCTGGAACGGCGGCGTCGAAAAACTGGTCTTGCCCACCGAACCCGCGAGCGGCGCGAGGCTTGCGCCATTGAGACCGCGACGCAGACCGGCATAGGCATCGAGATCGGCGCGCACGCGGTCGAGACCTGCGAGGCGCGGATATTTATCGGCGTATTCCTTCAGCGTCGCGTTGATCGCATCGGGATCGTCCTGGCCGAGACTCTTGATGATGCTCGCATTGAGCCGGTCGATGGCCGCGAGATAAACGGAGTCGTCGCTTTGCAGCTTGCGCAGATGGCTCAGCGCGAGCGCATAGGGATCGCGGAACTCGGGCACGTAGCCCGCGATGCGGTCCAGATCGCGCTGATGCCCCCCCGCGTCCGCTTCCCAGTGCTTCAGGATCGCGCTGATGCGCGACTCATCGCCATACATGCGGATCGGCGCCTCGGCCCCGCCGCGACCCATCACGAAGCTTTCCAGCTTGCCGATCCATTCGAGTTCGTCGACCAGCGAATGCACATCGGGGTTGTGCTCGGCGAGCGTTCGCATCTGCGCGATGATCGCGTCCGCGCTCGCGAAATCGCCCTTCTTCAACGCGGCGAGCCAGCGCGGCACGTTCGATTTGAGCACGGCCTCGGTGTTCATCGACGCAAACTGCGTGTCCTTCGGATGCGTCTTGAGGTAGTCGTTGGTGACCGTGGCCGCCTCGCCGAATTCGCCGCTCGACATCAGCGACTTCGCCTCACGCTCGGGCATTCCGATGTAAAAGAGCGCCGAACCGCCCGCGACGAGCACGGCCAGCACGCACGCGAGCACGATGCGCGTGCGGCGCGCGGCGTGCGGGTCGTCGCTGGCGAGCGCGCGGCGCACTTCGCCCACGAACAGCGCGAACTTGCTGCGCTTCGCGGCACGCGCGTCCGGGCGCTTTTCCTCGGCGGGCACGGGCTGCGCTTCTTCGTTGACCTCGTCTTCGCGGGCTGCCGCCTGATCGACGCAGAAGATATCGAGGAACGAATGCGCCGAGCCGACGAACGTGGTCTTGTCGCTGTCGAATTCGTCGTCGTGGTGAGTCGGCGCGACGGCTTGCGCCACCATCTCGGTGAGCGTCGATTCGCCTTCGTCGCCGTGCAGTTGCACCCGGTACGCGAAGTGCGTGCCGCCGAACGCGACCGTATCGCCGTTCTTCAGCTCGACCGCCGACGCGCCGAGCCGCTCGCCGTTGATGAAAGTTCCATTGGTGCTGCCGAGATCCTCGACGAACGGCGCGCCGCCCTTGATGAAGACGTGCGCGTGCCGCCGCGACACGTAATTGACCTGATGCGGATACTGCTCGCGATAGCGCGAAAAGGTCTCGTCGGTCTTGCTGACGAGAAACGGGAACTGCGCGAGTTCGACCGGATGCAGGCCGAGATCGTCGCGCTGCGGCGTGAGCGTAAGGCCGACAGGCTTCGGCGCGTCGAGCCGCCGTGTGCGCGGCGCGAACTGCACGCGATACGAAAGCCGGCTGCCGAATGAAATGGTGTCGCCGTTTCGGACGCGCGCGGGCGTGTCGCGCACGGGCGTGCCATTCACGGCAGTGCCGTTCTTGCTGCCGAGATCGGCGATATAGACGAGCCCATGCTCGACGAAGATGCGCGCATGGCGGCGCGAAAGCTGCGCCACGACTTCGGCGGGGCTCGTGTCGAACGGCGCCTCGGTGCGGCCGATCGCGAAGAGATTCTCGTCGATACGGATTTCCGTGAGCCGCTCGGCAAGCTCGCCGGCAAGCTCTGGATGCGGCGCGGGCTTGAGGATGACGTCGAACGCCTCGCTCACGCCGGGCTGCTGTATCGCGACGGAAACGCCTTGAGCCATGTCCATGTCACGAGGTACGTCCAGAGGAATGCCCGGCAACGCCGGGCGCATGGACAGGTTGGACGGCGCCGAAATCGATGTCATGTGCAACCGGCGGCTGTTGAGAGTTTAAGTCACGCATCGTCGTAGTCAATCGTGCAGCAGCGGCTCGTCATGCAAATGACGGGCGATTTAAAAACGATCGTTAGTTATTCATATCATTGCGTTCGACGTAATTCGTGAAGCGCTTCACTTCACCTCGTCCTTGCTCGCGCTCTGCACGTCGATCATCGGCCAGCCGCCGCCGAGCGCCTTATACAGCGTCACCGTGTCGGACAGAATCTGCTGATGATTCGCGAGCAGCGCGAGTTGCGCGGCGAGCAGTGTGCGCTCCGTCTCGAACACCTGAAGCTGCGAGATCACGCCCTCTTTCAGTTGCGCGTCGATCTGCGCGGCGACGATCGTCAACTGATCGACTTCCTGCTGCAACTCGACGCGCTGCTTCGTGTGCGAATCGAGATTGACGAGCGCATTCTCCACTTCCTCGAATGCGTTCATCACCGTGCTGCGATATTGCTGCTCGGCGACCTGCGTCTGCGCTTCGGTCGTCTTCACGTGGGCGCGCACGGACGGATCGAGAATCGGGATATTGATGCTCGGCACGAAGCTCAACGTGAACATCTTCAGCAGGTCGGTCAGCTGAAAGCTCGCCGAGCCGGCGCGGCCGGTCAGATTGATGGTCGGCAGTTGCGCGAGCTTCGCCTGGCCGACGAGGTCATAGGCTTCGAGCACGCGATACTCGGCCGCGATCAGATCGGGACGGCGCGCGAGCAGTTGCGACGGCAGGCCGCTCGGCACCGGCGGAACTTGCACGCGCTTTTGCAGCTTGCCGTCGGGCATTCTGAATTCGCCCGCGGGCACGCCGATCAGCGTGGAGAGCGCATTGTTCGCGAGATCGCGCGAGCGGCGCAGTTCCAGCAGCTCGCGCGTCAGACGATTGAGTTCCGCGCGCTGCGTGAGCACCTGCGTCTTCGGCACGAGACCGTTCTTCTGCATGCCTTCGAAGATCGTCAGGATCTGCTGGTTCGTGGTGATGGTCTGCTGCTGCTGGGCGATCTGATCGTCGAACTGGAGAATCTGGAAGTATGTCGTCGATACGAGCGAGACGAGTTCGAGATAGCCCGCGCGCCAGTCGGCCTCGGTCGCGCGGAATTCGGCTTTCTGCGCCTGCACGCCCTTCTCGACCGAGCCCCAGATGTCGATGTCCCAGCTCACCTGCGTCGCCAGGTTGTACTGCTTCGAGAACTTCTGGCCGGTGGTCTTCTCGAAGCTCGCGCCAGCGCCCAGATCCATCGACGGCAACGCGCCCGCGCGCGCCTCGCCGATCTGCGCACCCGCAACCTGAATGCGCGCGGCCAGCACCTTGATGTCGAAGTTGTTGCTGATTGCCTTTTCCACCAGCGCGTCCAGAGTCGGATCGTGGAACTGCTTCCACCAGTCGGGCTGGATGGTGTCGGACGCGGCGACCTTGGATGAGTCGATTTTCGTGAAGGCGGTTTTCTCGGGGGTATCGGGACGCTGATAGGTCGGCACTTTCACGTCGATGCAGCCCGACAGCAGCGCCGCGGCAATGAGCGCTGGCAGCACGGCCCCTTTTCGCTCGATGGTCACGCGCAACGATGACAACAAGGCTTGCACGATCTCGCTCCCGGTGAACGCGCACCGACGGTCAGGTTTTAGTGATGAGAAGCGCGGCGCCCGTTCGGTTCTTCAAGTAAATCACACGGCGCGCCGGGACTCCATACGGGTTAAGTCACGTGGCGCGCGCGTGCTCTTTGACACGTCGCGCGCCCGTGACGCGGTCCGGCTGGAGGATGCGACCCTCGCCGGAACCGCGACGCCCCGGAATGCGGGCGGTGTTACAGCGGAGATCCCCGTACCCCGCTTTTACTGCTGACGGCATGGATGCTTTACTGCGTCGGCGCGCCGTTCATTCCGCGCGCCGATCGCTTCATGCGAGATTGCCCGCCAGGCCGAAGTTGACGTTGGCGATGTTGCGCGCGTCCTGCTTCGGCGCCACCGTGGATTGCGACTTGAGCGCCTCGGCGAACGCGATGTTGCTGCCGTTCTGGTTGAACGTGGTCTGCGTCTGATTGATGATCTGCTGCGGGTTGAACGGCATCGAGAGCGTCGCCCCGTCCATCGAGATGAAGCCGGGGAACAGCACGGCACTGCCTCCATGCACGGCCGACATCGCACGGCGGTCGAGTTCGGTGGTGACGGGAAGGTCCTTGATGGTCAACGTCTTCATTTCCGTGCTCCTTGGGTGCGCATCGCGCATTCGGTGGTGGCTTCAACAACTTGTCTGCTTGCAACCAATCAATGCATAGGGTGTGCCAACCGCGTCATGCACCTGCTGTTTTTCGTGTCCGCCCTTACTGCATATGGCTCTCGGCGGTACCTGAAATTTCTTGCCGTAACCATCGTGATGTCGTTCGACCAACACTTCGGACTCCGACTGTCGGTTTCGTTCCGACATCCCCGGAAGACGCGCAGACGAAACGTCTCCCTCCGCGTTACGCACGCGGAATCGAAGTCGATGAAGGAAACCGGGAAAGGCGCCGCTCGGCCTGCTCCAGCAGCGCCCAAACTTACTTGACGTAAATCGTGATCTTCCTGGAATACACCGGCGGGTTATGCGGTATGTGCTTTTCGTCGCCCATCAGAAGCTGAATCGTGTGCTTGCCCGGCGGCAATTCGAGCATCGTTTCGGTTTCGCCGGCGCCGTAGTGCAGGTGATTGCGATCCGATGGGATCTCCTGATCCATCGGCGGCAGGTCCACGTCGATCAACAAATGATGATGCCCCGTGTTCGGAAACTTCACGCCGCGCGGCGCGACGCCCATGTAGCGCAGCCCGAACCAGACCTTGAACGGCTTGCCCGCAGGCAGGGTCTGGCCATCGTTCGGATAGCCGATATAGGCGTAAGCGTTGGCGGGCGCGGGCGTCGGCCCGGCGAACGCGCAAGGCGCGACGCACGCCGTCGCCAGCGCGGCGGCGACGAGGAGCGAACGCGAGAGCGCGAGCGCGTCAGCGGATCGATTCTTCATGTCGTATGCCCTCGGCAAATGCGCGGGTTTCGCGGGTCATTTCACAGTGATCGTGATCTTCTTCGAATAGACCGGCGGATCGTGCGGAACGTGGTTGTAGTCGCCCAACAGCAACTGCAGCGTGTGTTTGCCCGGCGGCAGTTCGAGCCGCGCATCGGTTTCGCCCGCGCCGTAGTGCAGATGATTGCGATCGGACGGAATCTCCTGATCGAGCGGCGGCAAGTCCACGTCGATCAGAAGATGGTGATGCCCCACGTTCGGCAGATCGACGCCCTTTGGACAGATGCCCATGTTGCGCAAGCCCATGCGAACCCACAGCTTGCCGCCGGAGATCACGGCGCCGTCGGGCGGCCAGATGATGTACGCCTCGGCGTTCGGCGGCGCGGGCGTGCGTGCACGCGCGGCGGAGAACGACGAATCGGCGGCCAGTGCGGCCAGGGAAGCCAGCGCGCCAAGCACGGTTCTTCTCAGCATGTTATGCACGCCTCTCTCGTTGAAAGGGCTCGCGGATGGGCCAGCGAAATTGCGCCTCGAAACGCGCGAACGCTCGTGCCCGGAGCGGGATGTATCGCGTGATGCATCGTCTTCGGCTTTTAGATTAGGACGTAACGTTTAAAAAAGATACGTACACAGGAGGGTCGTTCGTCCCTCATGACGAACCCCTTCTTTCAGGGGATTCAGGCTGCGCGCGAGCGCGTGCTATCGTTGTTGGTGCTGATTCACGAGGGCGCGGACCTCGCCCGAAGCAAGCCTCGGCATACCAGCGCGAATGCGCCGCTATGCCCTCCACTCAAAGCCGGACGGACAGGGTGTGAATATGTGGCGAACTCTACTCATCGCGGGCGTGTTCATGACGATCGGCGGCGTGTTTGCGCCAGCGAGCGCGGCGCCCTCTTCAATTGCGTCCCTGGCCTCGCCGGCCGCGCAAGCGCCGAAACATCGCGCGCTCGTGATCGGCAATGCTGATTACGCCGAGCATCCCCTCAGAAGCGCATCGCGCGATGCCGATGACATGAGCGCGGCGCTCGCCTCGCTCGGTTTCGACGTCACCCGCCGCACGAATCTCGATGAAGCCGCGATGCGGCAAACGCTCGATGCGTTCACGGCGCGTCTGGGCCCGCACGATACGGCTCTCGTCTATTTCGCCGGTCACGGCGTGCAGGCGGGCGGCGACGCGCTGCTCGTGCCGCTCGATGCACGCGAGCGCGAGCCCGTGGCGCTCGTGCGCGACGCGCTTTCCGCGAAAGAGATCGTCGAACGCATGACGCGCGCGCGGCCCGGCGCGGCGAATATCGTCGTGCTGGATATGTGCCTCACCGATCCGTTCGGGAAAACGAGCATGGGGTCGTGGCCGCTGCCGCCGCGCACGCTCGTCGCGTATGCGGCCGCGCCGGGCGATGCCGCCACCGAAGGCGAGCGCAACGGGCGCTACACGGCGGCGCTTTTGCGCGCGCTCGACGCAGGCTCGCCGCTGACATCCGCGACCTTCGCCACCGCCGCATCCGATGTCGCGGCGACATCGCGTGGCGCACAACGGCCGTGGCTCGCATCGACGCTCGATACAGACTTCGCGATCGCCGATGCGTCGGCGCGCATGCACATCGCCAGTACGGACGCGAACGCCATCGATCCGACCGAATCCGCCAGCGCCATCCGCACGCGCGGCATCCTTCCGAAAGACAGCAACGAGCAGTACGAATTGACCTTCTGGGATTCGATCAAGGACAGCACCTTCCCCAGTGACTACGAGGCTTATCTGAAGTCCTATCCGAACGGCCGTTTCGCGGCGCTCGCCAAGGCGCGCATCGAGCGCCTGCGCGCGTCGGGAGCGGCGACCGCCAAGCCGGCTGCATCGGCGCCATCGGCACCGCCAGCGGCGACGGCCACGCCTGCCGCACCGACGCCGAAGCCGCCGCCAGCCACCGCCGCAGCACCGGAGAAACCGCGCCCGAGCACACCGGCCGCACCCGCCGCCGCCGCGCCCGCGGCACCGGCCGCCGCAGCCGCGAAGCCCGCCGCGAAAACCGCGAGCGGCGGCGAACTGAAGGATTGCCCGTCGTGTCCCGTGCTGATTCCGCTTTCGCCCGGCAGCTTCACGATGGGCAGCAACAACGACGATCCCGCCGAGAAGCCGCCGCATCGCGTGTCGATCGGGCATCCGTTCGCCATCGGCAAATACGAGGTGACGTTCGAGCAATGGAACGCGTGCGTCGATGCGGGCGCCTGCACACGCATCGCGCCGGAAGGCGACACGGCCCCGCCCGCCAATGCGCCGATGCGCAACGTGAGCTGGGACGACGCGCAGGTCTATGTCAAATGGCTGAGCAAGGTGGGCGGCAAGGCGTATCGGCTGCCTACGGAAGCGGAATGGGAATATGCCGCGCGCGGCGGCACGCAGTCGACCTACTGGTGGGGCGACCAGATGAAAAAAGGCACGGCGGACTGCAAGGACTGCGGCGATCCGTACAAGCCCGAAGCGCCGACGCCGGTCGGATCGTTCGCGGCGAATCCGTACGGTCTCTACGACATGAACGGCAGCGTGTGGGAATGGGTCGCCGACTGCTGGCACAGCTCGTACAAGAACGCGCCCGCAGATGGCCGCGCGTGGGACGATCCTTCGTGCTCCGTGCGCGTGATTCGCGGCGGCTCGTGGCGCGAAGGCGCGGCCTACATGCAATCGGCGACGCGCTTCAAATACAGTTCGAGCGTGCGGCAATCGCAGAACGGTTTCCGGGTCGCGCGCGATCTGGAGTGAGCCGCTAGCGGCCGGCCGCCTTCACGATGATCTGCGCCTGCGTGTCGCGCTCGATCGTCCTGAGCGCGGCCGACGCCGCCCGGAAGTCGTCGGGTGTGCAGACCTGCTTGCCGAAGCGCGCATCCAGCGTGCGCGAAATCTGGATGACATTGGTCGACGGATCGAACAGATAGCGCGCGCGATAGCGAAAGAATCCGCTCGTCAGGTCGACATCGTCGGGGACTTCGGCCACGCGCATCGCCTTTGGCAGCGTGATCTGCGACACCTCGTCGAACGCGCCGCCGATGCACAGATACGGCTGCGTGCGCATGCGCTCGGCGAGCCAGTTGCGCGTCTGCGTCGCGATGCCGCCCGACAGGCTCGTCAGCGCGGGCAGCGCGGTCGTGCCCGTCGGCCAGACGATGTCGTCGAGCGTGCCGCGCAAGGTGGTCGCGAACGGGCCGCCGGTCGCATCGACATCGCTCGTGGTCAGCGCGCCCGCGCCGCGCAGATTCGTGAAGCGCAGCCGGTCCGCCGCGATCTGGTCGCGCCGCTGCCCGTTCGCGGCCCGCAGCGTCATCCGCTCGATTTCCGCGCTCCAGCCCGCATCCTCGACCCAGTAGGCAAAGTGCGCCTCGCCTTGCGGCGCGACCTCGATCTGCAGGCGCGCCGTGCGCGCGAGCGGCTGCGTCGCGGGCGTGCGCGCAAGCGTGCCGCTCGTCACGAGCAGCGCGGGCCGGTCCATGTCCGCGAGCGGCAGAAAGCCGAACTCGACGCTCGCCGCCGTGCTGTCCGCATACACGTTCAGATCCGGCAGCCAGGTGATGACGTGATTGATCGCGCCCGACCCGTAGCCCGGCACCGACGGCAGCGTATAGACCGAGCCCAGGCCGATCAGCGCGGGCTCGTTGCGGATGCCGACGGCATCGAGCAGCGCGCCATACAGCGCGACGTGATCCTTGCAGTCGCCGTAGCGGTTCGCGAGCACGTCCGTCACGCGATGCGGCACCGCCGGACTCTGCCCGATGAACATCGCGACATAGCGGATCGTGTGGCGCACCCAGTCGTACAGCGTTCTGGCCTTCGCGCGGTCGTCGGCGTCGTGCTGGGTGAGCGACTGCGCGAGCGCGCGAATCGCGGGATCGCTCGCGCCCGGATCGGTGGCGGCGTCGCGGTAACTTTTCGCGAAGCTCGCGTAATCGGCGAAGGTCGTGACCATCAGGCGATCGCCGTACTGCGCGTAACCGACCGAGCCGCCTTCGATGCGCGCGATCCGCTCGCGCCGGTACACGAACGCGTAGCGCGTGCGCCCGTTCTCCGTCACGGGCGGTTCGGCGACATAGCCGCGCGCGTCGGCATACAGCGGCTTGTCGGCCGGCAAATCGAACACGAGCCGCTGCTGCAACACCGGCCGCTGCCCCGGATCGACGAAATAGTTGAACTGTCCCGGAATCACCGCCGCCGCCTGGCTCTTGCGAAAGCGCAGATGCACGGTCGATCCGGCGCCCACCGCCGGAAAGATCACCGCGCGCAGTTTGGCGTCCTGAAAGGTCGGCGCGCCCGCCGAGCGCGGCTCCTGAATGTCGCGGATCTGGTCCGGGGAGACATCGTGGCGCACGCCGTTCGCATCGACGGTAAAAGCCTCGACGATATCCACCTGCGACACGCTCCTGTCGTACCAGACATAGCGCTGCGCGATTTCGTCGACGCCCGCGGCGGTGTTGGCGCGCAGCACGGCGATGTCGTCTTCAGTGAGCGAGCCGTCGGCCGCGACGACGAATTCGTGGACGTCGCTGACGACAGTCGACGGATCGTCGTCCGGCGCCGCGACGGCGCGCGACCACACGCACGCGCCGACGATGACGCACGTCAGACGGGAGATGAAGCGACGAGCCATGTCGAGGTGTCCGCGCCGCATGAGTGAAAGCTCATCGTACAGGAGGACGTCGCTGCCGCGCACGGCCGTCCCGTCGCGACTCGACGAAGCACGCGACAATTTGTATCATATTGCGATACAATTTTGAGATTGACGCACGCTTGCGCCCGCGCCACCGATCCGGCCAGCCAGTGTGATCCTCCACAGACTCCACCGGAACGCTGAAAAGTGTCGCGTAACGCATTGCTTCGCTGGCTGCATGGCTTTCTTCCCGCTCCCGTCAACCTGCGCTGGGTGGAACGTCTGCGCGCGGGTCTCGGCGCGCTGATCGGCATTGCGCTGACGGGCGGGGTCGCGCATCTGCTCGTCGGCGATGCCGCGGCCATACCGTTTCTCATCGCGCCGATGGGCGCTTCCGCCGTGCTGCTCTTCGCCGTGCCCGCGAGCCCGCTGGCGCAGCCGTGGTCGATCATCGGCGGCAACATCGTGTCGGCGGCGGTCGGCGTCACCTGCGCGATGTTCGTCCACGATCCCGTCGATGCCGCCGCGCTCGCCGCCTGCCTCGCGATCTGCGCGATGTTCGCGCTGCGCTGCGTGCACCCGCCGTCGGGCGCGGTCGCGCTGACGGCCGTGCTCGGCGGACCGTCGATCCACGCGCTCGGCTACGGTTTCGTGCTCGCGCCAGTGGCGATCCAGTCGCTGGCGCTGCTTTCGTCGGCGGTCGTGTTTCACTCGCTGACTGGCCATCGCTATCCGCACGGCCACGCCGCGCCGAAGCCCGCCGCCGCGCCGCCCGACGCCGCGTCGTTCACGCGCGCCGATCTCGAAGCGGTGCTCGCGCGCCGCAGCGAAATGCTCGACGTCGATCCCGACGATCTCGAAGCGCTGCTGCGCGAAACGCAGTTGCAGGCCTACGCGCGCCGCTTCACGGAGTTCACCTGCGCGGACATCATGTCGCGCACGGTCGTCTCGGTGACGCCGCAGACCAGCGCGCGGGCGGCGCTCGCGCTCCTCGACCGGCATCAGGTGAAGGCGCTGCCGGTGATCGACGCGACGCACCGCGTATGCGGCATCGTCACGCGCGCGGACCTCGCGCCGGTGCGTCGCGGTGGCTTCGCCGAGGGCATGAAGCACGCGATCGAGCGGCTCATGCGCGGCCCGTCGGACGCACCGCCGCTCGTCGCCGCACTGATGACGACCGACGTCTGCTCCGTGAAGACGGACACCGCCATCGCCGAACTGGTGCCGATGTTCGCGCACTTCGGGCACCACCATATTCCGGTGATCGGCCCGCACGATCAGCTCGTGGGCATGATCACCGAGACCGATCTGATTTCCGGCCTGTATCGACAATCGTTCGCGGGCGAGCGCAAAAGCGCCTGATCCGCGTCGCCCCTTACGACATCCGATGAACCACCCGCGCACGCTCAACAAGCCGGACTTCGAGCAGTTGTCCGAATTCCGTTATCAGATGCGGCGCTTCGAGCGCTTCTCCGAGCGCGCCGCGCAGGACGAAGGCATCACGCCGCTGCAATACCTGCTGCTGCTGCACATCAAGGGCTATCCGGGCCGCGACTGGGCGACGGTCGGCGAACTGGCCGAACGGCTGCAATCGCATCACCACGGCGTCGTGGCGCTGGTCACGCGCTGCGAGACGGCCGGCCTCGTGCGGCGCGCGCCGAGCGAAGACGATCGACGCCAGGTGCGCGTGCATCTCGAACCGCGCGGCGAAGACGTCCTCGAACGCCTCGCCGCGCTGCATCGCGCGGAGCTGAAGTCGCTCGAAGGCGCGTTCCGCGTGCCGCAAATCGATCTTTGAATTTCCGGGAGCACTGACCATGGACCATCACAAACGCGACTTTTCGGTCAACGACCGGCTGCTGAAGATATGCGGGCTCGCCGCCATCATCGGCGGGGTCAGCACGCTGGCGGCCGTCGTGCTTCTCGGGCTCATCCATCTGTTCACGAACCTGTTCTTCTTCGGCACGTTCTCCATCGAGGACCGCTCGCCCGCGCTCAACACGCTCGGGGCCTGGGTCATCGTGATTCCGGTGATCGGCGGCCTGATCGTCGGGTTGATGGCGCGTTTCGGCTCGGAGAAGATTCGCGGCCACGGCATTCCCGAAGCGATCGAGGCGATCCTGTTCGGCAAGAGCCGCATGTCGCCGAAGGTGGCGATTCTCAAGCCGCTGTCGTCGGGCATCGTGATCGGCAGCGGCGGGCCGTTCGGCGCGGAAGGCCCGATCATCATGACCGGCGGCGCGCTCGGCTCGCTGATCGCGCAGTGCATCGACGTGACGGCCGCCGAGCGCAAGACGCTGCTCGTCGCGGGCGCGGCGGCGGGCATGACCGCCGTGTTCGGCACGCCGGTCGCGGCGGTGTTGCTGGCGGTGGAACTGCTGCTGTTCGAATGGCGGCCGCGCAGTTTCCTGCCGGTGGCGCTCGCGTGCGCGGTCGCGGGTTTCGCGCGCGCGGCGGTGTTCGGCACGGGCGCGCTGTTTCCGCTCGAAACGCAGCCGCCGCAGATGATTTCGCTGCTGTCGTGCCTCGTCGCCGGGCTGCTGTCGGGCGCGCTGGCGTCGGGGTTGTCGGCAGCGCTCTACAAGCTGGAGGATCTGTTCGGCAAGCTGCCGATCCACTGGATGTGGTGGCCGGCGCTCGGCGCGGTGGTCGTCGGCATCGGCGGGTATATCGAGCCGCGCGCGCTCGGGGTCGGCTATGACGTGATCGGCGATCTGCTGCATAAGCACATCGCGATTCAGGTGGCGCTGTCGATTCTCGCCGTGAAGGCGGTGATCTGGGTCGTCGCGCTCGCCTCCGGCACCTCGGGCGGCGTGCTCGCGCCGCTACTGATGCTCGGCGCGGGCCTCGGCACCGCGCTCGGCGCGATCCTGCCGGGCCACGATGCCGCGCTCTGGCCGCTCGTGTGCATGGCCGCCACGCTCGGCGCGACGCTCGGTGCGCCGCTCACCGCGATCGTCTTCGCGTTCGGTCTCACGCACGATGCGAACGCGCTGTTGCCGCTGCTCGCCGCGACGCTCGTCGCGCATGGCTTCGCGACCGTCGTGATGAAGCGCTCGATCATGACGGAGAAGATCGCGCGGCGCGGGTATCACATCTATCGCGAATACGGCGTGGACCCGCTGGAGCGTCATCATGTCGATGAAGTCATGACGCGCGACGTGCTGACGATCGACGCCGCCACGCCTCTGACCGACGTCCTCACGCGGCAGTTCGGGCCGCATCAGGCGCATCGGGCGTATCCGGTGGTGCGTGACGGCGTGCTCGTCGGCGTGCTGGATCGGGCGATGCTGGGGACGTTAATGGAGCGCGAGGCGAACGTGGCGGTCGGTGAGGCATTGCAGCGGCTCCGGCCGGACGCGCCGGTCTTCGCGCTGCCGGGCGAACCGTGCCGGCTCGCCGCGACGCGCCTGGCCGTGCATGAACTGGAGCGCCTGCCGGTGGTCGCAGACAGGCAATCGCTGCGGCTCGTCGGCATCGTGTCGCGCAGTGATCTCGTGAAGCCCGCGCGCAAGCACTTCGACGAGGAACATCAGCGCGAACGCTTCAGGGGTTTTCGGCGGGCGTGAGCGCGGCGAGATCGGCGCTGAGGTCGGCGAGCGGCTGCGTCCAGTCGCCGAGTTCGGTCTGACGGTACAGACGCATCGACGGATACCACGGCGTGAAGCGCTGGCAATCGAGCCAGCGTGAATCGCAAGCCTGCGACAACAGCAACCACACCGGGCGATTCAGCGCGCCGGCGAGATGCGCGGTGCCCGTGTCGATAGTGATGAGCAGATCGAGCTGCTCGAGCACGCGGGCGGTGTCGCCGAAGGTCGAAAGCTGCGGCGCCATTTCGATGACGTCGTGGCCTTGCATGACGGCGCGTGTGTCTTCGCTGATTTCGCCGACCTGCAACGAATAGAAGCGGCACGCACGATTGGCAAGCACCGGTTCCAGCCGCTCCAGCGAAATCGACCGATACGGCTCGTGACGCACGCCACTCGCGCTCGTCCAGACGAGACCGATTTTCGGACGCCGGGTGTCGGCGTTCAGCAGCGCGCTCGCCGCGTCGGACAAGGTTTTGGCCGGATCGATAGCGATGCGCGCGCCCGGTTTCTCCGCAGGAAAATACGGCGAGCGTTGATATCGCGCGTAGAGACTGAAGCCGAAGGTGACGCGATCGCAGCGCTCGAGTTCGGCATTGCGCTGCTCCTCCGTCGCCATCGACAGCGTCACAGCGTCGCTCTGGCGGACGATCTCGTTCCATCCCGGGAACTGCTCCAGGACCACCTCGCGCGCGCCTTCGCGAAGCAGGACATCGACGTAGCGCGAGAACTGCACGAAGTCGCCGAAACCGCCTTCGCAAGCGATGAATATGCGCTTGCCCGCGACGGGTTCGTCCATGCCGAGGAGTTTTTGCGACAGTGCGGCCCGCCAAGCGGAATGACTTGCCAGAATGAGTTGATGGAAGGCGTCAGCGTGCGCCGGGCCGCGAATCACGCGGTATCGCTCGTTCGCTTCGTGAAACTTGCCGAGGATGAATTGCACGATCGCGAGTTCTTCGGAGAGGATGTAGCGATCGAGGTTATTCATCGACTCGTCCGCCAGCGCGCGTTTCAGATGCTTCTCCGCTTCGGCGTGCAGACCGGCAAAGCTCAGGTCGATGCCAAGCTGGCCGATCCAGCAGCCGGGATCTTCGGACGCGGACAATCGTTTCCCAAGGGCCCGGGCCTCGCCTGCGCGGCCGGCCAGCCGGAGCGCGCGCATCAGTTCCAGTGGCGGCATGTTTTGCAGATTATTTGGCTGGGCCATGACGGATGGTGGTTGTCTGAGAGGTCTGGCGAAGGCTGGATATGCTACTTCCTCGCTGCGTCCGAAAACGCAAAAAAGCGTAACTTCAAGGTAGACGCAGTTGCCCGGACGTAGAAAGGGACTTTGCGTCATCGTGCATTTCGGGGAGAGAAAGAATCGAACCGACGGTTACGCTTCGAGGATCTGACAAATGGCCTTTCGCCCGCACCGCCCATGATCACCCGCCGCGACTTCCTCCTCGCCGCAGCCGCGCTCGCCACGCAGGCCGCGCAAGCCGCCGAACCGCCCTCGCAAGCCATGCACAAACGCCCCATTCCCTCGACGAACGAGCCCTTGCCCGTCGTCGGCTGCGGCACCTGGCGCACCTTCGATGTCGACGATGACCCCGCGCGCCGCCGCGAGCTCGCCGAAGTCCTGCGCGTGCTGTTCGACGCGGGCGGCTCGGTGATCGATTCATCGCCGATGTACGGCTCGTCGGAAGCGGTGGCGGGCGCGCTGCTCGCCGCATCGCATACGCGCGACAAGGCGTTCATCGCCACCAAGGTCTGGACCGATGGCCGCGCCGCCGGCATCGCGCAGATGGAGCAGTCGATGCGCCTGTGGCAAACCGGTCGCATCGACCTGATGCAGATTCACAACCTGCTCGACTGGCGCACGCAGCTCGCCACCCTGCGCGACTGGAAAGCCGCCGGCAAAGTGCGCTACATCGGCGTGACGCATTACACGTCGAGCGCGTTTCCTCAGGTCGAAGCGGTGCTGCGTTCCGAGCGCGTCGATTTCGTGCAGATCAACTACGCCGCCAACGATCGCGATGCCGAAGCGCGCCTTCTGCCGCTCGCCGCCGAACGCGGCGTCGCGGTCATCGTGAACCAGCCGTTCGGCGGCGGCTCGCTGCTCGCGAGCCTGCGCAACCGCCCGGTGCCCGCGTTCGCGGGGGAGTTAGGCTGCACGACATGGGCACAGCTTCTGCTCAAGTTCGTGTTGGGCAACCCGGCCGTGACCTGCGTGATCCCGGGCACGGGGCGGCCCGAATACATGATCGACAACGCGCGCGCGGGCATCGGCGTCTATCCGGATGCGGCGATGAGACAACGCATCGCCGACGCGGTCGCGTAAGGAGCAAACCATGAGCGATCCCTACGACCTTCAGCGCTTCGTCGACGCACAGGAAAGCGTCATCGACGAGGTGCGTGCCGAACTTTGCGCCGGCCGCAAGCTCACCCACTGGATGTGGTTCGTGTTCCCGCAGATCGCCGGTCTCGGGCACAGCGCAATGGCGCAGCACTACGCGATTTCATCGCCCGACGAAGCGCGGGCCTATCTGGCGCATCCGGTGCTGGGCGCACGGCTCGTCGAGCTGACGCGCATCGTCGATGGCTTGCAGGGGCGCAGTGTCGGCGAGATCTTCGGCTATCCGGACGACATGAAATTCCATTCGTCGATGACACTTTTCGCGCATATCGCCGATACGCCGGACGTCTTCCTCGACGCGCTGCGCCACTACTTCGCAGGCCGGCCCGACGACGCGACGCTCGCGCGCCTGCGCTGACGGGCATGACGGTTGCGCTTCCCGGTGATCGATATGTCACGGGAGCCGAACGCCATGAGCAAACCATTCAAGCTGCGCGATCACGTCCGCTGGAACACGCCGCAAGGCGAGACGACGGGACATATCGTGCGGATCGTCACCGAGCGCATGACGCTCGACGGACACACCGTCAACGCGTCGCGCGACGATCCGCACTACGAAGTCGAAAGCGACAAGAGCGGCAAACGCGCCGTGCACAAGGCCGATGCGCTCACGCGTCTATCTCACTGAATTCAGTATCGAATTCAACTTCGCCGCGCGCCGCACGTTCGCACTTTTATAGTGCGCGCGGCGCAAGCTTTCACCGCTCCTGCAAAGAAACCGATTAACGTTCAAACTTCTACCGCGCTGGAAGCTTGAATCGCGCACGTCCATTGAAACAGTCTGCCCATCCTTTGAGGAAACCAAGAATGAAATCGAAGCTCGTGGCACTGCTCGTTGCATCGTCGGCACTCGGCCTGACTTCCACGGCATCCTACGCCCAGGTCGCGGGCGCGCAGCCGCTCGGGGTGACGGTCGAAGTCTCGACCGCCATCATCGACGGCTGGAGCGTCAAGAAATCCGTCCTCAACAAGCCTGTCGTGAACGAACAGGGAGAGCGCGTCGGCGTGATCAACGACATCATCGTCGCGCCCGACAAGTCAGTTTCGTTCGCGATCATCGCGGCGAACAAGTTCCTGGGCGTCGCGCGTCACGATGTCGCGATTCCAATCGAGCAACTGGATGTGAAGGACGGCAAGTTCGTGCTCGCGGGCGCGACCAAGGACGCCATCAAGGCGCTGCCCGAGTTCCAGTACAACAAGGTGAAGGCGACGCCCAAGCCGCGCGCGGAATTCGAGCATCATTGATGCGTCATCCGACATAAACCGGGGCGGCCGCGCGCCGCCCTTTTTTTCATCCTTTCCGCCCGGGAGCACGCGATGTTCAACGCCCTCATGCTCGACAAACAGGACGATCGCACCGTCGCGTCCATTCAGTCGATCGACGAATCCCGGCTCGCCTCACCCGGCGATGGCGACGTGCTCGTGCGCGTCGACTTCTCGACGCTCAACTACAAGGACGGGCTCGCGATCACGGGCAAGAGCCCGGTCGTGCGCAAGTGGCCGATGGTGCCGGGCATCGACTTCGCGGGCGTCGTCGAAACGAGTTCGCACCCGGATTACCAGCCCGGCGACAAGGTCGTGCTGAACGGCTGGGGCGCGGGCGAAACGCATTGGGGCGGGCTCGCGCAGAAGGCGCGCGTGCCGGGCGACCATCTGATCGCGCTGCCCGCGAACATCACGACACGCCAGGCGATGGCCGTCGGTACGGCGGGCTATACGGCGATGTTGTGCGTACAGGCGCTGGAAAAACACGGCGTCGCGGCAACAGACGGCGACGTCCTCGTGACAGGCGCGACCGGCGGCGTCGGCAGCTTCGCGGTCGCGATTCTGGCAAAGCGCGGCTATCGCGTGATTGCGTCGACCGGTCGCCCCGAGGAAGCCGCGCGGCTGCGCGCGCTGGGCGCGGCGGACATCGTCGAGCGCGCGACGCTGTCCGAGCCGGGCAAGCCGCTGCAGAAGGAACGCTGGGCGGCGGCGGTCGATTGCGTCGGCAGCCACACGCTCGCCAATGTCTGCGCGAGCCTGCGCTACGGCGGCGCGGTGGCCGCGTGCGGCCTCGCGCAAGGCATGGATCTGCCCGCCACGGTCGCGCCGTTCATCCTGCGCGGCGTCGCGTTGCTGGGCGTGGACAGCGTCTACGTGCCGCGCGAGCGGCGTATCGCGGCGTGGCAGGCGATCGCGGACGAAGTGCCGGTCGCGACCATCGAAAGCGTCGCGACGACCATCGCGCTCGCCGATGCGCCCGAAGCCGCCGCGCGCCTGCTGCGCGGCGAAATCAAGGGGCGCGTGATCGTCGATGTGAACGCGTAGACGCGCGTCAGAAGGTGCTCCAGCCGTCGCCGCCGGAGACCTTCGCCGTCTGAACCTGAACCCGCGCCACGCGAGGTGCGGCCTTCGGGCGCGGCGCGGCCGGAGCGTGCGCGGTGAACGCAGCCGCCGCGCCCTGCACCGTGAAGAACGCCACCGCTTCGTTGAGCCTGCGTCCCTGCTCTTCGAGCGAGGTGGCCGCCGCCGCCGCTTCCTCGACCAGCGCCGCGTTCTGCTGCGTGACTTCGTCCATCTGCGTGATTGCCTGATTCACCTGCTCGATGCCGCGTCCCTGTTCCACCGACGCCGCCGCGATCTCCTCCATGATGTCCGTCACGCGCGCGACGGCCTGTGTGACTTCGGCCATCGTCGTGCCCGCTTCGCCCGCCAGCACGGAGCCGTCGCGCACCTTGGCGGTCGAATCGGCGATCAGTTCCTTGATTTCCTTGGCCGCCGTCGACGAGCGCTGCGCGAGGCTGCGCACTTCGCTCGCGACGACCGCGAAGCCGCGGCCCTGCTCGCCCGCGCGCGCTGCCTCGACCGCCGCGTTGAGCGCGAGGATATTCGTCTGGAACGCGATACCTTCGATGATCCCGGTGATCTCGGCGATCTTGCCGGAGCTGTCGCTGATGCCGTTCATCGTCTCGACGACGCGGCCCACCACATCGCTGCCCTTCTTCGCGATATCCGACGCATTCGATGCGAGCGTACTCGCCTGCTGCGCGTTCTCGGCGTTCTGACGCACCGTGGACGTCAGTTCTTCCATGCTCGCCGCCGTTTCCTGCAAGGACGCCGCCTGTTCTTCGGTGCGCTGGCTCAGATCGGTATTGCCGGTCGCGAGCTCCTTCGCCGCGCCGCCGACCGCGCCGCTGCTTTCGCGCACGCGGCTGACGGTTTCGGTGAGGCGCGTGTTCATGGTGGCGAGCGCGCGCAGCAGGTCGCCGGTTTCGTCCGCCGTTTCCGCGACGATGTGGCTCGTCAGATCGCCACGCGCCACGGTTTGCGCGATACCGACCGCCTCGCCGATCGGCGTCGTGATCGAGCGCGTGATCGCGATGCCCGCGCCCACCGCGAACAGCGCGGCAGCCGCGCACAGCGCGATCAGCACGTTGCGCTGCATCTCGTAGTTCGCCTCGTAGTCGCGCACGATCTCGTCGCGGCGCGTGGCGGTGTAGCTGGCGTAATCATCGGTGGCCTTGACCAGTTGCGCGAGCAGCGGACGGCATTCCTCGTCCATTCTGACGATCGCCTCGTCGCGCTTGCCCGCGAGCGCAAGTCCGACGATGCCCGTCGCGACCGGCCCGTACAGCGTCTCCACGCGCGCCATCTCGGCGACCAGGCTGCGGGCCTTCTCGCTCGTGTCGGTCGCGTTGGCGACCATGTCCTTCAATTGCCGCAGGCGCGCCTGCACGTCCTCGTGCGCGCGGGTGACGTCGGCTTTTTCGAGTTCGAGGTCGGCGGGCTTCGTGACGAGCACGAGATTGCGCGCCGCGATCGCCCGCCGGTCGACGGCGGTGCGGATCTGCCCGGCGACATCGGCGCGGGCGTTGATGCCGTGGACATAGCGGACGAAGCCGTCCGTCGCGTTGGACAACGCGCGCAGCGACATGCCTGCGACCAGCACGACCAGTAAGGCGAGAATGCCGAATCCCGCGATCAGCTTGTTTTTGATCGTGATGTTCTTGAGGTTCATGTTTTGGGTTCTCTCAGTGGTCCATTCATGGGACATACGGCGCCGTTTCCGCGTGTATGACGCGGCGCTCTTCTTGCTGATTACGGCGGGCCGCTTCGGGTCCTGAAGGGAAAAGATGCAAATAGTCTGCACTTTGTCCACGCCGATCGGTAATCCCGTTACCATGCACGACGGACCCTGTTGAGTAAGCATTACCTTTCTCTTGCCCATTGATCCCGATGCCCGATCTCCTCGCCTACCGCACACCCGAATTCGAAGCCGCGCTTGCAACATTGCCGCCCACGCCGACGACCGCACTCGCCACCGACGAGCCGTACTGGGCGGCGGTGCGCGGCCTGTGGCGCCACTCGGACGCGCTGATCAATCTGGAGAACGGCTTTTGGGGCGCGATGACCGAGCCGGTGAAGGCGATGTTCCATCACTGGACCGAGCGCGTGAACCACGAGACGACGCTGCTGATCCGCCCGCATCTGATGACGCTGTATCAGGGCCTGCGCGAGCGCGTCGCGAAGGAAATGGGCTGCGCGGTCGAGGAAATCGAGCTGACGCGCAACGCGACCGAAGCGCTGCTCGCGCTGATCAGCGGCTACAACCGCCTCGCGCCGGGCGACACGGTGCTCTACAGCGATCTCGATTACCCGTGCGGCAAGGACGCGATGGAATGGCTGCGCGAGCGGCGCGGCGTCACGCCCGTGCGTCTGACGATGCCCGAGCCCGCGACGCGCGAAGCGGTTCTCGAAACCTACGCGCGTGCGCTGCGCGAGCATCCGCGCACGCGGCTCGTGCTGCTCTCGCATGTGTGCTTCGCGACGGGCCTCGTGATGCCCGTCGCCGAACTGTCGGCGATGGCGAAGGCAGCGGGCGCGGACGTGATCGTCGATGCCGCGCATTCGTGGGGCCAACTGGATTTCGACGTGCCCGACCTGCACGCGCCGTTCGCCGCGCTCAACCTGCACAAGTGGATCGGCGCGCCGCTCGGCTGCGGCGCGATCTACATCCGCAAGGGAGATCTCGCGTCGATCGATCCGTATCTCGGCGACCGCACCTGGCCCGCCGACGATATCCGCGCGCGCGTGCACACCGGTTCGCCGAACTTCGCCGCGTGGTTCACGCTGCCCGCCGCGCTGGATGTGCACGGGGCGATCGGCGCGAAGGCGAAGGAAGCGCGCCTGCGGGCATTGCGCGATGCGTGGGCGGAGCCCGCGCGCGCGCTCCCCGGCGTGCAGGTCATGACGCCGCCCGACCCGACGATGAGCGCCGGCATCACCGCCTTCCGGCTCAACGGACACGCGACCAGGGCGGGCTGCGACGCGATCGTGGCCGCATTGCGCGATCGCTTCGGCGTGTTCACGGTGACGCGTCCCGGTCCCGACGCAGGCGAAGTCGTGCGCGTGACGCCCGCGCTGTTCTCGCGCATGTCGGACGCGCAGCGGCTGCTCGAAGGCATCGCGACGCTGTCGCGCGAGCTTAAGTAGTAGCGGCTAACCCGCGACCGGCCGCGCGTCGAGACGCTCGATCAGGCCTTCGAGCGCCGTCGAGCACGGCGCTTCGACTTTGAGCGCAAGCAGCGCGTCGGCGCGTGTCTTGCCGATGTTGATCGCCGCGATCGGCTTGCCGCTCTTCGCGGCCCACTCGCAGAAGCGGTAGCCCGAGTACACCATCAGCGACGAGCCGACGACCAGCATCGCGTCGGCGGCTTCGAGCGAGCGCGCCGCGTCGTCGACGAGCGCGCGCGGCACGCTCTCGCCGAAGAACACCACGTCGGGCTTGAGCACGCCGCCGCAGCGCGTGCAGCCGGGCACATCGAACGCGGCGAAATCGAGATCCTCGATGTGCGCGTCGCCGTCCGGCACGGCGGGCGCCGTGTAGCCGACGAAGTCCGGATTCGCCGCTTCCAGCAGACGTTGCACCGCCGCGCGCGTATGACGCTCGCCGCATTCGATGCAGCGCACCCGGCCGATATTGCCGTGCAGCTCGATCACATCGGGGTTGCCCGCGCGCGTGTGCAGCCCATCGACATTCTGCGTAACGAGCCGATGCACCCGCGAGCGCGCCGCCAGCGCCCGCAACGCGTGATGCGCGCCGTTCGGCTCGGCTTTGGCGACCACCGGCCAGCCGATCAGACTGCGCGCCCAGTATCGCCGCCGCGCATAGTCCGAACCGAGAAAATCCTTCAGCAGGATGGGCGCGCGGCCCGTGCGCTCGCCTTCGCGGTCGCGATAACAGGGAATGCCCGACTCCGTGCTGATGCCCGCGCCCGAGAGCACGAACAGCCGCGGATGCCGCTCGACGAATTCATGAAGCTGCTGCACGTGCCGTCCTTTTTGCGCGTTTTGCGGGGTTCGCTCTCGTGGAAATATAAGGCGAAACCGCGCGCGCCGCTGACCGCGCCTCTGGCCTTACCACTTTCACATTATTTAAATTGGCTTGACCAAATCCGCTGGCATCGTTAGATTGTTGGACGCCCCACTCCAACGACTCCACGAGACAAGAGCATGCTGACCGTCATTTGCGAAACGCCCGGAACCCTGAAAGCCGAACAGCGCGAGAAGCCGCAGCGCGGCGACAACGAAGTGCTGTTGCGCGTGAAGCGCGTCGGCGTGTGCGGCACCGATCTGCACATCTTCACCGGCAATCAGCCGTATCTGTCGTATCCGCGCGTGATGGGCCACGAACTCTCCGGCGTGATCGAGGAAGCGGACCCGGCGAGCGGCCTGAAGGCGGGCGACACGGTCTACGTGATGCCCTATCTCTCGTGCGGCAAATGCATCGCGTGCCGTCAGGGCAAGACCAATTGCTGCGTGAATATCCAGGTGCTCGGCGTGCATCGCGACGGCGCGTTCACGGAATATCTGAATCTGCCCGCGCAGTTCGTTCACAAAGCCGAGGGCGTCACGCTCGATCAGGCCGCGATGATCGAATTCCTCGCGATCGGCGCGCACGCCGTGCGCCGCGCGGACGTGAAGCCGGGCCAGCGCGTGCTGGTTGTCGGCACGGGTCCGATCGGCATGGCGGCCATCACGTTCTCGCGCCTGCGCGGGGCGAACGTCACCGCGCTCGACACGCGCGAAGACCGCCTCGCGTTCTGCAAGCGCGAACTGAAAGTGGACGCGACCGTGCAGATCGGCGAGCACGACAAGGAAACCTTGTCGACGCTCACGAACGGCGAATTTTTCGACGTGGTGTTCGACGCGACCGGCAACTCGCGCGCAATGGAACGCGGCTTCGAGTTCATCGCGCACGGCGGGAAGTATGTGCTGGTGTCGATCGTGCCGGACCGCATCTCGTTCGCCGATCCGGAGTTCCACAAGCGCGAAGCGACGCTGCTCGCCAGCCGCAACGCGACGCCCGAGGACTTCGAGACCGTGCTCGCCGCGATGCGAAAAGGCGAAGTCCCGACCGATGCGCTAAACACGCATCGTCTGACGCTCGCCGACGTGCCCGAGCGATTCTCGTCGCTGCTCGATCCGAAGGCGGGCGTCGTGAAGGCGATCGTCGAGTGCTGATGGTTTGATCAGGGCGCGCCGCGTGCGTAGCGCGGCCGCCCTTGCGCGTCGTGCCACGGCTCGGCGCTTTGGCACCAGATTTCGTATTGCGGCGGATACAGCCCGGTTTCATCGAAGATGCCGGTCGGCACTTCGATCTCGTCGACACCGTCGAACGCCAGATATATCGGCGAGCCGCACAGGGGGCAATGGTGCCGCTTGCCTGTCGTCGAACTCTCCCACGCGGTGGTGTCGCCCGACACCTGAAACGCAGCGCGCGGAAAAATCGCATAGACGCCGAACGGCGCGCCGTGGATACGCCGGCACGTCATGCAATGGCACAGGTTCACTTCCTTCGGCTCGCCCGTGACGCGCACGCGCACCGCGCCGCAGGCGCATCCGCCTTCGTGGATCGGCTGAGCGGTCATGGGTCGGTCCTCCCGCGAGTCGCTGCGCGCCCGGGAGCGCCCGGGCGCGCAGCGAGGTTCAGCGCGTGAAGTAGCCGCGGTTCTGCATGCATTCGCTATAGGCGCGCCAGTAGCGCGTCATCGGCGGCTCGGGCGGCGGCAGCGGCGGCATCTTCATGTCGCCGCCGTAGATCGCATCGGATGCGCCGGATGCGCCGGCCGCCATCGATGCCGGCATCGCGGGCATGCCGGGCATCGCGCCGGACGCGCCAGGCAGCCCGTTGGCGCCCGACACCCGCCCCGGCGGCAAGGCCGACGCCGCGATCGCCGCCGATGCGCCCGATGCGGGCACCGCAGCCGAGGCCGCGAGCGCACCCGATGCCCCCGATGCGCCCGATGCGCCCGGCGGCAATGGCGGTTCGACCGGACGCGGCGGCGTGAGCACGCGCGTTTCGCGCTGGGCATCGCGCGGCGGCGTTTGCGATTCGCGCGCCATGTTCACTTTCGTCGTCTGGTTGGCATAGCTGTAGCAGGCGGCGTTGTCGACCGATTGCTGCCACGTGCTCTGGCTGCGTCCGGGCACGGTGAGCGGCTGTTGCGCGAAGGCGCTGCTACACGCCGCGAGCAAAGCGATTCCCGCATAAGTGGAAGGTCTCATTGGCTTGCAGTTCCCCGATGCAGTTTTATTAGTCGTTGCAGGCGCACGACGCTCATGCGTGATCGAGCGTCGCGAGTCTGCGCCGGGCCTGCTGTCAAGGATACCGCGGTCGTTCAACCGTCCACGCCAGAAGCACTGGCATCTTCCGCCAACATTCAGACAATGCGCGCGGCGGCACATATCGAAGAAGACCGCGCGTCAGAACTTCATGCCGACGCCCACGCCGATGATCCACGGATCGATCTTGAGCGAGCCGAGATCGGCGCCGTCCGCCGAAGCGCTCGTGCGCATCCAGATTTTCTTCACGTCCGCGTTGACGAAGAGGTTCGTCGCCACTTGCACGTCGACGCCCGCCTGCAGCGCCGGACCGAAGCTGCTGTGCCTGATCGACACGGGCGTGTCGCCCGCCTTCAGCTTGTCGTTGTAAAAATACGTGTAGTTCACGCCCGCTCCGACATACGGACGCACGCGGCCAGCGTGATTGAAGTGATATTGCAGAAGCAGCGTCGGAGGCAAGACGCTCACGCCGCCGAGCCCTCCGATGCCCGATGTCACCTGATGCCGCGAGGTCGCCAGAATCAGCTCCACGCCGATCTCGTCGCGGATCATGTAGGTGAAATCGAGCTCCGGCACGATCGCGTTGTTCACGTCGACGCTGAGCGTGCCGAGCGCGCCGCCGGCTTTCACATCCGGCTGGATGCTGATGGCGCGCAGCCGCACCAGAACGTCGCCGGCGTGAATGCCGCCCATCGAATCGTCCGACGATGCTTCGCCCGCCGCGTGCGCCACGCCCGCAAACAGCGCCGCGCATGTCAGCGCAAATGCCCCGAGACCTTTTCTCATTTCTATCTTGTTCACGTTAAAGATGAGAATTGTCCTAGCTGCTCGAAACCGCGCCCTTGACGGCTATCAACGCGCTTCGACCCGCGCGGGAACATCCGCGGAGAGCTTGCGCATTGACAAGTGCGCGCCGCTACGCCGCACTATTGCGGGCCCGCGCCTTGCTGAGATCCCGAAAAGTGCAGAACAAATGGGAGGCAGCAGATGAGACCCACACTCAGCACCTACGGACGCATGGCGGGGATTCTGCTCGGCGGCACGCTGGCCGTCGTGGCGAGTGCCCAGCAGGCGCCGGGCAAACCGAACAAGCTCGACTACGACAGCACTCCCGCGTATCAGGAGAAAAATGTCACGCCGCCCGCGGCAGCCGCCGCGAACGCCAGCGACGCGTTGAAGACGCGACCGGGCAAGACGTCATCGGGCAAGGGCGCCGCGCCCGACCGGCCGAACGGTCTCGGCTTCGACGCGGGCGCGAACAGCATGGGCAAAAAGCAGTGATGCGACAACGCCGCGCTCAGGCGTCGGCGGGCTTGTCCGGCCACGGCCAGGTCGAATAACGCGACGTTTTCGACTTGCTCTTTTTCTGCGGAACCAGAGCCGAAGTCGTCGCCGCTTCATGCGCCGGCGCCGCGCTTTCCGCGACATCCGGCAACGCTTCGCCGAACCACGGCACGTCCTTGCGCCGCTCTTCCGCGTAGGCATCCCAGCCCTTGGCGTTATCGGCGAAGAGATCGTGCTTGACGGTGTTGGCGAGCATCGGCCGATTCAGCGTTTCGTCGAGCAGTGCCTTCGGCCATACGAAGAACGCACCCGACGCGCGCCGGATGAAATCGCGCGGCGTCATCTTTTCGTCGATGAAGCCGAGCAGCGTGAAGCCCGCGAGCGCCTCGTTGCCCTTCACCGCTTCGCCGATGCTCGCGTATTCGTCGGCGCATTGGCTCAGGCAAAACACCGACTCCAGCACATCGCCCAGATGCAGAAGCAATGCGCGTCGTTCGTAGGGATCTTGCGTGGCGGTCTGTTGTTTCGTCATTCGCTGTTCCGATATGTCGAGGGTGGATTCTGCGGCGCGCGTACTGCCGGGCGCGCCGCGTTCATCTCAATTTTAACGAACCCGTCGCGACGCCGTCGTCACGATCACTTCGTGAAGCGTGTGCGAAAGCTCAGCCGATAGTCATTCGGCGACACACCGAGCCGCCGCGCGAACACGAGCCGCATGCGATCCGCCGTGCCGAACCCGCAATCCCAGGCGACGGTTTTCAGCGGCGTGTCGCTGCTCTCGAGCATATTGCGGGCCGCGTCGACGCGCGCGCGTTCGACGAACTCGTGCGGCGTCATCTGCGCGAGCTGCACGAACGCGCGCGCGAAGTTGCGTTCGCTCATGCCGGCGACGCTCGCCAGTTGCGCGACCGCCAGCCGCTCGCCGATATGCTCCATCACATAAGCCTGCACCTTCGCGACGGGCGACGTTTCATCGGCGGGCGCGCTGAGATACGGGCTGAACTGCGACTGGCCGCCGCGCCGCTGCGCGAACACGACGAGACGCTTCGCCACCGCGAGCGCGACCTGCGCGCCGTGATCCTCGGCGACGAGCGCGAGCGCGACATCGATGCCCGCCGTCACGCCCGCCGACGTGACGAGATTGCCGTCGCGCATGTAGATGCGGTCCAGCTCGACACGCGCGCGCGGAAAACGCTCCGCGAGACGCGGCGCGTTCTGCCAGTGCGTGGTCACGTCGCGGCCGTCGAGCAGACCCGCGTGTCCGAGCGCGAACGCGCCCGTGCAGATCGAGCCGTAGCGCTCGCAGCGCGATGCGACATCGGTGAGCCAGGCGCTCAGACGCGGATCGGGTGCATCGACGGGAAGACTCGGGCCGCCCGCGACGAGCGCGGTGCCGAAACGGCGATCCGCTTCGTCGAATGACAGATCCGCGACGAGCCGCGTGCCGTTCGATGCCCGCACGATGCCCTCCTCGGGTCCGACCAGCGCGATCTCGTAGGCGTCCGATGCGCCAATGAAACCGTTCGCTTCCGCGAAAACGTCGACGGGACCGGCCACATCGAGCGCCTGCACACCCTGGAAGATTGCGATCGCAACTGTACGCATCGAAAGGAATGTCCGTGATGGGTTCGCTTGGCAGGAGACGACGTGCGACTGGCAGGGTTCGACGCGTCGTTCCGATTGAGACGTGAAGGCGTTTTGACGAGACTTGAAGGCATCCGGCGCGCTGCGCGATTTTAGCAACGCACAGGCATTCGCGCGCTGGAGCCACTCACACTCACATCACGGAGCCACACTCATGAGCGAAATCATCGCAGGCATCAGGATTCCCGACAGTCAGATGGCGCGCGAAGCCACGCAACTCGTGCGCGATACCGAACCCGACCTGCTCTATCATCATTCGCGCCGCGTGTTCCTGTTCGGCGCGCTCGCCGGCGAGCGCAAGCAACTGAAGTACGATCCGGAGTTGCTCTATATCGGCGCGATGTTCCACGACATGGGTCTCACCGAAGCGTACAGCAGCCCGCACGATCGCTTCGAAGTCGATGGCGCGAACGCGGCGCGCGATTTCCTGCGCCAGCACGGCATCGTCGAATACGACATCGAGCAGGTATGGGACGCGATCGCGCTGCACACGACGCCGGGCATTCCGCAGTACAAGAAGCCGGTCGTCGCGCTGGTCACGGCGGGCGTGGAAATGGACGTGCTCGGCCTCGCCTACGACGAATTCAGCGCCGATCAACGCAGGCTCGTGGTTGCGGCGCATCCGCGCGAGGCGAACTTCAAGGAAGGCATCATCGATGCGTTCGCGAAGGGCACCATCGACAAGCCCGAGTCGACGTTCGGCAACGTCAAAGCAGATGTGCTCGCGTTGAAAGACCCGAACTACAAGCGGCTGAACTTCTGCAGCATCATCCTCGGCTCGGCGTGGAACGACCAGCCTCACGATCATGCGACGTGCCGCAATCCGGCGCATCAGCACGCATGAAGTCATCGACAGACGCGGTACGGTCCCATGTCGACGTGAAAGTGCGTCTTGTGCAGCGCGTTGTAGTCGGGACCGAGCGTCGTGTCGAATGAACGGCATGCGCCTTCGTGGACGCGGCGAAGGAACTGGCCGTCGGGCGACGCTGCATCGTCCCAGCGCGCAAGCGTGATGCGGCGTCCGTCGTCGAGCACGAAACCCGTCAGGTCGATGGCGTTCGCGCTCGCGTGCTGGCTCAATGCCGCGTCCTGCTGATGATTCACGTTGCGGCACGCATAGCTGCCGACATGTTCGATGCGCGCGACGCGTTTGCCATACGTATCGAGCGCGGCGGGCTGGAGATACTGATGCGCGAAATACGCCATGCCGAGCGCGAGCGGACAGGTCGCGAGAAACGGCGCGCTGAAGCGCAGATCGTCGGCCTGGGTGACGCGCACCACGTCCGCGAGCGCGCAGCCGCCCGGCCCGGTCGCATCGGCCATCTCGCGATAGGCGAGACCGGAGCGCGCGAGCGAGGCATCGCAGCGTTGCGCGTCGTGCATCGTGCGCCATAGCTTGAAGCGCGTGAGCGGACCTTGCGGCGCGCGCACGTCGAGCGGCGCGAATGGATCGTAGCGCGCGGGCAGCGCGACGCGCTTCGAATACACCGCGTAAGCGAACGCGACCACGCCGATCAGCGACGCCAGCAACAGCCACGCGACGATGCGTGCGATCACGCGAAGCGCTTACGCGTCGTCGGCCGCGTGCGCGGCGTTGACGCGTTCGGCGAGTTTCGCGTCGTAGCTCGAATGCACGTGCACGCGTTTCTTCTCGGGATACGCATACGAATACGCCTTGCGCAGCGCGAGGGATGCCTCGTGAAAGCCCGACAGAATGAGCTTCTGCTTGTTCGGATAATTGGCGATATCGCCGACCGCGAAGATGCCCGGCCGCGACGATTCGTAATTCGACGTATCCACTTCGATGCGCCCGCCGCGCACATCGAGATTCCAGGTCGCGATCGGACCGAGTTCCGAGACGAGGCCGTACAGCGCGACGATCTTGTCCGCCGCGAGATCGGTCGCGCCTTCGACCTGCTTCACGCGCACGCCGCGCAGCGCGCCATCGGGCGCGTCGAGCGATTCGATCATGCCGACGACGAACTCCATTTCGCCCGCTTCGACCGCGCGCTTCATCGTCGCGACGGAATTCGCCGCCGCCGAAAAACCGTTGCGCCGATGCACGAGCGTGAGTTTCTTCGCGATGTCCTTCAATGCAAGCGCCCAGTCGAGGGCCGAGTCGCCGCCGCCCGCGACGATGATGTTTTTGTCGGCGAAATCCGCCGCGCGCGAGACGCTGTAGTGGATGTCCTTGTCTTCGAGCGCGGCGGCTTCGGGCAATTGCAGCCGCTGCGGCACGAAGGCGCCGTTGCCCGCGGCGATGAGGATCGCGGCGCAGTCGAAGGTCATGCCGCCTTCGGTGGTGACGGTCCAGCGATGATCGTCGTCGCGTTGCGTGACGGATTGCACGCGCTGATCGAGATGGATCGGGACATCGAAGGGGCGAATCTGCTCCAGCAACCTGTCGACGAGTTCGCGCGCGGTGCATGAGGGGATCGCGGGGATATCGTAGATGGGCTTGTCGGGATAGAGCTCGATGCATTGTCCGCCGATGCGGCCGAGCGTATCGACGATCTGGCATGTGAGACCGATCACGCCGGCTTCGAAGGCGGCGAATAGCCCTACTGGGCCCGCGCCTATGATCAGGATGTCGGTTTTGATTGCTTCCATTTCGGTTTCGCTTTTCCTTGGTCTGCTGGTTTTTTCAGCATTCTTTGGGTCACGATACAGAAAGGTCTTGCTTGCAGCAATCAAGTCCCTGTTGGGGTAGCGGCGATTTTTATTGCGCTGTTTGGCTTGTGCGGCCTCTATGGAATAGAAGCAAAACCAAACCCACTCACTTAACCGCATTCAACTCCCGCGCATAATACATCGCCGCCGCATCGATCTCCTCAGCGGTCATATTCCGCGCCACATTGCGCATGACCTCATTGATATCGTTGGTCCGCGTCCCGTTGGCAAACGCAACCAGCTGCGCCTTCGTATAAGCCGCCGGCAGTCCATCGAGCCACGGACTCCCCGCCTTGTTGTCGATGCCCCCATGACACGCCGCGCACGGCGCGATATTGCGCATCGGCGCACCATGCGCCACGATCGCCGGTGCGAGCGCCTCGCTCACCCTGCGCTGCGCGGGCGGGCGCGGCAGGCTCGCGTAATACGCCGCAAGATCGCGCATGTCCTGATCGCTCAGGTTCATCGCCATCGGCGACATCACCGCGTTCGTACGCGCGCCCTTCTGGAAATCGATCAGCTGCTTGTAGATCACCGACCCATACTGCCCCGCGAGATTCGGCGAATTGGCTTCGCTCATGCCGCGCTCGCCATGGCACATCGTGCAGCGCAAGGCCAGCGTCGCGCCGCGCCCGACAGAATTGGCGCTCACGTTCACGAGCAATTGCGGCGTGACCTCGACGCTCGTCAGCTTCATCTTCGGCTCGACCGTCGTATCGCCCGCATACCAGTTGCGCGGCACGCCCGCCGCGCTGCAGATGGCGTTCCAGATGCCGGTGAACGACGCGTCGCGCTGCGCCGAAGGCAGCCACACGAAGCCGATCAACGCAGATACCACCGCGATCGCGATCGTCCCCAGCACGCTGACCGTGAACCAGCGGTTGCGGAATGTGAAGAGGCGTTCTTCGCTCATCGCTGCGCTCCGATCGGCACCGCGGGCACCGCCGTGTCCGAACGCGCGATGAGCTGTGCGATCGGATAGCCATAGTTGACGAGCGTGAGGCCGATCATCAGCACGAGCCACAGCGCGAAACTGTTCAACGCCACCGGAATGGTGCGCGGCTCATGCACGGCGCGGCTGAAGCGGAACTCCTCGACCGTGACCTGCGGCGCGCGATGCGCCTTGATCAGCACGATGAAGAACAGCACCGCCGACACGACCAGAATCAGCCCGCCCAGCACCGAAATCGCCACCGACATACCTTGCGCGGCGATCTCCGGATCGTTGTAGTCGTAGAACGCCATGCGCCGCGGCATCCCCAGAATGCCGACGAAATGCCACGGAAACGTCAGCACGATCATGCCGATGAACCACAGCCACAATTGCCAGCGCATCAGCTTCAGGCTCTGCAGCGCGCGGCCCGTCAGATGCGGCCACAGGTCGTACGCGATCGCGAAGTACATGATGACGATCGCGCCCGCGAAGATCAGATGGAAGTGGCCCGTCACCCATTGCGTGTTGTGCACGGTCGAGTCGAGCTGATAGCTCATGTTGATGAGCCCGCCCGCACCGCCGAAGCCGAGCATCACGAAGGAGAACGCGACGGCGAGCATCATCGGGTTATCCCATGGCAGCGCCTTGATCCAGCCGAGCGGCCCGCGTCCGCCGCGCAGCCGCGCCGCGATCTCCACCGATGCGCAGATCGTGAACACCGTCAGCAGCGTCGGCACGGCGACTAGCGCGGTGAACACCGAATGCATGAACTTGAAGCCGGAGCCCACTTGCGGATCGGCGAACAGATGGTGAATGCCGATCGGCATCGACACGACGAGAAACAGGATGAACGAGATGCGCGCCATCGCATCGCTGTAGAGCCGGCCGCCGATCGCGCGTGGAATGATCGTGTAGTACGCGATATACGCCGGCATCAGCCAGAAATAGACGATCGCGTGCAGCGTCCACGAGAAGAACACGCGCGCGAGCCCCGCGTCAATGGTCGATTTCCAGCCGAGCGCGACGGGCAGGATCATGAAGAGCACTTCGATCGCCGCGCCGACCGCCGTCCAGCCCCACAGATACGCGCCCGCCACCGTCGCGAACATCGCGAGCGGCACCGGCTTGCCACGGTTCTCGCGCTTCCATGACGCGAGATTCACCGACATCAGCGCGACCCACACCCACGAGCCGACGACGACCAGCACCACGCCGATGTAGTAGAACGCGTTGCCGATCATCGGCGGATAGAAGGTGTAGAGCACCGAGGCGAGTCCCATTGCGACGGGCACCATCGCGACCACAGCGCCTACGGCCACGAGCCAGAACCCGAGCCACGCCCAGCGCAGGCCGACCAGCGGACGCTTCAGCGCAAGCTCGGAGACCGCGTAGCCGAAGCCCATCGCGATCAGCGTGGGAAAGACGTAGCCCATCGCGGAGCCGTGCGCGGTGACCGAGCGGTAGTAGATTTCCGGATTCTGCAGCCACGGATGCAGCGGGCTGCGCACGAGCATCTGCCACGCGCCGAGCAAGAGCGCGACGCCGAAGGCGATGAACGCCAGCCAGAAATGCGCGAGGACGAGGCGCTTGCTATTGAACACAGGACACTCTCCGCGAAGCGACCGGCACCTTGTCGGCCATCTGCATGAATTCGGCGCGATCGACCACCTTCACATGCGCCCACATGTTCTGATGCCCCGTGCCGCAGTATTCGTGACAAGGCATCAGATGTTCTCCAGGCTTGTCGAAGGTCGTCTTGAAGGTCGAGACATAGCCCGGCTCCAGCATCGAATTGATGTTCGTGTTGGTGATGAGAAACCCGTGGATGACGTCCGAGCTCGTCGCGCGGAAGGTGATCGGCACGCCCGCCGGCACGACCAGGCATTGCGGCGTGAACGAATACTGCTGCGCGACGATGCGCACCGTCACCGAGCCGTCCGCCTCGGGCGCGCTGCCGAGATTGCTTTCGATGAATTCGCCCGACACGTGCAGCGTTTCCGGGCGAACCGTCTCGACGCGCGAGGGCGGCATCATCGCCCAGTGCACGCCGGTGTAGACGACCATGCCGACCAGCACGACGACGATCGCTAGAACTAGGATCGCCCAGCGCCGTTCGACCCGTTCGGCGACGTCGTGCGAGCTTGGATTGATGGCCATATGCGATGCCTTATTGAATCACGCCACGCGGCAGAAATACGGCGAAGTAGAAGATGAACCACATGCCGATCACGATCGCGGTCGAGATGCCCGCCAGCGCGATCGCGCCCGACGGGCCGCGCTTCACGATCTCGTCGAGCTTCGCGTCTTCCTTCGTGAGTTCGTTCGGGTCTTCGTTCATGGCGTAATCGATGGGACTCAGTAAAGTGGCGCCGAACGCAGCTCGTTCACTTCCTTCACGCTGACCGGCGCGCCGTGATTGCCCCACGCGGTGCGGATATACGTGACCACGGCCGCGACCTCGAGATCCGAGAGCGACTGCGCGAACGGCGGCATGCCGTAGGGCTTCGGGTTCTTGAACGTGCCGGGCGGATAGCCGCCGTTCAGCACCATGCGGATCGGGTTTACGGCCGAGTTCATCACGATCGACTGATTGTTCGCGAGCGGCGGGAAATCGGGCGGCTTGCCCTGACCTTGCGTGGCGTGGCATTCGGCGCATTGGGCCTCGTAGACCTTCTTGCCGAGCGGCGCGAGGTCCGAGCGCGCCTCGACAGCCGCCTGGCTCGGCGGCTCCGCTTTGTCGCCCGAACGCGCGGGCAACGCCTTCAGATAGACAGCCATCGCGCGCACGTCGTCTTCGGTCAGATATTGCAGGCTGTCGTAGACGACTTCGGCCATCGGTCCGTAGACCGCGCCGCGATTGGACACGCCCGCATGCAGCAGACCGACGATATCGTCGAGGCTCCAGTCGCCCAGACCCGCTTCGCGGTTCGACGTGAGCGACGGCGCGTACCAGTTCTGAATCGGGATCAGGCCGCCTTCGAACGCCTTCGACTTCACATTGCCGCCGAGCGCGTTAATGGCCGTGTGGCACATCGAGCAGTGTCCGAGCCCTTCGACCAGATACGCGCCGCGATTCCATTCGACCGATTGCGTCGCGTCGGGCTCATACTCGCCCGCGCGGAAGAACAGCGAGCGCCAGCCGAGCAGCAGCTCGCGGCGATTGAACGGGAAACGCAGTTCGTGCGGCCGGTTCGGCTGATGCACCGGCGGCGTGGACATCAGGAACGCGTAGATGGCGTCGGAATCGGCGCGGGTGACTTTTGTATAGGACGTAAAGGGCATCGCCGGATAGAGCAGCGAGCCGTCGCGCGACTTGCCCGTGTGCATCATCGTGTAGAACTCGGCGGCGGTCCATTTGCCCAGCCCCGTCTCCTTGTCCGACGAAATGTTGGGTGTATAGAGCGTGCCGAAGGGCGTGTCCATCGGGCGGCCGCCGCCGAAGGTCTTGCCCGCGGGCAGCGTATGGCACGCGATGCAATCGCCCGCGCGCGCGAGATACTCGCCGCGCTTCACGGTGGCGGCGTCGGCGGCCTGCGCCGTGGCCTGCTGGATGGGCGCGGCGCACGCCGCAAGAAAGACCGCGACGGTCAGCGCTCGGAACGGGCGAAATCGGAGCACGTCGGGTCCTCGGTTAGTTGTGAACGCTGCCGCAGGCGAGCGGCATCCTGAACGAACCGGCGGCGACGGGCACCGGATCGTTCGGCGCGGGCAGCGACGCAAGGTAGGCCGCGATCGCGGTGATGTCGCGATCGCTCAACAGTTTCGAGACTTGCCCCATGCAATCCGGCGCGACGGTCGAACGTGTGCCATAGCGCCACGCGCCCAGTTGCGCGCTGAGATAGTCGGCGTGCAGGCCGAGCAGCCCGGGAATCGCGGGTTCCATGCCGGTCATCGCCGCGCCGTGGCAACTCACGCAGGCAGGCACCTTGCGCGCGGCGTCACCCTTCGTGACCAGCGCCTTGCCGAGATCGAGCGTTTTTGCATCGACCTTGACGGGCGCGGGCGACGGGAACGGCGGACGCTCGCTCGCGAAGTAGTCGGCGATCTGCTTCAGGTACGCATCGGGCAGATACGCAAGCAGGTAGTTCATCGGCGGATACTTGCGCCGGCCATCGCGGAACGCGAGCAACTGGTTGTACAGGTAGCCGGCGGGTTTGCCGGACAGGCGCGGGAAGTAGTCGTTGTCGGTGCCCTCGCCGCGTGCGCCGTGGCAGGCCGCACAGCCCATCACGCGGGCCTGCATCGTATCGGGCGCGCGCTCCAGTGGGGCGGCGTCAGCCGCGAACGCGCCGAAGCTGGAAAACGCGAACAGCGCGGACAAGAGGAAAGCGCCGAGCTTTGCCACGTTTCGCACGTAACCCCCGTTGTCGATTTGCCGTGTTCGATTAGTCGGGCGTGAGGCATGCGTCCGACGCGGTTCTTCAAGGCGCTGCGATGTTCTTGGTGCCGATGGGTTGCGCTAGGCTTTTCTGATCTTAGAAGAGACGGCCCGTTTTTCCCAGCTTGGAGATTGTCTCAATGCATGACGTCGATGCGGTTCGCACAATGCATCCTTCTTTGCGTTTGAACAATGAATAGCATCTTTTTTAAGACGGGCAATGACTTTGTGTCGATCCGCTACTGAATACAGGTCATCGCTTTGAACAGTCGATTGAATTATTTCAAGACAAGCGATGCGTCACGCACCGCTCATTTGAGGCCGAGCCGCTTCGCCAGCCGGTTGAGATTCGCGCGATCCATCCCGAGCTCGCGCGCGGCCGATGCCCAGTTCTGATCGTGACGCTTGAGCGCGTCGAGGATGAGCGTGCGCTCGTACGCGCTCACCGCATCGCGGAAGTCAGCGCCCGGCGCGGGCAACGGCGGCGTGGGCGCGATCGCTGGCGTGCCGGGCGCGCCGCCGCCGGACAGCGTGAGATCGTCGGCGGTCAGCGTCAGGATGCGCGGGCGCTCCCGATGCGCCGCCAGCGCCTTCAACGCGCTCCGCCCGATCAGATGCTCCAGCTCGCGCACGTTGCCGGGCCAGCGGTACGCGAGCAGCGCGGCCTGGGCATCGGCGGAAAGACGCAGGCTCAGCAGACCGAGACGCGAGCGGTTCTCCTCTAGAAAGTAGCCCGCGAGCAGCAATACGTCGCGGCCGCGTTCGCGCAGCGGCGGCACCACCAGCGGATACACCGACAGCCGATGATAGAAATCCGCCCTGAACCGCCCCGCGCGCACTTCCTCGGCGAGATCGCGGTTGGTGGCGGCAATCAGCCGCACGTCCACCTTGTGCTCGCTGTCGGAGCCGATGCGCTGCAACTGGCCGTTCTGCAGCACGCGCAGAAGCTTCGCCTGCACGGGCAACGGCAGTTCGCCGACTTCATCGAGAAAGAGCGTGCCGCCATCGGCGAGTTCGAACTTGCCGCGCCGGTCCGACGACGCGCCCGAGAACGCGCCGCGCACATGCCCGAAAAGCTCGCTCTCGACCAGCGTATCGGGCAGCGCCGCGCAGTTCAGGCTGACGAGCGGCTTGTCGGCGCGCGGCGAGAGCGCGTGGATCTCGCTCGCGACGAGTTCCTTGCCGACGCCCGTCTCGCCGGTGATGAGCACGGTGAGATCGCTCGATGCGACGATCGCGATTTCCTCCTGCAAGCGGTTATGCGGCTCGCTGCTGCCGATCATCTCGCGCCGCCGCGGGCCGCTTGCCTGCCGATACACCTCTGCGCGCTGGCGCTCGGCCTCGCTCGTTCGCGCGAGGCTGTCGATGCGCTCGGCCACGCTCACGGTCGCCGCCGCGAGGCTCAGGAAGGCCTGCAACGACGCCATGTCGATGCCGTCGAAGCGCGCGGGATCGAGCGCGTCGAGCGTCAGCACGCCCCATGCGTGCCCGTTGATGAAGAGCGGGCAGCCGAGGCAATCGTGCACCTCCAGATGGCCGCTCACGCCTTTCACGAGACCATCGTAGGGATCGGGGAGATCGGAGCCGGCGGCGAAGCGCGTCGGCTCCTCGCTCGCGAGAATGCGCGCGAAACGCGGATGCTCGCTCACGCGAAAGCGCCGCCCGAGCGTATCGCTCGACAGACCATCGATGGCGAGCGGCACCAGCGTGTCGCCGTCGAGCCGCAACAGCGCGGTGGCGTCGCCAGGAAAGAGCGCGCGCAGCGTGTGCAGCAAACGCCGGTAGCGCTCGGTGTCGGGCATCGCGCTCGACAGGTCCTCGATCAGCGGAACCAGGGCGTCGAGCAGCACGCGCGAAGTCATTGCGACTACGTCGGAAGTCCTTTTGACTAGAGTCGAATCGACCATATGCGAAATTAACTGATTGATTTATCGACGATTCTACTCTGGCACGGTTCGTGTATGAGATGTTGTCGAAGACTTTCGATGCGGAAGCGCCCCGCTTCCGCCCATCACACGAGGAACCGAAGCATGCTGTCAGCAGAACATCGCGCCATCGTCAAGGCAACCGTCCCCCTCCTGGAAAGCGGCGGTGAAGCGCTCACCCGGCACTTCTACAACAAGATGCTCACCGAGTACCTCGAAGTGCGCCCGATGTTCAATCAGGCGCATCAGGCCAGCGGCGCGCAGCAGCGCGCGCTCGCCAACGGCGTGCTGATGTACGCGCGGCATATCGATCAACTGGAGAAGCTCGGCGGGCTCGTCGGCCAGATCATCAACAAGCACGTCGCGCTGAACATCCAGCCGGAGCATTATCCGATCGTCGGAAGCTGCCTGCTCGCGTCGATCCGCGAAGTGCTCGGCAAGGAGATCGCGACCGACGCCGTCATCGACGCGTGGGCCGCCGCCTATGGGCAACTCGCCGATTTGCTGATCGGGCTGGAGGAAGGCATCTACAGCGAACGCGAAAAGGCGCCGGGCGGCTGGCGCGGCACGCGGCGTTTCGTCGTCGCGCGCAAGGACAAGGAGAGCGACGAAATCACCTCGTTCTATCTCGTGCCCGAAGACGGCGGCGCGCTGCTCGACTTTCATCCGGGTCAGTACATCGGCCTGCGCGTGCTCATCGACGCCGAGGAACTGCGCCGCAATTACTCGCTGTCCGCCGCGCCCAACGGCCGCGAATATCGCATCAGCGTGAAGCGGGAAGCGAATGGCAAGGTGTCGAATTTCCTGCATGAGAACGTGCGCGAACGCGACGTGCTGGAGCTTTACCCGCCCGCCGGCGATTTCAAACTCGAGCAAAGCGAGAAGCCGCTCGTACTGATCAGCGGCGGCGTCGGCATCACGCCGACGCTCGCGATGCTGCAGGCCGCGCTCGAGACGAAGCGTCCGGTTCACTTCATCCACTCGGCGCGGCACGGCGGCGTGCATGCGTTCCGCGCGGTCATCGAGGATCTGGCGGCACGTCATCCGCAGCTCAAGCGCTTCTACTGCTACGAGCACAAGCGCGACGGCGATCACGAAGCGCACGGCATCGGCTTCGTCGATGAAAAGCTGCTCGATACGTGGCTGCCGAAGAACCGCGATGTCGACGCGTATTTCCTCGGACCGAAGGCGTTCATGAAAGCCGTGAAGAAGCATCTGAAGACGCTCGGCGTGCCCGAGGCGCAGAGCCGCTTCGAGTTCTTCGGCCCGGCTGCGGCGCTCGACTGATTGCGCGGGTAGCGCTGCGCCTCACGAACCCGCGGTGCATTCGGCCGCGGGTTTTTTGCGTGCCCGCGCAGCATCGAAGATGCCGTCTTGCTGGTCACCTGAAATTTCCAAAAACCGGTCATTTCAAATAGCCGCCTGAACGCCTAATCTTCTCTTGCCGCGCCGATCCGGCGCACTCTCCGAACCCAAGCAAAGAGGATACTTCAATGCAACCCCGTCTCGACTTCTACAAAGCCAGCCCCGCCGCAATCAAGGCGCTCGTCGGTGTCGAAGAGCGCATCGCGAAGTCGGCGCTCGAAAAATCGCTGACCGAACTGGTGCGGCTGCGCGCATCGCAGATCAACGGCTGCGCGTTCTGCGTCGACATGCACACGACCGATGCGCGCAAGGGCGGCGAAACGGACCGCCGTCTGGCGACGGTGGTCGTGTGGCGCGAAACGCCGTTCTTCACCGATCGCGAGCGCGCCGCGCTGGAGTGGACCGAAGCGCTGACGCTCGTATCGCACGATCACGTGCCCGACGCCGTCTGGGAAGCCGTAAAGCCGCATTTCAGCGACGAGGAAATCGTTGACCTGACGCTGCTCGTCTCCGCGATCAATAGCTGGAACCGCTTTGCGATCGCGTTCCGCAAGACGCCGGCGTGAGGATATCGACATGAACTTGCGCAAGATTTTCGTCGTCGCGGCCGCGCTGATGCTCGGCGCGGCGAACGCCGGCGCGCACGACACGACCGGCGCGGAGGTCGTCACGCCGGTGATGAAGCAGGCGATTCCGGAAGCCGCCGGCAAGAACGTGCTGATGGCGACGGTCTCGTATAAACCAGGACAGGCGTCCGAAGCGCATATGCATCCGGGGTCGATTTTCGCGTACGTGCTGGAAGGCCATGTGACTTCGCAGCTCGAAGGCTCGGCGGCGAAGACGTATGGTCCGGGCGAATCGTGGTACGAGCCGCCGGGCGCGCATCACATCGTCTCGAAGAATGCGAGCGCGACGAAACCGGCGAAGCTGCTCGTGTTCGCGGTCGTCGGCGAGAACGATCCGGTCAAGCAGCCGATTCCGCATTGACGCACGCTCGCCCGCGCGCACGGCAGTTTTCATCGTGAGGATGTCATGAAGATCGCAGAACCGAACGCCGTTTTCATCGCAGCGCCGGAAGGGCGAAAGCCTGAACATCGGCGGCGCCTTGCGTTGTTCGATCTCGGCTTTCGTCCGTTTTATCTGTACGGCGCGGCGTTCGGCGCGCTCGCCCTGACGATCTGGCTGCTCGTGCTCGCGGGCGTGCCGCTTCTCGGCGGCTATCTGTTGCGCGCGGACCCGATCGGCTGGCACGCGCATGAAATGGTGTTCGGTTTCGCGGCGGCGATCGTCGTCGGCTTTCTGCTGACGGCGGTGCGTGCGTGGACCGGGCGCGATACCGCGAAAGACGCGGCGCTCGCCTCGCTCGCGCTGCTCTGGCTCGCGGGCCGCGTGCTCGTGTGGAGCGGACCGGCGCTGCCGGCTGCGGTCGTCGACAGCGTGTTCCTGCCTGTCGCGGCGCTCTTGCTGCTGCGCGTGCTCGTGAAGGCGGGCAACCGGCGCAACTATTTCGTCGCTGTCGTGTTGCTGGCGTTCGGCGCGCTGAACGCCGCCTTCCATGCCTTCTCGATCGATGCGCGCCCCGATCTCGCGATGCGCGCCGTGTACGCATCGGCGGGCATCGTAGTGTTGCTGGTCGGCGTGATCGGCGGACGCGTGATCCCGATGTTCACCGCCAACGCGATCCCCGGCTTCGTCGCGCGACGCTGGCGCTTCGTCGAACTGACGGTCGCGCCGCTCACGCTCGCGGCGTTCTTCGCCGACGCCTTCGCGCTCGATGGCGCGATCGTCGCGCCGCTCGCCTTGCTGGCGTGCGGCGTGCATCTCGCGCGGATGATCGGCTGGCGCTCCTATGCAGTACGCGGACGCCCTATTCTCGCGATCCTGCATCTCGCGTATGCATGGCTGCCGCTCGGGTTTGCGATGCTCGCGCTCTCCGCCCTCGGATGGGCGCGCGTGCCGCACAGCCTCGCGATGCACGCGTTCGCGGCCGGCGCGATCGGCGGCGCGATCATCGCGATGATCACGCGCACCGCGCGCGGACATACGGGCCGTCCGCTCGTCGCGGACAGGCGCGACGTCGCGTGTTACGCGCTCGTGATGGCGGCGGGCGCGCTGCGCGTGTTCGGTCCGCTCGTGGCGCCGTCGTGGCATTCGGCATGGATCTTCGCCGCTGGCATCTGCTGGGTGGCCGCGTTCGCGCTGTACGTTGCGAGTTACGCGGCGCCGCTCGCCCGGCCGCGCGAAGACGGCAAGCCGGGTTGAGACGGCAACGCTTTTTGACATCCGAATGGGCGGCTTCCGCGACAATCGCGTCCGCCCTTTCCCATTCCGATGTCACCATGAAACACCTTCGTATTCTTTGCGCCGCAGCCCTGCTCGTCGGCGCTTCCCTCACGCTCTCCGGCTGCGGCCTGTTCGGCTGCAGCGGTTTCGCGTCCAACGGCGGCGGCTTCGGCGGCTGCAGCGTCGGAACGCGGTTCTGAACGTGCGGTCCCTGCGCATGCAGGGCTCGCTTCGTCTATCTCCTGAATAATCGCGCCGCCCCCGCGCGTGCCGGGTTTGCCCGCGCGCCGCTCACGAGGACACTACGTTCATTGGGCAACCGTCGGCGGCAGTCAAAACCGACATCGACTGGAGACAGGCATGAACGCTCACGTAAGTCTGCTACTTCTCGCTCTCGTTGCACCGGCCTGCGCGCTGGCCTTGCGGGTGTGGGTCGCCAGCATCGACGCGTGCGTGCCGCGCCTCGCCTTTTGCGCCGTGCATCGCGGCGCGTCCAATCCAAGGCGGCATCTGCTCTCGTTCCGTGCGTCGCCGTAGTGCGCGACGGCGCTGAACGCCCATCCTGCTGCCGCGGGATCGCTCGAATCACGGGGATAAGGGAGCGAGGAGACCACCTGCCGGCGGCACGACAAAACGCGCATCCGCCATGCGGCCCGCGCGCCGCATGAAGAAGTCGCAGCCGCGGAAAGCGCGAGCTCGATAACTAGAAACGGGCGACACGCCGGGTCGCCCGCCCTGCCGGCATTACGCCCCGAGCATCAATCCTTCACGGGCGAATACGGCATGTCCAGCGATGTAGCGCGCGCATGCTTCTGCGAATGTGCGTTGCGCATCGGCTTCAGCACGAAGAGCGCGAGCAGCGCCGATATTGCCGCCATGCCCGCCGCCAGCATGAACACCGCGTGCCAGCTCCCCGTCATCGACGTGATGACGCTCGAGAACGGCACCAGCAGCGCGGCCGTGCCCTTCGCCGTGTAGAGCAGACCCGCGTTGGTCGCCGCGAACTTCGGTCCGAAGGTGTCGCCGCAAGTCGCCGGGAAGAGGCTGTAGATCTCGCCCCACGCGAAGAACACAATGCCGGTCAGCACCACGAAAGCCACCGGATTGTGCCCATACTTCGACAGCATCACGATGCCGACCGCCTCGATCGCGAACGCGATGAACATCGTGTTCTCCCGCCCGATCCGGTCCGATACCCAGCCGAAGAACGGCCGCGTCAGCCCGTTGAGCACGCGATCGATGGTCAGCGCGAAGGTCAGCGCGGGAAGCGTCAGGCCGAGCAGCGACACGGGCGAATCATGCAGGCCGAAGTCCTTCGCGATCGGCCCGAGCTGCGCCGTCGCCATCAGGCCGCCGGCGGCCATCATCACGAACATCAGGTACATGACCCAGAAGATCGGCGACGCCAGCACCTGCTTCGGGCTCGCGTTGTAGACCGCCGTTTTGACGGCGCTCTTCACCGACGCGATCATCTTCTCGGGCGGCGCAAACAGCGCCATGCCGAGCAGGAACACGATGAGCCCCTGGCCGAGACCGAACCACAGGAACGTCGCTTCATAGCCGCTCGACTTGATCATGTGCGCGATCGGCACGACGGTCGCAGCCGACCCCATCCCGAAGCCCGCCGCCGTGATGCCCGCGGCCAGCCCGCGCCGTGCCGGGAACCACTTCAGCGCATTGCCGACGCACGTGCCGTACACCGCGCCCGCGCCGACACCGCCGACCGCCGCCGCGAAGTACAGCAGCGGCAGCGACGACGCCACCGAGTTGAGCGCCCACGCAATCGCGCATAGCAGGCCGCCGCCGACCACGACGGGCCTGGGCCCGTACTTGTCGACGAGATAGCCTTCCACCGGCACGAGCCAGGTTTCCGTCACGACGAAGATCGTGAACGCAACCTGGATGGCCGCGCGACCCCAGTGATACTTCTCGTCGATCGGATTGACGAAGAGTGTCCAGCCATACTGCATGTTGGCGATCATCGCCATGCAAATCACGCCGAAAACCAACTGCACCCACGGCGACGCCAGGCGCGACACCTTGTCTTCGCGGCCCATCTGGTTCATTCCCATGCCTGTCTCCTTGGCAAGCTTGCCTTGTGTATTCGGACGCCGAACGGCGCCTCCCACGACGCTTTTTCATGCCGCGTTGCATATACACAGTATGTGATATATCAAGTAAGTCAAGCGAAAGAAATGACGGGGTTTTCACTTATGAAAGCTTTCAGCGTAAGCGCATGAAAGCTGCAGTGCGCGCCTTTGCGCAGACAAAAAAAAGCCCGGCAGAGACAGGCCTGCCGGGCGATGAGCGTGGCGAGACATGGCAATCCGCAGCACGCACCTCTATTTATAATTGAAAGATAAACGTAATGTAAACTGGTATTTTTGTAGGGTTTACGCTGTGCTGTACCTGACCGTTCTCAGAAGACGTTCACGGGAACGTTGACCATCAGGCGGTACACGTCGCTGGTGCCGTCCGGATAGTACGCGCTGTTGCTGTGATGATGCATGTAGTAGAACTTGACAGACGTGCTCTTGAACTTGCCGTCGGGGATCGTGTAACTCGGGATCACGCCGATTTCGTAGTGCGTACCATGCAGCGGTTCGCCGTTGATCACGTAGTTGGCGGCCTGCGCGGTGCCGCTGTTGGCCATCGAACTGCCATCCGCGCCCCATCCATACGCACTCCACAGCGTGAACTTGAAGCCCGGCATGCCGTACTCCTTCATGTTCAGCGTGTAAGACAGGCTCACGGATTTTTCGTGCGGCTGGTTGTAGTCGACATCGAGCGAATTCGAGAGGTAATCGCCCGCCGACTGGCCCATGTAGTCGAAGGTCTGATCGCTCACGATCTGCTGAAACGCGAACTGCAGCGTGTGCGCGCCGTGCGTGCCGGCGAGCGCCAGCGAGTACGCGTTGTTGGTGATCGAACCCTGCCGCTTGTCGCCGATCGCGCCCGTGTAGTAGTAGTTCAGCGAGCCGGTCCAGCGGATGCTCTTTGGGTCGCCGATGCTCTGCGTCGCCGTCAGGTAGTACTGCTGCCACACGTTGTTCGCGACGCTGCCGTACAGCGAAACCGCGGTATCGTCGCCGCGCGTCCAGTCGCCGCCGAAGTACGTGAACTGCGAGACGTGCGTGCCGCCGTATTCAGTCGTGAGACCGGTAACAGTCGTCATGCCGCGCGCGATGACGCCGTCCACCGTGCCGGCCTTCAGCGTCAGATTCTTGATCTCGTCGCTCGCGAGCGAGAAGCCGCGATAGGTCGGCGGCAGCGCGCGGTTGTCGTGCGGCACGAGGAACGGGTTGTCGAAGAGTTGCTGACCGTATTTGAGCACCGTGTTCGACACGCGCGCCTTTACGTCCCACACGCCCGGATACGCCCACGCGAGCTGATTCGATCCGCCGCCGTCCGTGCCGACATGCACGCGATTGCCCGCGCCATTGCCGCCGTTCAACTTGAACGCGCCGAACAGCGACACATCGCCGCCCAGCCCGATTAGCCCCTTCGTATAGCCCGATTCGAATACCGCCTGCGCGCCGAGCACCCAGGCGTCCTTCTTGCCCGCGCCCTTGAACTCGTCATGTTCGGTGAAGGAACGCGCGAGGATATTCAGATGCGAGTCCTCGATGAAACCCTTCGATTTCGCCTGGCTGCTCACCGGCGCATCCGCTTCGGTATTGGGCGGCGAATCCGGCGGCGCTTCGGTGTGGCGCGAAGGCGGCTGGGCATCGGTTTCATCGGCGTGTGCGGTGACCGCGGCAGCCATGACACCACTGAACAGCAAAATCGATAGCGCGAGTGAACGTTTTTGTTTTTTCACGAAAAAAATCTCCACTTTTTAATTCAACTTCTAACGGCTTGATCGAAACTAAGGATTGCGAAAAGCCTCACCCGGCGACGTGGATAAAGCGTCGAGGTGTACAGGCGGATTGGCAAACGGGGCAACAGAGGCGGCGCGGCCGCCTCATGGGTCAGTGTGATTTATTGCGGGGGAATCGTGTCCTCTGTTGTCGTGGGTTGTCTATCAGTGCGGCGTGCGTTTTACGCAAACAGGCACGCCGCGGACGAATCGGTTCCGAGCGTGCGCAGCGCGGGCACTTCTTGCGAGCAGCGCGCCTGCGCCATCGGACAGCGCGTATGGAACACGCAGCCCGAAGGCGGATCGATCGGGCTCGGAATATCGCCCGACAGGATCTGCACGGTCTTGGCGCGCTCGACCGCCGGATCGGGCACCGGCACCGCCGAGAGCAGCGCGCGCGTGTACGGATGGCGCGGCGTGTCGTAGAGCGCGTGCTTGTCCGCGAGCTCCATTACGCGGCCGAGGTACATCACCATCACGCGATCGGAGATGTGGCGCACCACGGCCAGATCGTGCGCGATGAAGATGAGCGCGAGCCTCATCTCCTTCTGCAGCGACTTGAGCAGATTGACGATCTGCGCCTGGATCGACACATCGAGCGCGGACACGGGTTCGTCGCAGATGACGAGCTTCGGCTCGACGATCAGCGCGCGCGCAATGCCGATGCGCTGGCACTGCCCGCCCGAGAACTCGTGCGGATAGCGGTTGATCATCTGCTCGCGCAAGCCCACCTTGGCCATCATCGCGCGCACGCGTACGTCGATCTCGCGCTTGGTCCAGCCGGGCCGATGCTCGACGAGCGGCTCCGCGATGATCTGCCCGATCGTCATGCGCGGATCGAGCGACGCGAGCGGGTCCTGAAAGATCATCTGCACGTCGCCCCGCACGCGATGCCATTCGCGCGTCGATGCGCCCGACAGCTTCGCGCCCATCCATACGATATCGCCGGCGGTCGCGGGAATGAGGTTCAGGATCGCGCGCGACAAGGTGGACTTGCCGCAACCCGATTCGCCGACGACGCCGAGCGTCTCGCCCGCCTTGAGATCGAAGCTCACGCCGTCGACCGCCTTCAATGTGCGGCGCGACGCCCACGGCAGGCGGTTCTTCGGCTTCACCTGAAAATGCACGCGCATGTCGCGCACGGAAAGAATCGTCGCGTCAGACATGGCTCGTTTCCTTCGTGATCTGATGAACCGGACGATGGCAAGCCCGCAGCCACCCCGGTCCGACGGCCTTCAGCGCAGGCGCATCGACGGCGCATTCGTCGCTGGCGTCCGCGCAGCGTTCGTGAAACGGACAGCCCGCCGGCGGCTGCGCCATGTTCGGCGGATTGCCGGGAATGCCGGTCAGCTCGCCGCCGTCGTGGTCGAGTCGCGGCACCGCGCGCAAAAGACCGATGGTGTACGGATGCGAAGGCTTCGCGAACAGCGTGGCCGCGTCGCACTGCTCCATCACGCGGCCGCCGTACATCACCATCACCTTTTCGCACAGTCCGGCGACCACGCCGAGATCGTGCGTGATCAGCACGATCGACGTGCCGAAGTCGTGCTGCAGATTGCGCAGCAATTGCAGGATCTGCGCCTGCACGGTGACGTCGAGCGCGGTGGTCGGCTCGTCGGCGAACAGCACTTCGGGCTCGCACAGCAAGGCCATCGCAATCATCACGCGCTGGCGCATGCCGCCCGACAGCTCGTGCGGATACTGCCCGATGCGATGCGCCGCCTCCGGAATCCGCACGGCTTCGAGCATCGAGATCGCGCGCTTTTTCGCTTCGCGGCGCGTGACGTTCTTGTGCAATTCCAGCACTTCGGTCATCTGCCGCTCGATCGTCAGGTACGGATTGAGGGAGCTCATCGGGTCCTGGAAGATCATCGAGAGGCGATTGCCGCGAATCCGGTTCATCGCGCGATCCGACAAGCCGATGAGATTCTCGCCGCGATACATCGCACGGCCGCGCGCGCGTCCGTTCGATGCGAGCAGCCCCAGCATCGCGAGCACGCTCTGGCTCTTGCCCGAGCCCGATTCGCCGACGATGCCGAGCGTCTCGCCCTCTTCCAGCGTGAAGTTGACGCCGTTCACCGCGCGCACGGCGGCGTCGTGCGTCCTGAATTCGACCTGCAGGTCATTGACTTCGAGTAGCGGCATGGCTCACCTGTCCTTCGGATCGAGCGCGTCGCGCAGCCCGTCGCCGACAAAGTTGATGCAGTAAAGCGTGATGGA
>Ga0160459_100126_pt1 | contig 56897 bp, 66 predicted proteins | sample HID1973K_E6MG_FD_108208 | JGI IMG/M metagenome (GOLD analysis project Ga0160459, IMG submission 108208) | Enriched mosquito-associated microbial communities from UW Madison campus, WI, USA - HID1973K_E6 MG | ecosystem: Host-associated > Arthropoda: Insects > Digestive system > Unclassified ...
CCGCTCACGGTTTGCAGCGGCCTTAGAAGATTATCTCGTTCGGTCTTGACCAGTTGCATAGAGTTCCTTCGTTGATGTGACGGCCTGTCCGCCGGTTTCGCCACCAGATTTGCCCAGCGGACAACCTCGTAACACGCGTTGCCGGCCCCCCGCCGGTCACTCGCGAAAACTGCGCTCGAAAGCCGCCCAGGCCACGGACGGCTAAACCTATATTGTGCCTCAAAACGGAACCGCTCCCTGAAATTGGGGGCGTTTTCGTCAAAAAACAGGCTTTCGAACGCAATTAATGACGCGTGCGTTCTTCACGCCGCGTCCGCCGACCCCTTAGCCCTTCAGCGTCTGCTCGAGCACGTGCAGTTCGTGGTTCAGTTGCGCGTCGGTGCCGCGCTCCGCCGCGATCTTGCGCACCGCGTGCAGCACGGTCGTGTGATCGCGTCCGCCGAACAGTTCGCCGATCTCGGGCAGGCTCTTCTGCGTCAGCTCCTTCGCCAGATACATCGCGATCTGGCGCGGGCGCGCAATGTTGGCCGGGCGCTTTTTCGAGTACATGTCGGCGACCTTGATGTTGTAGAAATCGGCGACCGTCTTCTGGATGTTCTCCACCGAGATCTGGCGGTTCTGCACCGTCAACAGGTCTTTGAGCGCTTCCTTGGTCAGCTCGATCGTGATGTCGCGGCCGTGGAACTTCGAATATGCGAGGATCTTGCGCAGCGCGCCTTCGAGTTCCCGCACGTTCGAGCGCAGATGCTTCGCGACGAAGAACGCGACGTCTTCGGACAAACTCACGCCTTCGGACTGCGCCTTCCTCATCAGAATCGCGACGCGCATTTCCAGCTCGGGCGGCTCGATTGCGACCGTCAGACCGGAATCGAAGCGCGAGATCAGGCGATCGTCGATACCGGAGATTTCCTTCGGATACGTATCGCTCGTGATGATGACCTGCGCCTTGTTCGCGACGAGCGCCTCGAACGCGTAGAAGAACTCTTCCTGCGTGCGCGATTTGCCGGAGAAGAACTGAATATCGTCGATGAGCAGCAGGTCGAGCGAATGGTAGTAGCGCTTGAAGTCGTCGAACGCCTTGCGCTGGTATGCCTTCACCACATCCGACACGTACTGTTCCGCGTGAATGTAGCGGATGCGCGCACCGGCCTTGTCCATCAACAACTGATTGCCGATAGCGTGAATCAGGTGCGTCTTGCCGAGGCCCACGCCGCCATACAGGAAGAGCGGGTTGTACGAGATGCCGGGATTGTCCGCGACCTGAATGGCGGCCGCGCGAGCAAGCTGGTTCGCCTTACCGGTGACGAAATTGTCGAAGGTCAGCACCGGGTTGAGCTTCGAGCGCTCGTAGGCGGAATCGGTTTCACCGCCCGCCGACGGAGCGCCGCCCGGGCGCCACGTGCGCCGGCCCGCAGCGGCTTCGTTGGCGTCGAGGCTCGGGAGGTCGAGATCGGCCTGATCTTCCTGCGTGGCTTGTGCCTGTTGCGCCGCTTCGGCTGCAAGCGCGTTGATGTGCGCCGTGGCGTTCGCGTGCGCCACCACCGTGGGCGCCTGCGGCGCGGCCGCCGAGGGCGCCGGCGCGCGCGGCGCAGCGGGCGCGCTCGCGGTCGGACGGGGCGCGGCGTTCAGCCCGCCGCCGATCGCATTGCGCGCGGTCGCTTTCGGATCGAGGACGAATTGCACGTCGATGGGTGCGCTGAAAAATTCGCGCGCGACATCGGCGATGCGGCCCGAGAACTGGCTTTTCACCCAGTCGAGCTTGAAGCGGTTGGGAGCTGCGATGCGCAGGGTGTTCGCGTCGGCATCGAAGTCGACCGGGGTCAGCGGCTTGATCCACGTGACGTACTGCTGCGGCGTGAGTTCGCGCGCGAGCAGTGCGGAACAGTGTTCCCAGAAATCGTTCATCGAATGCGGTCGTTATGGTTGCTCCGCGCCTGCGGGCCGTGCTTGCCGAACGTTCGGACAAGTCCCGGCACAGCCGAGCAGGTATGCTCCGGAGGCTTACGCCGCAAGGGTTTGCGGGCGGACGGCGGGCCGAAGCAGCGGGCGGATATTTGGGAGTAAGGCGAGATTCTAACGCCAAAAGTGGGTGGCGCGCGAGTTATCCACAGGGTCAAATCAACGCGCCGGACGGGCCGAAAATGCGCTGGAATGCGCGTTCGCGAGTGCTAAGCTATTGACGGTCAATAGGAAAACGGTTTAAATAGCGGGTTCCGCGAAAACAGAATTCCTGAACCTCCGGCCATCGCGCTTGCAGTGACCACACTGGAGCCAAGCCCGCGCGGTCAATCAACTCAAGTGAGAGCAACATGAAACGTACTTACCAACCTTCCGTGACCCGCCGCAAGCGCACCCATGGCTTCCGCGTTCGCATGAAGACCGCTGGTGGCCGCAAGGTCATCAACGCTCGCCGCGCGAAGGGCCGCAAGCGCCTGGCAATCTAAGTCTGCCGAGTGTTCGCTCGCGGTTGGATGCTGCACTCGACGGCGAGCCGCTCACGCGCCGCACAGAAGTCTTGAGACAGGACATCGTTCAGTTGCCGGCGCAGGCCGCGTTCCCCAAGGCCGCAAGGCTGCTGAAAACGGATGAGTTCTCATCCGTTTTTCGTTTGCGCCCCTGGCGCCGTTCGTCGCACTTCGTTCTGTACGGCAAGCCGTCCGGCAAGGAAGCGCGGCTCGGACTGGTGATCGGCAAGAAGCAGGCGCCGCGCGCAGTCACGCGCAATCTGATCAAGCGGCTTGCACGCGACGCGTTCAGGCTGCGTCGCGAGCAGCTGAAGGGGTTCGATATTCTCGTCCGGCTGCACGCGAAGCTCGACCGCAAGGCGATGCCGAGCGCGAGTTCCCCGCCGCTTCGGGCGCTCGTCGGCAGCGAACTGGAAACATTGCTCGACCGTGCCGTGCGCGAAGTTGCGCGCCGCGCGGCCGAAACCGTGGCGGCGCCGCCCGAGGCGCCCGCCGTCGACGACACATCCGGCCCGTCAGGGTCATGAAGCGCGGTTTGCGCCAGATTTGCCTCTCATGGTGAACCCGGCGCGCGGCGCGAAGCTTATGCAAACGGCACTCATCGCGTTGTTGCGCTTCTACAAGGTTGCTGTGAGCCCGCTGCTCGGCAACCGGTGCCGCTTTTATCCTTCCTGTTCCGACTACGCACGCGAGGCAATCCAGTATCATGGCGCCGCGCATGGCACGTATCTCGCCGTGAAGCGGCTGTGCCGCTGCCATCCCCTTTCGGCGGGCGGCGTCGATCTCGTGCCTCCTGCCCGCGGTCACGCCGGCTCCGACGACGCGTCCGAGTCGCGCGCGGATTCTGCGCAAGACAAGCTTTCAACACTAAACGGCGCTGAAGCGCTTTCCGATCGACACTGAGACAACGCATGGATATCAAACGCACCGTCCTATGGGTCATCTTCTTCGTGTCAGTTGTCCTGCTGTTCGACAACTGGCAACGCGACCATGGGCGCCCGTCGATGTTCTTCCCGAGCGCGACGCAACCGGCCAAGACCGCCAGCAACCCGGCACCGGGCTCCGCCGCATCCGGCGCACAGCCTTCCGAACTGCCGAACGCGCCTGCCGGCACGGCCGCGCCCGGCACGGCGACGCCGCCCGCCACGGCACAGGCACAGCTCGTCAAGTTCACGACCGACGTCTACTCCGGCGAAATCGACACGCGCGGCGGCACGCTCTCGAAGCTTTCGCTGATGAAGGAAGGCGACGGCAAGCAGCCTGACCTCTACATCACGCTGTTCGATCACACGGCGAACCACACGTACCTCGCACGCACGGGCCTGCTTGGCGGCGACTTCCCGAACCACAACGACATCTTCACGCCGGTGCCCGGCCAGACGTCGCTGACGGGCGACGAAAAGACGCTGAAGATCGCGTTCGAGTCGCCGGTGAAGGGTGGCGTGAAGGTCATCAAGACCTACACGTTCACGCGCGGCAGCTACGTGATCAACGTCGATACGAAGATCGAGAACGTCGGCACCGCGCCGGTCTCGCCGAAGCTCTACATGGAACTCGTGCGCGACAACACGCCGGTCGAAACGCCGCGCTTCTCGCATACGTTCATCGGGCCGGCTGTCTATACGGATCAGAAGCACTTCCAGAAGATCGATTTCTCCGACATCGACAAGAACAAGGCCACGTTCGAGCCGTCGTCGGATAACGGCTGGATCGCGATGGTGCAGCATTACTTCGCGTCGGCGTGGATTCCGCAGCAGGGCGTGAAGCGCGATATCTACGTGCAGAAGATCGATCCGGATCTGTATCGCGTTGGCATGACGCTGCCCGCGCAGACGATCGCGCCGGGACAGACGGCGAACGTCGATGCGCGCCTCTTCGCCGGTCCGGAAGAAGAGCGCATGCTCGAAGGCATCGCGCCGGGTCTGGAGCTCGTGAAGGATTACGGCATGGTGACGATCATCGCCAAGCCGCTCTTCTGGCTGCTCGAGAAGATCCACAGCTACGTGCACAACTGGGGCTGGGCGATCGTGCTGCTCACGCTGCTCATCAAGGCCGTGTTCTTCCCGCTGTCGGCGGCGAGCTACAAGTCGATGGCGCGCATGAAGGAAATCACGCCGCGCATGCAGCAGCTTCGCGAGCGCTTCAAGAGCGATCCGCAGAAGATGAACGCCGCGCTGATGGAGCTGTACAAGACCGAAAAGGTCAATCCGTTCGGCGGCTGTCTGCCGGTGGTCGTGCAGATTCCGGTGTTCATCTCGCTGTACTGGGTGCTGCTGTCGTCGGTGGAAATGCGCGGCGCGCCGTGGATCGGCTGGATTCACGATCTGTCGCAACAAGACCCGTACTTCATCCTGCCGGTGCTGATGGCCGTCTCGATGTTCGTGCAGACCAAGCTGAACCCGACGCCGCCGGACCCCGTTCAGGCAAAGATGATGATGTTCATGCCGATCGCGTTCTCGGTCATGTTCTTCTTCTTCCCGGCCGGTCTGGTGCTGTATTACGTGGTGAACAACGTGCTGTCGATAGCGCAGCAGTATTACATCACGCGCATGATGGGGCAGAAGAAGAAGGCTGCGTAAGCGCTTTTTCTTCCCCTTGGATGTGGAAACGCCCGGCTTTTGGCCGGGCGTTTTGCTTTGTGAGTTAGATATCGTCTTCGATGATGCGCGTCGCTTCACGAAGCAATGCGAGAGCCCGTTCTCGTGGAGGAACGTTGCCGTAAGGACGTACGGGCTCGTTGGCCTCGAGGCTCGTAACGCCATGTCCATGCGCGTCCGAAGCGCCTGTCAGCCAATCACGGGATCTTTCGACGAGCGCAGTCAGAAGTGGCCAGTTCTCCTCGGACGGGAATCGTTGGCCATTGATCCAGCGTTGCGTCGTGGCATCCCTCAGTTGCACGCCGAACTTCGCGTAGATCGCCGTGGCGAGAGCCTTTCCGCTACCCAATTTAAACGGATCGCTGCGAAATGGCCCCAGCTTGTTCAAGTCTGATTGTTTCGCAATGAGCGCTTCTCGGAAGCGCTTCTTGAAGGTGGCGAGAGAATGGATGCGTTTCATGAACCCGAGAATGCGCGAAAGTCGTTCTTGAGTGGCCAAAGGTCTTTTGGCGTACCAAATGCCTTTTGGCCGATGAAGGTGTCCGAACCTGGCTCCAGCCTCACGCAGTAGCGGTTCGTTCAGCGTTTCGATGCGCCGAGGATTTATCTCAAAGTTACGAAAATTCCCCAACAAAGGCGATTCACCGCTTCATCGCCCCATAAAACTGCTCGATCAATTCCTCGAGCAAATACCGATGATGCGGCGACAGCGCTTCGATCTTCGTCGCCAGCTCCAGCGTTTCTTCCGTCGCCGGATAGTGCTCGTCGCGCGCGAGCGGTTTCGGTGTCACCTGCGGATTGCCGCTCGGCGGCGGGCCGTAGTGCAGCCAGTGCTGATCGACCTTGAGCCATTCTGCTAGCGTCTTCAGCTTGTCGACCGTCGGAATCGAGCGCGCGGTCAGCCACTTGTGCGCCGTCTGCGGTGAAACCGGCTCGCCTTGATAGCGCAAGTTGAAATGCAAGGCGAGATCAGTCGCGCCGCGCATCTTTTCGGGTGCGCGGGTCATCGAGAATTTGAGCCGCTCGGAGAAATCGGCTTTTTCTTGTGGTGTAGGCATGGGCAGGATTGTGCGAGGCAATCGCTGCTTACAAGTCAACCATTCGAGTTATATTTTGCGTGTGCATGAACTGTTTTATCTTAAATAAGCGTTCGTCATGGTTGCCTTCGGGCAGCATATATTCACCATCCCACGCGGGCTTTGGCGAGTTATCAGATCGGACTCTCAAGATTTCAGGTCTCGGCAGGTTTCTCCCTGTATCTCAAAAAAGATAGCGGATGCGCTCGCTTTTCGCCATCTCGAATTGGTGAATTGCGGGCACCGCGCGCGATACAATGCCCGCACTTCCGAACCACCCAGTCGCCCTACCGTCATGCTGAGCAACGACACCGATCCGATCGTCGCAATCGCCACCGCGCCGGGGCGCGGCGGCATCGGCGTCGTGCGCCTGTCGTTCGGCCGCGCGGGTGAGGCCGCCGCGCATAAAGCGATGCACGCGCTATGCGGCCAGTCGCTGGCGCCGCGCCACGCGAGCTACGTGCCGTTCGCCGATGGCGACGGCGAAGCGCTCGATCGCGGTATCGCGCTCTATTTCCCCGCACCGCACTCGTACACCGGCGAACACGTACTGGAATTGCAGGGACACGGCGGCCCGATCGTGCTGCAACTGGTTCTGCAACGCGCGATCGAAGCGGGGCGCGACTTCGGCCTGCGGCTCGCCGAACCCGGCGAATTCACGCGGCGCGCCTTTCTCAACGACAAACTCAATCTCGCGCAGGCGGAAGCCGTCGCCGATCTGATCGAAGCCAGCACCGAAGCCGCCGCGCGTTCGGCGGGCCGCTCGCTGGAGGGCGCGTTCTCGCGCGAGATCCATGCGCTCGTGGAAGACGTAATCACCCTGCGTATGCTGGTTGAAGCGACACTGGATTTCCCCGAGGAGGAGATCGATTTCCTCGAAGCAGCCGACGCGCGCGGCAAACTCGCGCGCATTCGCGAGCGGCTGGACACGGTTCTCGCCGATGCCCGTCAGGGCGCGCTGCTGCGCGAAGGTCTGTCAGTCGTGCTCGCGGGTCAGCCGAACGTGGGCAAGTCGTCGCTGTTGAACGCGCTCGCGGGCGCGGAGCTCGCGATCGTCACGCCGATCGCCGGCACGACGCGCGACAAGGTCGCGCAGACGATTCAGGTCGAAGGCATTCCGCTGCATATCATCGACACAGCCGGACTGCGAGAGACGCAGGACGAGGTGGAGCGCATCGGCATCGAGCGCACGTGGGGTGAAATCGAGCGTGCCGATGTGGTGCTGCATCTGCTCGATGCACGCGAGGACCTGACGTCGGAAGACCAGGCCATCGCCGCGCGCTTTCCCGCGGGCGTGCCTGTCGTGCGCGTCAGGAACAAGACGGATCTGGCGGGCGTGCCGGCCGGTACGCGCGACGGCGAAGGTCACGCGCGCGAGGTCAACCTGTCGGCAAAAACCGGCGACGGCATCTCGCTGCTGCGCGCAGAACTGTTGAAGATCGCTGGCTGGCAAGCGGGCGCGGAGAGCGTCTATCTCGCGCGCGAACGTCATCTGATCGCGCTGCGTGAAGCGCGCGATCATCTCGCACTGGCGGCCGAGCACGCCGATCAACGCTCGCAAGTGCTCGATCTTTTCGCGGAAGAATTGCGGCTCGCGCAGGACGACCTGAACGCGATCACGGGAGAATTCACGTCCGATGATCTGTTGGGCGTGATCTTCAGCCGCTTTTGCATCGGAAAATAGGCGCAGCCGACGCTACGCGCCCTCGGGCTTCCCAAGCTCACGCAACTCCGCGCTGAGCTTCTCGCTTTCTTCCGGCCGACCGTGAAACGCGGCCGGCGTGTTCTGGAACAGTTCGATCCGATACGCGCCGTCGCACAATGACAGCACCATTGTCTGCACGGCGTTCAAACCCGGTTCGAACGCCATCGCGCCGCGCGGCCACATGCCCGCGACGGCGCGTAACAGCAGCGACTGCCCGTTCGCCATGCGTCTCACCTCGCGCACCTTCGCGACGAAACGCGGCGTCGGATGCTGCGCGAAGATCGGCTGGAGATGCGCCTCGATGCACGTGCGTCCGTCGATCGCGCTGCCATCGAAACCGATCAGACTGCCGCGCTCCGTGAAGCGCGCCGCCATTGCGGCTGCGTCCTGCCGGTTCCAGTCGTCGAGCAGCCCGAAATACACACGCCTCGCGCTGGCGCTCCAATCGTCGTGCTGACTCATGTTGCTTTCTTCCAGGCCGCCGCGAAGGCGCCCGCGCCCATCAGCAGCGCGCCGCCCGTGCGGTTCACCGCGCGCTGCACGGAAGGCCTGCGGATCGCCTTGCGCGCGCCGGACGCGAGCAGCGCGTAAGCGAATGCGTTGGCCGCCGCCAGTCCGACGAAGGTCGCCTCGAAAATCGCGATCTGCGACACGCTCGCCGCGTGCGGATCGATGAATTGCGGCACGAATGCGACGAAAAAGATAATGCTCTTCGGGTTCAGCGTGGTCACGGCGTAGGCGTGCGCCATGATGCGGCCCGTGCGCAATTCGCCGGTGGGTTGCACAGCGTCCGTATCGATGACGGGCGCGCGCCAAAGCTTGATGCCGAGATACACGAGATACGCCGCGCCGATCCATTTCACCGCCATGAACAGTTCCGCAGAGGCAGCGAGCAGGACACCGAGGCCGAGCATCGATGCGGTCATCGCCGTGAGATCACCGAGCGCGACGCCAAGTGTGGTGGCAAACGCGTACTTGCGGCCGTGGCCGAGCGCGTAGGACACGACGAGCAGTACGGTCGGGCCGGGAATCGCGACGAGAATCGCCGACGCGATCGCGAACGGCAGCCATTGAGCGAGGGTCATGCTGGGTCTCCTGAGTGTGATGCGTCGATTTATCCATGAACTCGGGAGTGTGGCAATAGGCCGTTCAGTCACCTTGACAGCGCGGCGTTCCTTTTCTCGATCTGTTCACTGGCCCGCATCGGTATCTCATGCAGCGCACCAAAATTGATCGGGAGGCAAATTGTCGCAGCCTCGTACGACAATAGGCAGCCTTTCATTTCTCTAAACGCGGCTTTGCGACGATTTTCATTTGATTTGCGTTCAATAAGATCGAACTTAAAAACCCTGCGACATTCTGACGTGTTGCGATCGCACACGACATGTGCTTGCAAGTTTGGCGCACTCAACTAGCATGAGTCTTGCGGTCATCCGCTTTTAAATACATAGCTAATTTCGAATTATTTCGTTTGGGGGCTATATACATGAAGAAACGCGCCAGTGCTCTCTTCGCGGTGATGGGTTTGATTGCAGCCGCTTCCGTGGCGCAAGCCCAGGACAGCGTCGTTCAGCCTCAGCAGACGTTCACCTTCCGGCCCAATTCTTATGGCTGCTTGTCCAAGGACAAGTTCGATTCGGCCGACCAGCACGCGAGAGCCGGCGAGCATCAGAAGATGCAGCAGTTTTTCGAGGGTTTCGAATGCATTTCGACTCCGGTCGATTCGCATTTTCGCGTGATTCGTGTGGTGGGCCATGACGTCGAATTCGTCAATGCCGCGAATAGCGATACGCAAGGCATGTGGACCACGGATCGTTTCATCGATCAATAAATAGGCGGCATTTGCGCTTGATTTAGCTCGGGAAACCGGCGCGATTTTTTTGGTTCGCGCCGGCGCTTCGTTTTATCCGCGGATTAATCGTCAGCATTAGTCCAACGCCGCGCCGCTCGATGAGCGATTGCGCGCGTGTCGCTTTTTTCCAAATTTCCCCCGATTCGCCGCACAATGTCGGTCTCGCGCGCGACCTATCGCGCCACATCGACAATTTTTCGCCGGCTACTCACCGGCTCCCGTGCTGAATGGCTCTCAAATCAACGATCTACAAGGCAGACCTCCAGATTGCCGACATGGATCGCCATTACTACGGCGATCATTCCCTGACCATCGCGCGCCATCCATCGGAAACCGATGAGCGGATGATGGTGCGCGTCGCCGCGTTCGGATTGTTCGCCGACGAGCGCCTCGAGTTCTGCAAGGGCCTCTCCGATACGGATGAGCCTGATCTCTGGCAAAAAGATCTCACCGGGCAAATCGAAACCTGGATAGAAGTCGGCCAGCCCGATGAGCGGCGCATCGCGAAGGCGAGCGGCCGTTCGGACCGCGTGATCGTCATCGCTTATGCCGGCAGGACTGCGGATATCTGGTGGAATGGCGTGAAAGGCAAGGTCGAGCGGTTGCAGAACGTGACGGTCTGGTCGCTCGCGGATGGCGTCGCTGAAGCGCTCGGCAAGCTGGCCGAACGCACGATGCGCTTGCAGTTGATGATGCAGGACGGCGAGGCGTCGCTGGGCAGCGAAACTGTCGATGCTGTCGCGATTCGCTGGAACGTGCTCAAGGCTGGCGCGATCTGAGCGTCAGGCTTCGGGCGGCCCTTTCAGTTCGACCATGTTGCCTTCGGGATCGAACAGATAGAGCGATGGTCCGAAGCCCTCGGCGCCGTAACGCCGCGCTTCGTCGCCGATGCGGGCGCCGTGCTTTTCGAGGTGCGCGCGCAAGGCATCGGCATCGAACGGCTCGACGCGCACGCAGAGGTGATCCATGTTGCGGCCCTCGCTCGGCTGGCCGCTGTCCGGGCGGTCGATACTTGCGCCAACGGCCATCAGATCGATCAGCGAGCGGCCGGCGCGCATTTGCACCAGGCCGATGTCGCGCTGTTCCTTTTCGATTGGGCAACCCAGCGCGGTGCGATAGAAATTGACCATGTTGTCGAGATCGTCGCAACGGATCACGACGTGATCGATTTCAAGGATCTTGAAGTGCATGTGGGCCTCTTGCGTTCGGTGGGAGAGGCAGTTTAGCGCGGTGGGAAGAGAAAACGGCTGAGGCGGGTGGAATGAAAAAGGGCCTGGCGTTTGAGCCAGGCCCTTTTGAATTCGTGGTGGGAGGAGGAGGATCGAACTCCCGACCTTCGCATTGCGAACGCGACGCTCTCCCAGCTGCTAACTCATTGAATTCAAAGATTCGCCAATTCTGCTTGGAACTTGCCGCGAAGACTGAGACGTGACACTTGGTTGTGGCACCCAGGTAGCAGGTCGTTGAACGCAGCAGCGAACACAATAACACCAAGCGACGAAGTATCAGCTCAATACCGACCTCAGCGTTACTTCATGTCTTCGCGCGGGAGAGAGTTTGTCAGTCGCGGGAGATGACTGCGCCCATGATTGATCTACGCGCGCTTACCCAATGGAGCAACCTGCGATCACGGTGAAGGGACGGCTAACATTCATCGGGTCCACTCAGGCAGCAGTCACCTAAAGTCGCCGTCCCAACTTCAGTGTCCCGAAGTTATCTGCCGCCGGGGCCATCTATTGGGTTCATGGACCGCCATGCAGCTCGTCCTAAACGGGTTTAATTTGCCGCGTTAGCCCGCAAAGCTTCGAAGAGCTTTTTCTCGACACATGAGAGAGGCTGAACGTCCGCCATGTCTACTCCCAGAGCCGCGGCCGCTGCTGAGATTTCAGCCATCGTTTGTGCCCCAATAGGCGAACCTGCGACATAAGGATCAACCGCTGTCAGCACTGCTGAAAGCACTATTGTCCGAAGTTTATAAGCTTCGGTTCTATCGGGCGAATCTAAGCCAAGCTTCCGGCCATGGTCCTCCAAGGCTGCCTTCAGACTCGAAAGGCGACCTTGCAGGCGTGCGGCCCATGCTTCCGCATTTTCGGCGATGGCTTCGTGTTTCTTGGTAGCGAGGGAAGCGAACTCGCTGGCGACGTTTTCAGACATATGTTCCTCTGTAATCATTCATCGCGGAGGTCGGCGACCAATCACACGATCGGCCAGAAAATTGTAAATGCTTCCATTGTATCCCTGGGGCGCGGTGCGACTCCGATCAACCGCACTCAACTGCAGTAGAAACTTTCGAAGGTAGTCACCCGTGACTGCCTGAAAGTCGCCGCGGAGGATAATTTCCGCATTATCGACAATGGACGAGGAATATCCCCAATCAAAGCGTGCGGAAGCTTGCTCGACCTCGCCGAGTTGATTCGCCCTCAAAACTGCATCTGACTTTGGCACATCCTTGACGTAGAGATGCAGAGAGTCCGTAAAATGCCTCTGACTCCCAATCTCCACGCTTAAATTGGCCGCAAGATATTTCTGCAACAGACCAAACGTGAAAACGTTATAAGGAACGCCAAGATACAAATCATTCGATCTGTTGATGACTGTCAAGTCCAACTTTTGGTCGACTATCTTTACTAAGACGGAAGTATTGCAAGGGATATCTTCAGATTGTTTCCCTAGATCATCGACACCATATAGAGACAGAACAACTCTGCGAGAGTTTGGGTCTCGCCTCAATATGTCCAACCCTCTCTCGATTTGGTCCACATTGAAGTGTGAGCGCAGACGATAGCCGTAAGCCCCATTCAGAGTGACCCCATCGTCCGAAAAATCGCCGTAAGTCGAAATCTCTCGGGATAGAGGTGCCAAATCGTTAGATCCCTCCAGCACCCAACACCCCTCCACAATGGCAAAAAGGGCATTAAGTCGTCTCTGATGCAGAAAAATGAATCTGGGATCGTTAGGCGCGATCTCAAAGAATGCTTGTCCCATGTTGATTACATCACCGAGACGGGACGGAGTCACGTTCTGGCCTTGAGCAGCAAGCTGTAGCGCGCACAAATATTGCCCATTGAAAGACAAATTTACGAAATGGATCATGTGCGATATTTTTCAAATCGTTTAGTATTTTTGTTCATCTTGTCTAAAAACCCCGACTCAAGATCAACCTTGAACTGCCCCGCTATTTTCAACAGATAAATAAAAACATCAACGAGTTCTTCGTCAAGCGCACCTTTCGCATTTTTCAACGACATGTCACCCCGCCGAACTTTCTTTACGATATTGGAAAACTCCCCCAACTCACCAAGGATGCAAACTATCAAATGCTCCAATTCCTCGATATTCTCTTCGCCGATCTCAACAAAAAAAGGCAGGCGACCAGTATGCGCCAAATCGAATTCGTGCTGTAGCCCAAGCAATTGCGATAGGGTCATGGACATTTTTCAAATTCCGATGCAAGTTTGCCGATAGCTTCAGAGTAAAGCGCAGCTTTCTCAGCTACCCCGGGATGATGGGAATGGCGTTCACGCAGCAAAACAAGCTGCCGTGCCGCTTCAACTGCATTCGACGCAAGAAAATAAATTTGATTTATATTTCCCAAATTAGGCCGATACGCCCTCTCCGGCCTCGACCATTCCCTGATTTCCTCGATACTAGACAGACCTATAAAGGTTGCTTCTTGCGCCTTTTCCGTCAACATCCTAACCACTTTTGCCTTATCATTATTCAGAACATCGAAAAGCTCTACATTCGAAATTCTATCGATCTCCGGTTTAACCAAGGCCGATTGACTAGGTCGATTATAAGCGCTAAAAGCAATGACTGCGAGTCTAATAGCCTCAGCATCTACTCGATCTAAAACCTCACACAAGTTTAATCGAATCTCCTCCAAATTTATTCTGAAGAAATTCGCGATTTCCAACGCACGAAAATAGACTGTGCAATAAAGCACCCCATCACTCAGGCCGCATTGAAATATCAAAAATGACGGGATCGGCTTGTCACCGCTATTAATAATGTCATTTGAGTTAATCAAGGAATACAGCGCCCGATTTGATGTCGGCTTTTGACGAAGCTCCTCTGTCAAATGGACAAGTCCTTCGCCGATATATTTTCCATGGTTAATTATCAGCTCATCCGGAGTTACATGTTGCCGCCATTTTTGCGCCGTCTCAGTGACATCTGCCAGTGGCTCGTGAACTAGCGACTTACGTTCAATTTCAGCCGTAATTACGAAATTGAAAATCCTCTCGCCCTGCTTGACCTGAGAAAGAGCGCGTCTTGCTACCCCTTCCAAACTGCTCTCTTTATGATATTCAATTTTTATCACAGGAGTTCCTTCACGCGTGCATATATCTCATCGTGCAAAAACTCTATCCGATCGCTTGCGTTCAATTTCAACAGCGGACCTCGATAATCAGAAAAAACCCGCTCATAGCTTTCAGACACTTTCGAAAGTTTCACCTCATTCTCATATGCGTCGCGATGTTTTCTACTCGAAATCCTCGCCATAGATCTTTCAACCGTATTATTTAGATAAATGACGAGATCCGGAGATCTAAATTCGCTGTTGAGTGACTTCACAAGATCGAAATCCGCGGGGCTATCGCCGTGATATGCGTAAGACGAGAAAAAATATCTAGTGCTTATCACGACGCATCCTTCCGACACAAGCTTCTCGACACCGTCAACAGGGTTATGAAGATGATCATAACGATCGGCCGCAAACAGGTAAGCCATTTGACGATCGAAATACGGAGTTCCCTCCGAAAATAAAATTCGCCCTTTCATGGCTTGACGAATCATGACACCGATTGGCCCCTCGGACGGTTCGCTTGTCAGCGCCGCCCGCCTACCTGCGTTTTGTAGACGATCACGCAACAGCCCAGCTTGCGTCGAAGTGCCAGATCCATCAATACCTTCGAATACGATAAATAGTCCTTTCATTTTATGCACCGCCTTGGGCCATGAACGCTACACGGTCAACGCCTGCGCCGTCTTTCGACAGAAAATGATTTTCCGACTGCCACGACCCGCTTTCGTTATCGTGGATGGAAATGCCGTTCACGTATCCGGGCGTCGAAAAATTTAAAGAGCGACCGGCACGTATCCGCATGCCTTGATCACCAATAAGAATCTTTGACAGAGAATGTCGATGGCCATGAAGAAGAAGTTCAAAACCATAATCCTGCAGAACTTCCAAGAAAGGATGGGCGTTCCTAATGGTCGACAGATCATTTCCATCAACACCAATAAGGTGATGGTGAACTACGGCGACACGGTTCTGATAGTTCGAACCTTCAGCAGCCTCAAGCATTCGTTTTAGCTCTGAGATATCAACAGACCCAAACCGGTGATCCCGGTGATGCGCGGAATTTACAATTGCGAACACAACTTCGTCGAACGACAGAAGACAAGCACTTTGTTTTTGGAAACGAATCCTGTTATCACGGCGCACGGAATAGACGAAGGCGTCAAAAGCTTCAAATCCGTTATTGCATATGTCATGATTGCCTGGACACGCGATAATGCGTTCCGGCGCTCCGCCCCCCTTCAGCCAAGCCCGCTGAACAATGTCCTGCGCCTCCGCATAGCCTGCGTTTTGGCCTTGAAGCGTGACGTCGCCACTAATTACCAAATAGGCGTCCTTGCGGGGGAAATCGGCGTTAAATTTGAACAGTGCACCGATCAGCTCGGTTGCCTTATAAGGAGCCTTAGGGTTTCCACAGTGAATGTCGGTCAAATGGAAAAGCTTCATTCTGCTCCGTGCGCCTCGGTAAGCGATGTTCGTTAGCCTCGGATCCGTGAACCGGTCGGGTGAAGGAGCCATCGATTGGCTCCCTGACGACGATTGTATCGCTACGCGGCGCGGAGCGACCTAGACAGCATTTAGGCTATCTCCGTTGCACCGAAGCAGCGTCTCGCCCAAGGACTTACGGCAGCCATGTCCGGATTCGCACGAAATGATCGATGAATAGCGAACTGGTCGTCCATCCGGTAAATGTTACGACCTCTGACTTTGGCGGCCAAGATGGAGTCCGAAAACGTGGTGATGCCTTCATTGCCGAGCAACCATGTCCGTGTCACATCTTCCTTAAGGCCGCTTGTAGTCAGCGGGAGCCTCTAGGAAAGCCTCGACGTCGGCGACACGCCATCCGACTGAGCGCGCTCCGAGCCTTACGGGCGCTGGGAAAGTGCCGGCCTTCATGCGGTTGTAGATAGTCGACCGGGAAAGACCGGTTTCACCCCTGACCTCTATGAGACGCACAATTGCGTTCGGTGCTCGTCGCTTTGGCGCTGTTGTTTCTGTCGCAGGAACTTGCGCATGGTCTTGGGAAGCGCGGGTGCCCTCATGCGACCGGCGCCCTGACCTCACCCCAAATTCGATCAGCATTTTCGCGACTTGCTCCCCGGCAGCACACCATCGTGCGAACGCCTCGCAGTAGCAAGCCAACGAATAAGCGTCGACAGCACCCAACACCCCGGCATCGCGCAACTGCGTGGCGACTATTGGCCAGTGAGCAACGGCAGCCGGGGTCAAGTGTCTCGTCACGGTTGCGTCCTCGAATCTGGCTTCCTGCCCGATTTGATTCGATTTTCGTTCACCCATAGCACCCCTCCTTCTGACTACGTGACAATCGTTCAGGTTAGAATCGCTGAACTCGGAAACGAAGGACACTTCCCGAAGCGTCGAAGCGGCGAAGACTTTGAACAAGGCGCCACACGTCCACGTCGCAGGTTTCCCCTCGTGCAATCTCCTCCCTTTCAGCGTGCTCCACGGCTACCGGCTCTTTCGTCCGTCCGCGAGCCTCATGATCAGCGTGTGGTCCGCCTTGAGCGTGATAGGCGAGACGGCGCTGTCTGTGAGCGCGATGAGGTTGACGACGACGGTTCCGTGTTTCTTTTCAATGCCGCGTAGCTGCATTTCGCGTGTGCCAGCTTCGCCCGAGAGCTTCGCGCCGCGTTCGATCGTCGCCTGCGCGACGCGCACGGCCTCGAAGTAATACGGCGAAGCTTGTCGCTTGATTCGCCGTCATTCTTTCCGTCGCTCAATCCCGCTTGGGAAGCCGAGCTTCCGAAAAAGACGAAACCTTGCGCATCGATGGCCCTACAACTGGTGGTCCACTATGTTGGACCACCAAATTTCGGCGCCGATTCCGACACACAGCGTAGCCAAAAATTCGGACATTTGATTCAAAAGCCGAGTCGGCGGCAACGCAGGGCAAAAGGGATATGTTATTTAGCACGCCCACGCCGACGGCTGACAGATCGCGCCAACAAATGTGGCGACAGACGGCTTTGCGCGGACCGGAAAAGATTAAACGACGAGACCTATCGCCGCCGTCCCAAACTGCTCGAACGGACAGCAGCTCGGATCTCATTACGGCTCAGAAGACTACTTCGGAAGTCACGAACCTTGCCCGATAGTGGAGCTCGTATCTGGCAGCGTAGGGGCGTAATATGGCGAAAAAATTTGCAGAAAGGGTCAGCTTTGCCATCTTTGCCATCTTTGCCACGCAACATTCTGGGAGCCGAGGCCGCCGCGAAGTCCGCTAGCTCGGCCTCCCTACGTCCGTTCGCATACACCCGCCGCTCGTCGGGAACAAAGGATCTCTTCCTCAAAGAAGAGATCCTTGAACAAACCGGCTATTGGGCGAAGCCGAGCGGAGTCAGCAGCAAGCCGCCTCGGTGGATCGTCCATATCGACGCGACTCGCGAGGTCCCCGTCGCCGATCTCGTGCGGGATTCTTCGGGCCTGCCATCGCCAGCGGCGACGACCCCGGGATATATCAACAATGGCGCCGGAAAATGCGCGCTCGCGGCTTTTCGCTTGATGCCCGCGATCAAATTGGGACCGGACAGCTATACGTTCCCGGACGGCTGGGAATGGATTGTCCAGTTCGCGTTTGCTAGGGGTCTTCCGGTCGGAACCTCAGGCGATGTGCTAACGGACTTCAACGTCCAGGACAGCAGCTTGTCCTACAAAGGCCGAGAAGCGCCAAAAAAGGCATATCCGGTCGCCCACATCAGCCTGGTCAAGACGTTGGCTGAGCCCGAGCCCATTGGCCTTCCTGCCGGCGGACTTTTCACCTACGACGACGCGACAGCCGCGCTTTCTACTTGGCTGAGCGGCGGGAAAGCGAACTTCGGGATATACGAAGCCAACAATCGGGAGGACATGGAGCGTTTGCAATCCGATCTTGGCCAAGCGTTCGAGGCCGAAGCGGATGCCGACATCGAGGCCGCGCAGATGTTGGAAGTGATGCCTGCGCCAGACCTGTTTGGCGTGCCGTCCGTGGTCTACAAACTGATCAACGCCGCGTTGGCCGCCGGCAAGCGGCACTTCGTTTTCCACGGGCCGCCGGGCACCGGTAAAACCACGCTCGCTGAGTATGTGGCGGAGCAAATCGCAGGAGACGACCTGTCCGAGGGCGAGGCGCCATACACGCTGCTGACTGCGTCATCCTCGTGGAGCTCGCAAGACCTGGTCGGCGGCTACCAGCCGCTTGGGCCCGGCAAGATGGGCTTCGTGCCGGGCGCCATGCTGCGGGATTTTCACAAGCCGATCATCATCGACGAACTCAACCGCTGCCCGATCGACAAAGTCATTGGGCCGCTGTTCTCTGTGCTGAGCGGGCAGTCGACTTCGCTCCCCTATCGCGTCAAAGTTGAGGACCCAACAAGCGAAAACTACCGTATCTTGCCCAAGCCGAACCCTTCGAAGGCCGAACACGAGTTCGCACCTGGTCCGGCCTGGGCAATGTTGTGCACCCTCAATCAAGTCGACAAGTCGCAGTTGGAGCAGATCAGCTTCGCGCTGTCCCGGCGCTTCACATGGATTCGAATCGGCACCCCAGAAGATCCTGCCGCTTTTGTTCGGGGCAGGCTGGAAAAGCTCGGGCTTCTGAAAGGGAACGCCGATCCAGCGTTGCCCAATCCTGTCGCGAACCTGTGGACGATCGTGAATCGGCATCGGGAATTGGGCGGCGCCCCGGTGATCGACTTCTTGAAGTTGGCCGCGGCGATGGACTCCGACATCGACTTCTTGGCTGCGCCAACGGTGCAGACGCAAGAGACCTTCGTCGCTGTGATGGCCTCGACATTTTTGCCGTTGCTTGACGGTATCAGCCGCGCGGAAGCAATGGATTGCTCAACGGCCCTAGTGTCGGCCTGGGGGCTATTGGGCGCCTTATCCGACGATGTGCATCAACGGTTTATGGAGCTTGCGCCCTGAGCATACCACTTGGTTCCACGCTGTCCGACCATTGCTTGTCCGCGCTGCTGCGCTGCCATCGATCGCCGCAGGGCAGTGGCTGGGATTCGAAGACTCCCAAGGTAGACATTGAAGAGCGCGAGGAGCTGCTTTTGCGCTGGGCCCTATCGGACGGGGTCCGCCGCCTAGCGGAGCACGTTGTCGCCAACCCTCGGGAGATTCGATCTTCGATCGCGTTTGAAACGCAAACGCATTCAGGCCAGATCCCGGGAGTTGTTGACGCACGAGCGACGCTTTCCAAGCAGGAGCTTTCAGGCGATTCGACGCTATTTGTTGTCTCCGAGCCAGCGCTCTCTATGCTGACCCGCCGCAACCATATCCTCGCGTGGGTGCTTCGCGAGGCCGAAGCGTTGACTCTCTCCGCTATTCGTCGGCACAGGCTCGGCCCTGATCAGGACTGGATCCACGCTCGGGTTGGGCTGCTCGAACGCGCGGCTCGCACACGGATGCTTCGTGATGTAATGCTCTCGCCAGTCGGGCGCCGCCGTCCAGGCAGCGCGGCGATTCGTGACGCTCGCAAAGGCATGTCGACACTGTATCGGATGGCGGCCGACGCTATGCTGCTCTTCGAAGGCATTGAGCGCATGGACGAAGCTGCGATCCGGACAATCCTGTCAAATACTCTTGTCGCGCAATTGGAAGACTGGCAAAAACTCGAGTTGGCAACGGCGCTTTCGGCGGCGGAGGCTTTGGCGCAGACGACGGGCGAGCGGGTTCGTTGGAAAGGGTCGATTGCCGGCGGCTCGGAAGTCGCGGCCGTCGGCCGCTACAAAGTCCGATGGCAAAACGCGCTTCCCAAGCGCGCGATAGAGCATCTCGACGCTTCGGAAGCGATGATTCGAGACGCAGCGGAAGCGCTTCGCGCGGGAATGGGTTTGGCGCGCGCAGACATCTCAATCCGACATGCCGACACGGGGTTGGACGTTGCTCACTTCGAATGCAAGTGGTTCGGCTCTCCGCTGTCGGTGTCGTCGGCGATCGTCGATGCTCTATCGCAAATCGTCAGATATTGTCGCGATTCTCGGCCGGGCAGCGTCGAACAAGCGCAGGCAATGTTGCGGGACTGCGCGGTGGTGTGCGCTGGGCTGTCTGGTTTTCAAGAGGCGATGGATGGATCAACGCCAGTCGGCCTGACAGATTTTTCCGGGTTGGCAAGCGGGGCGCTGAGCGGGTGGGCGACAAGGCTTCATCATAGGCTTGCTGCCCATCCCGCGTAGTCGGCAGAATCGTCGTCTCTTACCTTGTCGCTCCACCGTTCGCGACGAGTGGCACCTCGCCCTCGTCCGCAGGCTGCGAACAAGGCGTGCTGATCGAGTAACTTGCGGCGCGCGAGCGCGCGGTTTCGGCGCCGGTTTGAAAGCGTGCCATCCCGCCGCGGATGTATTCGCTCGACAATTCAACGCAAGCCCATCTTCGGCGCAGATTCTCCGCCACCATGCCGGTCACGCATGACCCGGCAAATGGGTCGACCACCAGATCGCCCGGGTCGGTCAGCATCCGGATGAAATACTCTGGCAACAGTGCGGGGAAGCGAGCCGGGTGAATGTCGATCCCGTTCGCGCGACAGTAATCTTGATATTGCCCGTTGCTTTCCGTGTTCGCGATGGCGAGCAGGTTGGGCGGCACCGAGCCGCCGTTGTCCTTCGAAAATTTCTCCGATATGTCATGTCCGGACGGCCGCAGTTTTGCCTTGTAGCCGTTCTTCAAAAGCCCCTTCATCGAGTCAGAATACGGCGCGAGAACTCTCTTGTTGTTCGCCTTTGGATAGGGCGTCTTCGACAGCCACCACACGCAGTTGACCGCATCTTTGACACGGACTCGGCGAATGTTGACCCACTCCGCAGGAGAGGGCAGCTTTGCTGGATTCCACCAGTAGTGCTCTTGCGCGAGGTGAAAGCCAAACTCTTCGCACAGCATGATCAAAAGCTTGTAGTGGTAGAGCGATCTAGTGGGCGTGCCGGGCTTCCAAGCGCCTCCGATATCGATCACTAGGCTGCCGTCGTCGCGCAGCACACGGTTGAAGCCTTCCGCGAACGGACGGAACCAGTCGCAATATGCCGCCGCGTCCTCGTTGCCGTAGGACTTTTTGCGGACCAAGCCGAAGGGCGGCGAGGTCATGATCAGGTTGACAGAATTGGGCTTCGCGCGGTGGTGCAAATACTCGAGCGAGTTGCCGTTGTATATCTTGCCAAGCTTCGTATCGTGTGCAACGGAGAATGGACCATAGCTCTCGCCATTGATTCGCTCCGGCTTCTTGTCTTGCTTTGCTGCGATGTTGTGAAGGTGGCGAATGTAATCGCTCAAGGTTTTGAATCCCAGCACATCGGAGATTGCCTCCATCTCCTGCCGTTCGTTCAAGGTGAGCCGAAGGCTCGTGATACTGTCTCGAGGCTCAGAGACGTGCGGACGGACCATTCTTATCCTCGGTGGCGTGCGCGTTGCGCGCATTCATCTAACTGGCAGTTTATTGTATTACGCTAACCCGGATGAGCGCCAGAAGATTCTATGATTCAGGCGACACTATCCTATCCTTGGGCGTGCGTTACTATCCCCGCGCATAAACGGGGGATGCATGCCAAGAATAACGAAGCCAGAGTTATTGCAACGAGTGATCGACGCGATCAGGGACGGCGGATGGGTGCCAGTCGTGGTGGGACATCGGCACCCTTTTGTCATTCGAGCGACAAAGGCTGAGCAAACGCTGAATCTGCGGGTGTATGTTTGGAACTGCACGCACGGCGGCGGCAAACGGGCTCGGGACTAGCTTCACATTCAATCCACTATCGGACAACTTCTCAATCTGCCTGGAGAGGAAACCTTGCTTCTTGGATGGCGAGAGAAGTTATGTGTATTTGCGGCATGGGACGTCGACACTCACCTGTCACAAGACTCGCAATCGCCTTCTGCGCAAGTGAAGGAGCACACACTGGAGGCTGCGAGGGATGGTGCTTTCGCAACGCAGGAAAAAGAAAATGAAGTGGTCGTTGCCTTCCAACCGTTGCTGCTGATGGAGTATGTGCTAGGACGGGCAGAAATGCACCAGCCGGGACCAGCCTACCGATGCATCTCCCTTCTCGACCGTCTCGACTCATTGGACGACACGCAGATAGCCGCCGTCTCTAACGTCAACCGCAGAAACATTGTTTCGCAGGTCACGCGCAAATACCGTGACCATAGGTTCAGCAAGAGGGTTTTGATGCGTATCAACACCGCTGCACGTTTTGTGGCATTCAGTTGAAGCTGCTCGACGCCGCGCACATCGTTCCGGTGTCAGCAGAAGGAAGCACGGACGAAGTAGACAACGAACTGGCGTTGTGCAAAAGCCATCACTTTGCCTACGACTCGAACCTCGTGTCCTTCGACATTCACTATCGAATCAAGGTCAGCGAGCACAAGATCCGCCAGCTGCGCGATCAAACTCTTCACGGCGGAGAGGCAGCGTTTCGGCGAGCATTGCGTCGCGACCTAGCACTCCCCACGGATCCGCGAGATCATCCGAACCGCGCAAACATTCGGGAGGCGCTGCGGGTGCGTGCTTGGAGGGCTTGACGCTGAGGCATGAGAATCTCACCTTGGAGTTAGGCGCTCCGCCGACAATACAAAAGCGGATTGTTCGGCGGAGCGACGCGACGCGACGCGTGAAACGCTCGCACGCGTCGCGAAAAAACCTGAAGAAAGCTTTCGCGCCGCGAGTCGGGCCCGCTTCGAGAACGATATGTGTGTAATCGCAGGGGCGAGGAGCGCGTGCAGGTGATCGACAACGTGGCATATAGCCGCGCTGTCGGCCCTCAAGTTGCCTCGACTGGTTCTCACCAAGGCCTACGCCAATCAGGGCTTGTGGTAGGCTGTGTCTACGCGTTGACACATCTGCTACGATTCGATAATATACGAATGTAGCAACGCGTTTCTACATTCCTTTCACTTTTATTCAGGAGCAGATCGAAACTAAGGCGAACCGGCGTTTCGACTGATGCATGCAATGGCGATCCAAACTGTAAAACGTTGGGGCAACAGCCTTGCTGTGCGAATTCCCACCAATCTTGCCATTGAGGCCTCGATCGTCGAGGGCCAGGAGGTTGATGTGGAAGTAAGAGATGGGCAACTGGAGGTGCGGCCGCGCTCGGTCATCCCCCGGTTCTCCCGTGAGAAGCTCATCCAGCAGCACAGAGAGGGAAAACTCATTCCGCACGAGGAAATCGACTTTGGCGATCCGGTCGGAAATGAGTTGGGCGGCCCCGAAGACCCAACCCGATTCGACAAGTGGTGACTGAATGAAAAACAGCATTCCGGAAGCAGGAGACATCGTTAGGCTGCACATCGGCCCGGCCAAAGGCAATGAGCAGGACGGCTATCGTGCAGTGTTGGTGATCTCCGACGACGAAATGAACGAAATCACCGGCAAGTTTACGGGCCTGCCCATCACCTCTACGGTGAGAGGGTGGGCGACTGAAATCCCAATCAGTAGCCTGGCAAAGCCGGGAGTGGCGTTGGTCGACCACATCGGCTCTTGGTCGCTCGCTCGCAGTCCCTCATTCAAGGGAGAGCGGGTGACGGAGGAGGAGCTGGCCGCGGCCAAATACGCGGTCCGCACCTTCCTGCAACTGTAGGCAAAAGGGGCCTTCGAGCCCCTTTTTTCGTCGGTTTGGACCCTCGACGGAGGGCCCCGGTGCCGGAATATCTAAACTAGTGATCTACACTCAGGGAAGCGTGTTAGAACGCGCTACGACCGCCCTAGCGAGCTCGCGACCCACTGGGTAGCACAACGCCCTCCGATCGCTCAAAACGCTTCTAGAGCGCTCCCTCGCTGATACCCGTCACACCCGGCTCGCCGCCTTTCTTAGACGAGTCCGATCCTGACGCCTCCTCGGCCGCCTTCTTGCCGCGTTGGACACGAGCAGGTAGGACAAAAAGCAGTTCGGCGAACGCCCGAGCAAAATCCAAGCATCGTCTCGCATCATCAATTGACGGAGGTGCAGCTTCCAAGTCTGCGTGTCGCTGGTCGTTCGCATCCAGACGGACGTCATGTGCCCATTCCTTCATGTCCTCGGTGATCAGATGATCCTTTGCAGCCTTCTCAATCCGTTGATTGAGAGTTCCTTCCGTCAGGTTAAGCGCCTTGAGCATCGAATCCACAGCGCCCGCACTCATGACGATTGACGCACGCGCTGAACTCAGCGTCTCGGCGGCCTCCTTAAGATATGAACGCGGCTGCGTAGGGATATCGTCGGAGAACGTCTCTACGTCAGGCCAATACTGAGCGTTGAAGTTTGAACCCAGACGTGCCGTCATAACACACCCGCCACACACCGAACAGGCAAACAAGATCCACGTGCGTTCGTTTAAGCCGTTCGTGTCCTTGGTTGTTACAGAGTCGATTGTTGCTCGCTGCAACGTTGGCTTCGCGACCCTGCAATGCGGACACCGGTCAAGGTTAAGGGTCGACGCGTGCCCAAAGAAACCGATGTGTCCCATGATGGAAAGTGACGAACGAGTGAATATGGTGGGAAGGATACATCCTAGCGGAGAAGATTAGCGAATGGAGGTAGTGGGCCGAGTAAGGGAAGCGGAAGAAGGACGATGCAGGGTGTGCGATGGCTATGGAACGGCGAAAAATGCGGCCCGCTGGCGCAGTTATACCCTTCTCACGCTCCATGCCCCGAGCAACGTTTGGCATTACGACGCACCTGCGCCAATATGGTAATCCCAGAGCCGCAGAAGCCAGACTTGGGTGAAGCTCGGTGCGTGGAACTGGAACACGCGCCATCCCCGATGTCCATTCCCGATTTCTTCCCGACAAGTAGATGGACGCAAATTTAGGTTGGCAGTTAACGTTTTACGCTTCTCGCAAGGCGCTCTCGGATATCGGCAAAGCAACACCGGTTACCGGAATTTGGAGTATGATATGAACATTGACTTTTGCTTTATCGGATCCATACGTTCGGGCAAAGGTGCGCAGTCGCGGTTAAGGCTGCACGGGATAGAAGGAACTGGCGTAGTCCCAACGGTGGAGTTGGCTCCGAAAGGGTCGCTGCAGGCCGTGCCAGTGAGTGTGACTCGACGAGCGCCGGACCTCGATCTAGTCAGTCACACAACACACAGCTGTAGCTACGATTGAGGAAGGAATAGGAACCTATACCGAAGCCCCGTTTCTTTGCTTCAGGTAGGTCAGGCGCGCCGCTAACCTTACGCTTGTCGTCAGGCTAGGCGGAGCTTTGCACCTCACCTACCCGAAGCCCCTCAAAACCCAAACCCAAAACAAGGGAAATCGGGAAATGGGGAAATTGCGTCCACAGTTAAAAACGACCCGGGCGCAGCTCTTGCCGCCCTCTCATCCCGTCGTATTCAATTTTCGAACTATCGTCTTCGAGCGCGCGTGTCGGCACGGCCGGTTCTGCTTGTGCGGACTGCTTTCGACTACTGACCCAGACATGCGGTCAGTAGCGCAGTGGCTTCGCGGAGCAAGTCCACGGAAGCGCTGATATCCGAATCGCGCTTGTTGCCTCGGCCAGAAAGTGTCAGCAAGGCCGAGTGGACCGCGCCGCAGTGCCTAGCCAGCATTACCAGGTGTGGACCGCTCGGGCCTCGCACCGCCGACATCCAGTTCTGAACGGTTCTCTCACTAGCACCAGTCCAGCGCGCCAGTTTTTTGATCGCTTGTCTCGACCCGCCGAGTTCTTGGTGTAGCGCAACGGCGATTGCAAGTGGATATTCCGCGGCCGGCGTCTCCTTCCTGTCGCGCAAGTTCTTGCGTGTTTTCGGCAACATTTTTCACCCCTCCAGAACTATATTCACTGAACATGAGTGACGGGAAAGGGGCCGTCTGCTTACCGTTGAGAGAGCGCGAAAGCGGCGCTTCGGCAACGACCCCACGAAGCATCCGGGAGTCCGAGTGGATCGTTCGTCTCACAACAAGCCAATGCAGGATTCGCACCGCGCAGGCAGGGCAGCGGCGTATGTGCGTATGTCCACGGAACACCAACAGTATTCGACAGAGAACCAGCTTGAGGTAATACGAGCGTTTGCGGAGTTGCGCAGTCTGGAAATCGTGCGCGTTTATGCAGATGAGGGCAAGAGCGGTTTAAGGCTTGACGGGCGCGATTCCTTAAAATCACTGCTGCATGACGTTGAGTCAGGCGACGCAGATTATGTCGTCGTTCTTGTTTACGACGTCAGTCGTTGGGGTCGCTTCCAAGATCCCGACGAAAGCGCGAGCTATGAGATTCGTTGCAAACAGGCCGGTGTGAAGGTTCTCTATTGTGCGGAACAATTTGAAAATGACGGAACTCCGGTCTCGAGCATCATTAAGGCAGTGAAAAGGACGATGGCTGGTGAATACAGTCGCGAACTGAGCGTGAAGGTTCACGCAGGTCAATGCCGTCTTATCCGAAATGGCTTTCGTCAAGGAGGCCCCGCTGGATTTGGCTTGCGACGCGTCCTCGTTGATCAGTCACACGTCTTCAAGGAAGAACTCGGCCCGGGACAGCACAAGTCCATCCAAACGGACCGCGTCATACTTGCCCCAGGACCACCACATGAAACGGCTGTCGTGCAGGGCATCTACCGACAGTTCGTCGACGACGGGAGATCAGAGTCAGAGATCGCCGCAAGTCTGAATTCGTCTGGTGTTAGAACCGACCGCGGCGTCCCTTGGACGAGAGGCACGGTGCATCAGATCTTGATAAACGACAAATACGTTGGCGATAACGTCTGGAACAGAACGTCTTTCAAGCTCAAGCAAGAGCGTGTGCGCAACCCGCCTGCTTCGTGGGTAAGGTCTGAAGGCGCTTTCGAGCCTGTAGTCGGGCGGCTCACATTCGAAGCCGCTCGGCAAATCATCTTGGCGAGATCTTATCGCATGACTGACGCGGACATGCTGGACGCGCTGCGTCGGTTGCTCACGAGACACGGGCACTTGTCAGGCCTGGTTATAGATGAGGCATCAGGGTGTCCGTCAAGCAGCGCTTACTCAAAGCGCTTCGGCAGCTTACTGAGAAGCTACAGTCTCATCGGTTACTCACCCACGCGCGACTACGCATACCTCGAAATCAACAAGCGCTTGCGGGAGATGCATCCCGAAGTCGTCGAAGAAGCGGAGCGGGCAATGATGGAGTCTGGCGCAACGGTCGAAAAGGAGGCGGAGTCGGGCCTTCTGCGCGTTAACGAAGAGTTTCGAGTCTCCCTCGTGCTTTCAAGATGTCGTCCCACGCAAGCCGGAACAAATCGCTGGATCGTGCGCTTCGATAATGCATTATTGCCCGACATAACTGTCGCAGTCCGCATGGAATTAGAAGCACGCAGCATACGCGACTACTACCTTTTGCCTTCGATATACCTGTGCGCTAACCAATTGCGCCTGGGTGACCACAACGAGTCTGGGCTTGACACCTACCGATACGACGACCTGTCGATGCTATGTCATTTGGCTCGCCGAGTGTCCATCAGAGGGGTGGCATATGAATGATTGTGTAGAGCAATCCGTCGCTACGCTTGCTCGTGAGGAGCATATTGTCCTACTTCCAGCGGATCGACTGCGGGTCCTCAATCCGCGAACGCGGAATCAATATGTGTTCTCTCAACTTGTGGAAAACATCGCGTCTGTCGGTCTGAAGAGGCCGATCACGGTGGCGTATGGTGGAAGCGACGTCGACGGTGAGTGGCACGAGGTGCTATGCGGCCAGGGGCGGCTTGAAGCGCTAAAGACACTGGGCGAGCATATGATTCCTTGCTCCGTCGTTGAGGCGGAAGCTCTCGATCGCTATCTGATCTCGCTTGCGGAAAACATCGCTCGGCGTCAACATCCGGCGGTAGAGCTATTGGCGAACCTGCAAGTGCTTCGCGACAAGGGCTACACGAACGAAGACATAGCACGAAAGACTAATCTCGAGCCAGCATATATCAGTGGGATGCTCTTGCTGTTGGATAAGGGCGAACAAAAGCTGATACAAGCGGTAGAGAAGCGAACGATGCCGCTCTGGTTGGCCATCGAAGTAGCACGCTCGTCTAACGCGGAAGTCCAGGCCGCGATGGTCGCTGCTTACGAGTCGGGCACCCTGAACGGAGACCAACTCATACGTGTAAGGCGGATCTTGAGCAGGCGCGAAGCGACCGGCAAAAGCATCCACGCCAGATCCTCTCCCGAGAAGCCAACGCCCCAGAAGTTGCTGCGCACCTATCAAAGTGAAGTTCGTCGCCAGAGGATGATCGTAAAGAACGCGAGTATTCAGGAGCAAAGACTGCTCATTATCGTCTCGGCGCTCAAAAGGTTTCTATCCGACGACAATTTTCGGACTCTCCTGCGTGCTGAGGACATCCGGGACATTCCGGAGGCAGTCGCATCACGACTACCACAGGAGTTGTTGCCATGAGCCGCGTCAGGCATGTCTTCGAGCAGCAAATTATTGAACTTCCTCTCGAGCGTATTTTCTGTGGAGCGATGCTTCACAAAGGCACGCTCTCGAGCTCGAAATTTAAGACGATTTTGAGCTCAATTGCCGAGCTCGGTGTCATCGAGCCGCTGGCGGTCTTCCGATCCGGCAGGCAGCCTGGCGATTACGATCTACTCGATGGGCGTCTAAGGCTGGAAGCCCTAAAGTTGCTCGGTCGACCGACCGCCCCTTGCATGGTGTCGAGTGACGACGAAGGTCTCACCTTCAATCGACAAATCAGCCGACTTTCGGCCGTGCATGAACACCGCATGATCCGTGCAACGCTTGCTAAGGGAGCGTCCGAGAAGCGCATTGCAGACGTGCTTAGCATGAATGTCATAACGATCCGGCAGCGCGCCACGTTGCTTGATGGAATAGCCCCCGAAGCTGTGACGTTGCTCAAAGATCAGATGGTGGCACCCAAAGCCTTTCGCGCGCTTAAAAAGATGAAGCCGTTTCGCCAGATCGAAGCTGCTGAGATGATGCTAGCTGCAAACAAGTTCACGGCAACCTATGCCGACATGATTCTTCTGACTACCAGGCCCGACGGTTTGCTTGAAAATCCGAAGAAAAAGAAAAGCGGCCTACAGCCCGAAGATTTAGCGCGGATGGAAGCGGAGATGGAGCGGCTACGCCAAGACTGCCAATCAGTCGAAGATGAGGTCGGCGACACGGTGCTCTCACTTGTGGTCGCGAACGGCTTCATGGCGCGGTTGTTGCGGGACGAAGAAATACGCGGATACTTGAAACGCCATCACGCCGATTTGCTCGAGAGTCTCGTCTCGACCATGGATGCGATTGCCGCGGACAGCAGGACGCCAGACCGGGAGTGAGAGTGTAACGGACGGTGCGAAACTGCATTGGGGATGTGCAGTAAGTCGACGGAACCAGCATCGAACTCAACACTGCCGCCCTTTCGCCAACGTATTTGCTCCGAGCAGGCAGCGCACGAGAGTCCGCTACACAACCAAAACGGGAGCCGACGCCGACACTTGTCAAAGTTTTGCGAGGCGACGCGGGGTCCTAGGTGAAATTACGTCGTTCGAAGGACATGCTTTCCTCGGCGGCGGCGCCAAAAGACATATCCTTATACAGGCGTCGCCAAGTGGCAACTGCAGCAAACTAATTTCAACGCGCTGACCGAAGTGCCGTTTGTAGAAACGCGCTGAGTTTCTTCAATCAGGACGGCCCAGTCAACAAGGCATCGCGCATTCGTCCGAGGCGCTTCCTGTGTCCAGAAAAGCGAAGTTTTCGAATCCGAGAATCCGATCCCGCGAATTGATTGTCGCCGCGTTGACAGGTTGAACTCAATCGATAACACTGGTTAGCTGGATGTCTAGCTGACAGAGAGTCCATGATTACATTTGACAAATTGAGACGAATGGAAGATGGCCTCGTCGTTGTCATCCCGACGGAGATCGCGGCTCAGCTTAATCTCGCTGAAAGTCAAGTTGTAAAACTAGAAGCCATGGATCGCGGCTTCTCAGTCCTGAGCGACACAATCCGACTATTTCACGCGAGCGCCTGATTGAGCAATATCAGCTATTCAAGGAAGGCAAGCTCAAGCGGCACGGGGAGATTGACTGGGGCGATCCGGTCGGCAACGAGCTGGGCGGCCCTGACCACCCCACCCGATTTGACAAACGGTGACGCGAACTTCAGCGCCCCTGCGCTCCCTCCTACAGATTTTTCACGGATGGGCTCGACTGCGCTGGCTAGACCACTTCTTGGGCAGATCGGGAAAGTCTATCGACGTCTCAACAGTTCAGCTGGGTCGGCGATTTTGTCACCGTAGACGCGGACCGTGACGCTCTCAAGTGTCTTCACGAGTCCGTTGGGTGTTATCTGCAGCTCGATAGACTCTACCGACGTAACGATGTGATAGTGGGTGTTTGTCAATCGAAGCCGCGCTCCCACTACGACGAACGGAAGCCATTCGGAAGAGTCGAACGCCACCGACAGCGCACCGGTCCGATCAGCGCGCCCTTCATACATTTCATATCGATAGTTCAAGCTCGTTTCCTAATCAAGTTTGGGATCACCGACTTTCTTATGGCGCGGAAAGATCCTGGCGACGATCGTTTGAATGAAATTTCCGTCACGGGAAGAGCTGGCCGCGGCAGGTGCGCTTCGGCCGGCCAGCCCTGGCATAGGCCGACGAACAGCGAGTTGCTCGGATCGATCGACCTTGCGAGGCGTGCGCTGTCCGGTCATTGCAACGTTCCATGTCGCTAGCGTTGCGCTTCGGTGATTACATATCCAGCGCTCAACGCTCGCGATTACGCTCTCTCCATCGTCCCGGAGTTGCGCGAATGCGGAGATGGGGTGGTTCAGTTTCTCGAGCACATCCGCGAGCCGAGAAGCGGAGAGTGCACGGACCTCAAAGGTGGCTTGCGGATCGCGATCTGCCTCGTCTTCAATCCGCGGCCAACACTGACTATGGAAAAGCTGATTCTCGGGCAGCTTCTCCATAGTCACCGCGTCATAGGCCGGAGAGGTGCGCCAGCGATGCCTGAGGCCGTTGCGCGATATCCCAACGTAGCGGATCTGCCTATCGGTGCCCAAAACAAGATATAAGCACGGACCGCTGGCATTCCAAGCTTCGTTATCCAAGACCTCAAAGCAGGCTTGGAGCCATGGTCCAATTCGACCTCCGCGGGCGACGTTTCGTTTCCATCGTTTCCCACCGAGACCGCTGATCCGCAAGATGGCAGTGCTTGCCTCGACAATAGGGGCGATGCACGCTTGCATGATGTCGGTCATTAATAAGACGAGGAAAATCGGCAGCGTAAGATAAGAAGAATGTGATTGTAACAGCGGCAGCACACGTTGATGCCGACTTTAAGATGGTCGAGGATTGAACCCTTCAGCGTCCGTCCGCATTTGTTGCGCGTAGAGCCAACCTTGGCGCCACCACCGCCAGCGACTTTTCGACTTCCGCACGTCGTGCGGATTGTGGTCGATCGGTGCGTGGGCAGTGAACGCGAAATATCCTTCGCCGAAGGCCTGCTGACGAACACACCAGCGCACCGACTTCGGATTTCTCTTTCTCTTCGCGATAAGTGCTCCTATTTCCTTCATGACCTGCTCGTGCGGAATCAACGGCCCGTCGTCATCGAGCGATTCCCCAACCTGCTCGCAAAACCAGGCGTCGTATTCTTCCTCCGTCATGTAATTGAACTTCGGATAAAGGGGATGGCGTCTATCGGTCAGTGGATTCGACATAGAGGCGTAGTTTGGGCAATGAGACATCTGAATAGGCGATACCATCCCGGACCAGCACCGACACCGCGGACTAGTGGGTCACGCTCGACCGACAGCATTACCGCCGCGTCAAGCGGGCATTACTTCGGGAACGATGATGCGGTTACTCGGCGGCCATTCGACGTCCCCGACAGCGAGAGCTTGGGCGGTTACAGCTCCATCTCCGCACGCCTGGCAGTTTGAACCGGCCGCAGCAGCGGGAGGACTTCTTGTTCAAGCTCACGCTTGTCAATGCAAGCCCGGTGAGGGTTGTCCAAGAAGTCTCGATCATCGGGTCTCAACAGGACCACGCGAGTCTTGAGGACCTCTTCGAGGATCATGAGGTTTGTGACCTCTGTCATCTTCTCCGCCCCTCTGCTCGGTCAACGCGACGGCACAGCCCCGCGATCGCCGCTTTATCATTGTGGGGCCCTTCTGCTCACGGAGATCAGATTACTCCGTTTTTGACGCTACGTGCAAATTGCGCGAGAACATCGCCGGTATGGAGGGCGTTGCATTATCGATCAGCGCCTATTGCCATCTCAATAATGAAAGCTTCCGACAGTCAGTTCTTACCATGGATAATTCGATCAGGCGCATAACCGGATGCAGCGCTATGAGCAAAGCATAACTAAGCAATGACTGTTAATGCCGAGTGGAGAATCGATCGTTCTGAAAGCTTGTGCGATTAATCCATGATTTCGGCTTCAAACAAAGCCTCGCAGCACAGCCGGAGAGCGAGCGCCATTCTTTGTTAGGCGAGCAATCGTCTGCGGCGCGTAGAGGGAGCGGTCGCCTTATCGAGTCGAGTCGTCGGGATCGCCTCGCCAGTCTGTTTCCGGCTGAAAGGTTCCACGGATTAACAAACTTCAACTATCATTTGCAATCCACGCGGCACCGAGACGCGCCGTTGCGTCGCCCATCGGAGGGCTAATGACCGATACTTTAACGCTCTTCAAACGTTTGATCGACGCCGGTATGCCCGCCGTGCAGGCGGAAATCATCGTGCAGGAGCTTTACGAGATACGGCAAGCTGCAGAGCGTCCTCAATCGGCTCCGACGGCGCCTGTGCGCTACTCGAGAAACCTATTTTGGAACTGGTATATGGGCAATTCTTCGCGACATCCTTTTCTGAATGGCATCGGAACAGGCATAGCGCTCGTCGCCATAGAGTGGGCCGTAGTCTTTCCTCTGATCGACGGTCTCATCAAGTTCCTTCGCGGGCATTAGGTGTTTCGCGTGGCTGATCCCCTTTTGAAGGCTTGAACGTTTCTCAGGCCTTCAAGGAGTCTTGGGGCCATGGCTAGCTGCCGTCTGACCAAGGCATATGGGACGCTGGACGTCCTTGCAGGTCTTGTTCTTTTAAATTCGACCAAAATATTCGACGGAGGTCTACGTGGACGACAAGACGATCGGATTGGTTGCCGAATTGGAGGGCAAGATAGAGTTGTTGTTGAGTAGGTTACGCGAGATGTGCGAGACGCTCCGCAAGGATTTTGCCGATGTCAACGCGACGATCACTCGCATCGACGCATCAATGGAGAAGCTTAACCAACTCTGCCGGCAGCGCACGGAAGGACGGCGGGACTGACTGGCGCTTGGATCGCGACAACGTCGTCCGGAAAACTCTGTTCAATCGCTCGATTGCTTCTACCGACGAAAACCCATCTGGGACGCGTTGGATCGCTCTCAGGGCGTGCCACTTATTTAGTGGGCACCCCAAGGGTCCCCTGAGTGCTTCAAGCCGTTGAGAGCCGCGTGAATGCCATCAGTTGTCCCTTGTCGTATGAGTCCGAACGGAGAAATCTTTGACGGAGGAGACGCTCTTGTCCGCGGCGATGGAAATCGAGCAAAGCCTCCAGAGGCTAGGCGAGAGGTTAGCACGCGTGCTTGCAACCCTTGTTCGAATCGAGTCATCAGTGCAGCAGATTAATGATCTGATGCGAAAGCGCCGGGAGGACTGGCTCCATCGACGACACGACGCTCGCCCCCATCTATCGCACGAGGTGAGCGAAAGCCGTAAAGTCGGCTCCGGTTCGCACAGGGTTGGCGATCGGTCGAGGTGACGATGGGAGCTGTGTTGCGTCGCGCCGCTCACAAAGGGGCTCCCGTGGTCGACGACGCCGCCGGCGGAAGCGGTCGTGACCATCGGCACGCACATGAACCCGTCACCTGCAACCTCGCGACCCAATAATTACCGCAGTTCCGCGGAGGTCCAGTAGGTAAATCGGTCGGGCCAGTGAGGACAATTCTCTAACACGATGGGAGCCGCGTAACGAAGCCGAGTGGACGGTCGCATTGACGGTATGCGCTCGCGCACGGCGCCCACCGCCGTGCCCTTCGGATTACGGTCGCCTACCCTCGCAACTGCCATGCGCGGTCGAGCGAACAGCGCAAGGTTCATCCGCTCGTGTATCCAGCGGGTATCTTCATCAATTAAGAAAAGCAGACGACCCTTCGGAAGGTGATTCAATCGTGGTCCACGCAGGCAACGATTGAGAGAACATAGTGCTCATCAGGCAATTCGCCAGGTCGAAATGGCTCCTGGCAGGACGACCAAACCCCGCTTTGCGGAATGCCTCGAGCACGTAGTCTTCTACCGGAAGAACATCGTTGGTTAGGCGCAAATCCGTGACGAAATCGACAACATCTGCGGGGGTGCCGAAGAAGTGTGTCCAACTATAGGCGTCAATGGCCCCTTTGTTGAATGCGTGAACTAAGTCTTCCATGGCGCTTTCGACTGCTGCGGCGCCGGCTCCCATGTAACCCCACGAAAAATGAGAGACTAGCCGTTGCTTTGCTCGCACGTTATGCGTCGCATCAGGGCCTTCGAGTTCTAGTTGTTCCTTGACGACATAGTAATGAATCATTCTGCAGCCTCCTATTGCGATCGGTTGGATCAGGTTTGCCTTGAGACAAACTGAGAAGCGGAGACTACCAAACGAACTTAGGCAGTTGGTAGGCGATTTTCGCTTCTGTCGCGTGACTAGGTAGGACGACGGGCTTTACGGAGCAGGCGCTCTCTCTATTCTCGTCTTCCGTTGCAAACTGGATCCTGTGTCTAAAACACAACAATATAAAAACTGCCTAAGAACCTCCTATCACCGGTTGATATCGTCCGTGTCAATCGAACAACTGGAGACCGCGAATGACTTCTAAAACCGCCATTACCCTCGACCAGGATTTGGACACGCTCCGCGACGATCTCGACTCGGGAAGACTGTGCCCAACGTCGGAGTCGACGGTTGCTCCGCCAGGGGAGGTTTCGACAGGTTCACCCGGCGAGCTGGCCCGGAACTGCCTTACCCTCGGCTCAATGCGATCGGTGCCTGCGTCGGCCACTGGACTTGCGACCGTCATGAGGACGGGGAAGACAGCGTTGCCATTGGACTGGCCTGATCTGTGGAACCTATATGCGGCGGAGTCTAACGACGAACTGCTGGATATGCTTGCTAAACAGGTGACACGAATGTCGAAAGTTGCGTGCTTCGAAGACGAGCGCGCGCAATATCGCGCGATCCACCTTGCGCTGAATCGGCGGCTTGTGACGCCGCCTCGTTTAAGAATTCCTATACGGGGAAGGAAGCCTGATGGAAAGTCCTTCACGACGGCCGAGCAAGCGTTGACTATCGACAAACAAGTCATTGATCTCGATTGGCTGCACTGCTCGGGCAAACGAGATGCGATTCCAGAAAAGGACCTCGGGAGTCTGTTCTCGTCGGATGCTCATATCGACTGGAATATGGCTGAGCAGCTCGCGCAAAAGCCATGGCGATCCGACACAAAAGTCATTGAGTCACTACGCTTGAGCGACGCAGAGCAGTTTCCGCTGGCCATACTGCAGTCGAGCAAGATCCGAATGCGGTGGACCGACTTGCAAAAGCAGCAGGCAAAAGTCGAGACAACATTGAAAAATCGCGCGGACAGGTATCCAACACTGTCTTCCGCTATTCCTAGCTTGGTCGCGGTTTGGAAGGCGGACAGAATGGCGGCGGATGCGTCGCTCAAGACGAAAGCCAAACTGCATCAGTGGATCGTTGGTTCAACGACTCCCATGGCGTCGGAACAGTTTCGCGAGCAGCTCCGCAAAGTGCGGAGACACCTGGAACACTGAATGCAGTGCGGCGGCTGATAGCCGGTAGCGGGCAGGGGAAGGAGCGGGGGCGCACATAGCACGGTAACTATCTGAAGTAAAAGGAATAAATTGTGTTCATACCGAGGCTTTCGCTTCTTAGCTCTTAACCTGTAGCCTGAACCTAGTAACTAGTAACCCATGTATTAAAACGGCGCTTACGCGCCGTCTCGCTTCTTTTGCTTCCTGAGACCCACCGCGGCATCGGCTCCGCCGGACGCCGCGCTTGGATTTTGGAATGCTACACGTCTACTGCTACCGGAATGCATGTCGAAGTTTCGCCGTGTCTTACTATGTTCGCTTGACGTGCCCCGGGAGCTTTGTCGCCAAGAAACATCTCCCACCCGCCTCGATCTGCACACCGGGGCATGACGCTACGATGTTTTGTTTTCTGATTTCTAGAATGAAAGATCCCATTGAAATCCGCGATGGTCTCCTCCATTAGCGAATGAACCAATTCTGCGACTTTCAATTGAAGGCCGCCGAGTGAAGACGCCATCCGCGATATAACATCGGCCATCTTGAATCGACAGTCTTGTCATCGTCACCGGACCTGCCGTTTCGACTGCAGTGATTTCTTCCCACGCGACATCGCGGTCGACTAAGTGCGCGAAGAATCCGTCGGTGAACTGGCGGAGGCTGTTATAGCGGCGCATGGAAGTCCGATAGCGTGTTTGTTTCCGCCAGGTATTCAACGATTCACGGAGCATCGGCGGTAGGTCTCGCGAGACAACGCAGTTATACCCACCAAACTTCCCCTTGCTGACGGGTGTATAGACAAGATGTTTGATGAAGTCGTCGTGGGAGATCGGCAGATAAGCGTTGCAGTTGCCGCGAGAACGCGCAGCTGCGCTGCGCGCATTAGCGGTCTGCGATTCCTTCGAGAGGGCGCCGATTCGCGAGGCGAACGACTCTATACATCCCGGGTCCGACGTGATGAATCGCCAACTCTGAAACGGCTCGCCGTCTCGGCGGCTCACCGCTCGATGCACCTTGTGACTTATCTGCCCTCGAATGCCATACTTGTGAAAAAGCTTCGCTAGTTGCCGCACGAGCAGTTCGTTTGCTAAGCCGATCTCAATCGCCCATGTGTTTTTGCTTCGGCGGTTCACGCAACCGTCGCACGCCATGAAAAGATTTAGGAAGCGGGAGATTTGATCCTCTTCCAAACGAAAGACGATTGGCGGAACGAATTTGGTCTTACTGTTACAGCGCCAGAGGCCGTGGCCTTCTAACATTCGGCGCAAGGGATTCTTCGTGCCAGCCTGCGGCCCGCCCGTCCGATCACCATTGAAGAAAGTCCATTGCAGCCCGTCTTTGGCAGCTGGGACCAAGCCTAGGTGACTCGCGGCTTTCGTCATTACTCGGATGATCTCCGGTGTTTGGTTCGTGATCTGGTAACCGGCCCCCTCGGCTAGCCATATGGAAAGTAGGTCAATCTCGTGGTCGGGCAAACGGTGTCGACCGAAGTTCAGTCGCTTCGAGACCGCAACAAGATCGCCAACCTTTAAGTTCTTGGCAGTAACCCACTTGTTGTTGGCCAGAACCTGCTGCAAGGGGGGGCATGTTAGCGAGCGTCCTGACGTTTTCAGTGTGACGTTTTCTTTCAGGTCAACTGCTATGACGCCGCGGACCTTTTTCGGTTCGAGGGTATACGTTTCCTCGTCCAGTGTTAGAACCACGTCGCCGGGTTGGATCTGTCGAACTGGAAGTTCTGAGCCGTCCGCTGCGCTTATCGTCGGCTCTCGATACAGTCGAACAGGTGAAAAAAGATCTAATTGTATTGAAGTGAGCACCCTCGGCTTCGGCGTGAGCCCTCTCGATTGGGAATTGATCATCGTTTGGCACTCTAAATCAGCCGGATTCCGCAACGTAACCCCCGTCAAAAGAACCACCAGTCGACTTGCCGTTAGGTGTTCGTCTCATCGTTGCACGTGCGAAGATGCTCCGCAGACATGTATAAAAAATAATGCACGTAAATTTAGTTGCACGTTACTTAATCGTGATCCTAAGTAATAGATATAGCACAATTCTTCTTTGTTGCGGGATTGGGGCGTCCGGGATTAATGGATCAACTCCGGGCCGAACGTTTATAGACGCTGCTTGCCACGAAAAAACAAATAGACAAATAAGTGTGTAAGAGAAAGCGGGCCTTGCCCGTGGAACAGTTGCTCATATACTGCTCGACCAATCGCGCGCGATAGGCATAAAGTTATCAAGGCATTAAGGTATCGAGGTATCGAGGTATCGAGGTATCGAGGTATCGAGGTATCGAGGTATGAGGATCGAGGTATCAAGCAAGATGCCACGTCGTGCGGGCGAGCCGATAATTCACTAAATCCCGCGCGCTTCGGTGCGTAGTTGAGAACGATGGTCGACGTCGGATGGAACTAAAAGCTACGCGATCGCGGTGTCATGAAAGCCATGGTCGAGTCCGCTCGGACCCAGACACGGATGAGGGTATAGGAGGCTCTGAAAGCGGACCTTGCGATGTCGATTGAGACTCAGTTGACGTTCTTAATAAAGCCGGTCATCGAACCCACTACGCATCGCTCGCCTTCTTGCCGATTTGGACGAAACTGACTTGTTCAACCGATGGGACGAGCTTTCGAACGGCAGGATTAAGCGTGAACATCTCTACTATGGGTTTTCGCTTGCTAGCGTCTTTCTTGTTCCAATAGACCTTGCCCGTGATTAGCTTTGCTTCGTGCCCGACGATCGGCGCTATCTGGTGCTCCGAGATGCCGCGCGCGTCGTCCAACAAGCACGTGATGAATCCATGGCGGAACGAGTGAAAAACCGTCTCCTGCTTGGTGGTTACGCCGGCGCGGCGACGAAACTTTCCGAACCACTTCGACGCCTCGTGACTCGACGTCGGCAGGAGGTCCAGTTCTGGAAAAAGTCTGCATTCGCCTCGCGATCTGAGTTGATCGACGTAGCGGAGCAGCCCGAGGGCAATGAGTTCGCTGTGGATCGGCACGATACGCCTGGCGTTGTCGTTCTTCAAAGTCTGATCGGGTTGTTCATCGTTGATCGCGATACAGTCGATGCCTTCGATTTTTACGAAATCCGACAAACCGATCTGGCACAGTTCGCCCAATCGGGCGCCCGCGTAGAGCCCCAACGGCAAAAGCCAATATTCGTAAGGGAAACGGAATCGACGTGCTGCGAACTCGGCGGAAGAGAACAGCTTTATCAGCTCCTCGTCCGTGAACGGTCGACGCTCGTATGTCGCCTGCTTCTTCCCGACAGCGAACTCTTCGGCAGGGTTGAACGTGATCGGGAATTGTTCGACCTTGCAACACCATCGGAAGAGGCTGCTGATGCGAGACATATATTCGCCCGCCGTGCGAGGCGCCATCGCGGGCAGGCCCATTTCCGCGACTTCCTCGAGGCTCTTCCCTGCCTTCACGCGCAATTTCGATAGATTCGCAGGCAACCGCTTCAACAGATTGACGAACTCGACCATGTCGTCACTACTGAATCGATCAATGGGACGGTCGCCGAAGTGTTCGAGTAGTAGCCTAAACGTGGCACGGCTGGCCCGCTCCGTGTGCGGAGTCCAGGCGCCTTTAGCCGTTTTTACTCGAATATATGCCTCGATCGCCTCAGACAAGGGCCGTGCGTCAGTTGCCGGGTTCTGGGAGGGCAGGAAGCGAGCTGACCGCTGGAAAGGGTCTCGAGATCCGACCGTCGAAGTTGGAACCGTGGACGCGGTGGGAAGAGCGATTCGCGCCTCCAGTGAGACCACATCGCCGAGGAGCGAGGCCGTCTGAAGCCTCGATGGCAGGCTGCGAACGAGTTCCGGTAGAAGTTGGGGATCAGCTCGGCGAAGCTCGTCGAACAGCCGTCTGAGGGACGCCTTGACGATCTGAGCCATCCCGGCGGCCTCACGAACACTCGATGTGCCGAGGCTGCGCCAACATTCCCTTACCCCGAAAAGCGGCCTGAGGTCGTCGGGAATCCGCAGGCGAACATACAGCACGCCATAGCGGTTTCGATGAAGATTTGATGGAAGCTTAAATGCCATCGCCGGTTTGCCTTGAGTGACACTGTTGCGTGACACCAAGCCAGAACCGGCGACGGTTTGGGCAAAAATTCCTTGCCCTTCAATGAGATACAAATCCTTGGTGGAGAGGAGGAGGATCGAACTCCCGACCTTCGCATTGCGAACGCGACGCTCTCCCAGCTGAGCTACCCCCCCAACGAGATAAAATTCTACCACAGCCAAATCGCCCACACGCAAGCCTCCCGGACGATCCAGCTCGACGCCTACTTCTCCGGCGCCCCCGTCAAAACCCACGCGACGACGGTCCTGATATCCGCATCGCTCATTCTGGGATGCGACGGCATAGGAATCGCCCCCCACACCCCCGCACCGCCATTCTTCACCTTCTTTTCCAGCTTCGCGCTAGCCTGCGGATCGGCCTTGTACTTCTCCGCGATCTGCTGAAACGAAGGCCCCACGAGCTTGCGATCGATCGCGTGACAGCCCATGCATGCATTGCTGCGCGCGATCGCCATCGCATTGGCCGGCGAAACGGGCTGCTCCGCGGCCGACACGCCCAAAGACGCGGCGATACACAACGCGCCGAAAATCACACGCACCATATTTATTTCACCGCCGGACCCGCAGCCGGATTCGGATTGCCCGGATGCACATCCGAGTTCTTCACAGGCGCGGGCGATTGCATATCCAACGGACGCGACGTCACGCCTGAATCCGGCACCGTACCGACCGTCGCCTCCGCCGGCGCGCTCGCCGCCGACACCGCGCTCGCATCGGATGCGGCCGCCGCTTCCAGCGCCTTGGCCTCTTCAGGCTTGATGTACTGGAACACCTTCACCACCTGCTCGACGCCCGGAACGCGCGCGGCCACATCCGCACCATGCGCGCCCTCGTCCTGCGTGACGAGGCCCATCAGATAGACCACGCCGCGCTCGCACACCACCTTGTAATAGTTCGCGCGCAAGTCCTTCTCGCCGACCATCGCGGTCTTCACGCGGCCTTCGAGATACGAATCGTTGGCACGCGACGAAATCGAACTCGCGCCCTGAACCGACAGTTCGTTGACGATGCTCCCCACGTTGTTGATGTCGCGCACGACCGCTTCGGCCTTCTGCTTCGACGCTTCGTCGGGCACTTCGCCGGTCAGCAGCACGCGCCGGTTGAACACCGTCACGTTCACATGCGCCGTATCGGGCACGTTCTCGTTGATCCGCGAAAGCGCCTTCACCTGAATCTCGCGGTCTTCCGTCTGCGCGCCGAGCGTGCGACGATCCGTGGCAATCAACGTTCCGCCAGCCGCCGCGCCGACGACCGCGAGGGCGCAGCCCTGCAACGTCAATGCGACTCCGGACAACATGCTCACCACGAGCGTGGCCTGGGCCAGCGTCGCCTTGACGCGTGTCTTGTTCGTCAACTCCGTTCCCCTTTTCAGTTTCAGTCGTCTCCGAGCAGCATCGCATCGATGCCGTCGCACAGACAGTGAATGGTCAGCAGATGGACTTCCTGGATGCGCGCCGTTCGATCGGACGGCACGCAGATGTGAATGTCGGTTTCGGCGAGTACGTCGGACATCGCGCCGCCGCCCTTGCCCGACAGCGCGATCACGATCATCTCGCGCTCGTGCGCTTCCTGAATCGCCGCGAGCACGTTGACGGAGTTCCCCGACGTGCTGATCGCAAGCAACACGTCGCCCGCCTGACCGAGCGCGCGGACCTGGTTCGAGAAGATCTGCTCGAACGCATAGTCATTGCCGATGGCCGTGAGAATCGATGTATCGGTCGTAAGCGCAATGGCCGGCAAGCCGGGACGCTCGCGCTCGAAGCGGCCGATCAGTTGCGCGGCGAAGCGTTGCGCGTCAGCCGCCGAGCCGCCGTTGCCGCAGACGAGAATCTTGTTGCCATTGGCGAGTGCGCCGAACAGCGTGTCGATGGCGGCCGCGATCGGAACCGCCAGCGCGTCGAGTGCTTCGAGTGTGAGTGCCGCGTTGTCGCGGAATTGCTGTTGAATACGTTCGACTGACATCGACTCTCGATCATAGGCCGCGGCGCGCGGCGGTATGTGGCTTGAACGCTCAAAGCGTCGGTTGTTGCGCAGTTTACCGCATGCACCCAGCGATGAGCCGCGCTCATGCTTCATCGGCGCGAAAGGCATCGGGCATCCAGTGGATGCGGCCCGCATCGAACGCGACGACATCGAAGCGGCACGCGGGCAACGCGCCGCGCCATGTCGCGAGAAAATGCTGCGCGGCATGCACGAGACGCGCGCGCTTTCTCGCATCGATGCTCGCGGCGGCATTCGCATAACGGCGGCTCGTTCTCGAACGCACTTCGACGAATACGAGCGCGCCGCGTTCATCGAGCATGACGAGATCGATCTCTCCGCCGCGGCACGTCACGTTGCGCGCGACGAGGCGCATGCGTCGCCGCTGCAGGAATTCGAGCGCGTGCGCCTCGAAAGCATTGCCGAGCGTTTTGGACAAGGCGCCTCCATAAAAGTTGTCGACTGGCCGCAGGGATCGCGCATGGCAAAATGACGTCCTTTCCTTCGACGCCCGCGCTCATGCTTCAGATCTTCGAACTCGCCGCCGGGCAGCACTATCCGACAGGCGCGCTATACGTCGTCGCCACGCCCATCGGCAATGCGGCGGACATCACCGTGCGCGCGCTGCATGTGCTCGAACTCGCGGATCGCATCGCCGCGGAAGACACGCGCAACACCGCGCAACTGCTCGCGCGCTACGGCATCTCGAAGCCGTCGATCGCCGTGCACGAGCACAACGAGCGCAGCGCCGCCGAACGCGTGATCCAGCATCTGAAGAACGGCGAGCGCATCGCATGTGTCTCCGACGCAGGCACGCCCGGCATCTCCGATCCCGGCGCGCGTCTCGTCGATGCCGTGCGCGATGCCGGGCTGCCCGTCATCCCGCTGCCGGGCGCAAGCGCGCTCACCACAGCGTTGAGCGCGGCGGGCGCATGGGTCAGCGGCTTTTCGTTCGCGGGCTTTCTGCCGACGAAGACGAAGCAGCGCGCCGCGCAACTGCGTTCGCTCGCGAATCATCCGATGGCGCTGGTCTTCTACGAGGCGCCGCATCGCATCGTCGAAACGACGCGCGCGCTTGCCGAAGCCTTCGGCGGCGAACGGCAACTGCTGATCGCGCGCGAGTTGACGAAGTTACATGAGAGCCTGCATCGCTGCACCCTGGCCGAAGGGCCAGCGTGGCTCGAAGCGGATGCCAATCGGCAGCGCGGAGAATTCGTTCTGGTGGTGGAAGGCGCGCCCGAAGCGCAGGACGCCGACGACGCGCACGACGCGCTGCTCACGATGCTGCTGGACGAGTTGTCGGTGAAGAGCGCCGCGCGCATCGCCGCGACGTTGACGGGAGCATCGCGCAGCGGACTTTACGAGCGCGCGCTGAAGCTCGCCAAACGCGACGAATCGGAAGAGGAATAGAAAACGGGCCGTCGCGAGACGACCCGTCATGGTTCTGCAGAGTGCAGCGTGAGAGATCAGTTCACGTTGTCGTCGGCGAGCGCCTGAGCCTGTTCTTCACGCGCTGCACGCGCTTCCTGCTGCGTGAGACCTTCGATCTTCACCTTCTGCGTGCCGGCGCCGCGCATGCCGAGCACCGCCGCGGCAGCGTACGACAAGTCGATCACGCGACCGTGCACATAAGGACCACGGTCGTTGATCTTCACGACCACCGTCTTGTGGTTGGACTCGTTCGTCACACGCACCCACGATGCGAGCGGCAGCGTCCGGTGCGCCGCGGTCATCGCATTCATGTTGAACTTCTCGCCGCTGGCGGTCTTGCGGCCATGGAACATGCGGCCGTACCACGACGCCTTGCCCTTCTGCTCGAACTCGCCGACGTTCGGTCCGGTCGTGATCGGCTGGGCGTCGGAGAGCGACTGAGCCGGCTGCGCGGGCTTGTCGGCGGGAAGCGCGGACAGGTGCGAATCGAAGGCGAGCGGCGCCGTCGAGCGGGCACTGCTCGTGCTGGAGAGGTTCGTAGTCTGAGGATTGGATGCGACATCGCCCGAACCCGGCGTGGCGCAACCGGCCAGCACGCCAACTGCTAGCAGGCTCCCGACATGTCGAATAAATCGAGCTTTCATAGGTTTACCAACGTAAAAGGAGCGGCCCCGCTGCGCTGGTCGGCGCGCGCAAGGCTGCTCGAGGCTTTGCCGCGCAAAGCACAACGCCGTTCGGTCAAGCGAACGGCGAGCCTTGCTCGGACGCGGCGTACTCGTGCCGCAAATGCCCGGTTATTGTTCACGTCTGGCGCAACCTGTCCCCGGCAGCCTGACCAGACCCCACATGCCGCCATCGAACGTGGCATCACGTTCGTGCGCTGGAAAACCAACTGCGAGCGCAGGAACGGCGGCGTAGGCCCCATCCGGCGTGATGACTGTAAAAGCCATCTGACAGACGCGCGGCGTCTGGCCGGACAAGACGTGTGCACCCAACTGATGGATGCTTGAGTTGCAATTGCGAGGCTTTTGGCCCCCAACAGCGTACTGACGGCGATTGTAAAAACGCACTAGCGTTTCGGCAGTCGCCTATTGACGGCATGGTTAGCTCCATGCACAAGTAGTGCCATTATACAAAAAAACCGGGGTCCGTCTCATCGGACTGCATGAATCGTCATTGATTTTCGCTATGAGCGTAAGAATTGCCGTTTTTTGGCATTTTTTGAGCGCCTCGTCGACCTTCTTCGCGCGTGATGCGACACCGGTACAATGGACGTTTTTACAGCCCGACTTGCACCGGCGACAGTCATATGAAAGTCATTCTCGTTCCCGTGACGCCCTTTCAGCAGAACTGTTCCATCGTCATCTGCGAGGCGACGAGGCGCGCCGCCGTCGTCGATCCGGGCGGCGACATCGAACGCATCATCGCGGAAGTGGAGCGCCAGGGTGTGACTGTCGAAAAGATTCTTCTCACGCACGGGCATCTCGATCACTGCGGTGGCGCGAAGGTGCTCGCTACGCATTACGGCATACAAATAGAGGGACCGCATCGCGAGGATGCGTTCTGGATCGACCAGTTGCCCGCCCAGACCGAACGCTTCGGCTTCTCGAACGCCGAAGCGTTCACGCCCGAGCGCTGGCTCGTCGATGGCGACACCGTGCAGTTCGGAAACGAATCGATGGAAGTCTATTTCTGCCCGGGACACACGCCGGGCCACGTCGTGTTCTTCAGCCGCGAGCACAAGCTGGCGTTTGTCGGCGACGTGCTGTTTGCCGGTTCGATCGGCCGCACGGATTTCCCGCGCGGCAATCACGCCGATCTCATCCGCTCGATCCGCGAAAAGCTCTGGCCGCTCGGCGACGACGTCACGTTCGTTCCCGGTCACGGTCCGGCGTCCACGTTCGGCGAGGAACGGCGCAGCAATCCATACGTGCGCGACGGAGTGACGGCGTGAACGCGATTCCCGAAATCTACGTCAGCACGGACGTCGAAGCCGACGGACCGATCCCCGGCCCGCATTCGATGCTGAGCTTTGCGTCGGCGGCATACACGGCCGACAAGCAGCTCATCGGCACCTTCTCCGCCAATCTCGAAACGCTCGAAGGCGCGGCGCCGCATCCGGTGCAGGCTGCGTGGTGGAAGACGCAGCCCGACGCGTGGGCCGCGTGCCGCAAGGATCTGCAGAACGCCGAAATTGCACTGCCGGCCTATGTCGAATGGGTGGAGGCGCTGCCCGGCAAGCCGGTGTTCGTCGCCTATCCGGCGGGCTTCGACTTCACCTATATGTTCTGGTACATGATGCGCTTCGCCGAACGCTGCCCGTTCTCGTGGTCGGCGCTCGACATCAAGACGCTCGCCTTTGCGATGACCGGCCTGCCGTATCGCAAGGCGATCAAGCCGCGTCTGCCGAAGCACTGGTTCGACGAACTGCCGCATACGCACGTCGCGCTCGATGACGCGATCGAGCAAGGCGCGCTCTTTTGCAACATGCTCGCCGAGCTGCGGACCTCGCAGGCGAAGCTGGCGCAGACATCGGCCGAGCCGAGCGAAGGTGTCGAAGGTAAAAACGCGCCGTCAGGCCAGTGAGTTAGGGAAACTCCCTCAGTGCGGCCGCATTGCATTGCGTTTCTTTTCTGGCGCCTCTACCATTAGAGTCAGATCGCGACCGAACGGAGGCGCAGTTGACTCTCGATACATTCTCACAAAAAATCTTGCGTCTTCTGCAGCTGGACGCGCGGCGCTCCGTTCAGGAAATATCCGACCAGGTCGGCTTGTCGAGCACGCCTTGCTGGCGTCGCATCAAGGACATGGAGCAATCGGGCGTCATTCAGCGCTATACCGCGCTGCTCGATCGCGAGAAGCTCGGCCTCCATGTCTGCGCACTCGCGCATATCCATCTCACGCGGCACACCGAGGGCGGCGTCGAGCAGTTCGAGCGTGAAATCTCGACCTGCCCCGAGGTGACCGAGTGCTACAGCACGACCGGCGAATCCGACTACATCCTCAAGATCGTCGCGCCGGATATCAAGGCGTATGACGCCTTTCTGCACGATCGCATCTTCAAGATTCCTGCCGTCGCGCAGGTGCGAACGAGCGTCGTGCTGCGCGAAATCAAGTTCGACACGCAACTGCCGCTCTGACGGGCGGCTGTCAGCGCGACGCATCGATCACGCGCGTCGGCGTCGAGGTCGAGGCCGGCGTGACGCCGAGTTCCTGCGTCACGCGGATCTCGCGCGCGCCGATCTTCCGCTTCAGCGCGTCGAAATCGATCGTCTTCAGAATCGCGGCCGTATCGGTCGCGCTCGATGCCGGCAACACGACATCGACATTGAAACCGCTGCTCAGGTAGTGCAGGTTCAGCGCCGCGACCGGCAATCCGTTGTGCGCGAAGGCTGTGCGCACCGCGTCGCTCACGGTCGAACGCAATGGAAAGTTGCCCGGCAGCGGATTGAGCGCGTCGCTCTCGGGATCGACGTGAATGAGCGCATCGATGACGCGCTGATCGGCCAGCACATTTGCGCGCGCCGATTCCGCAATGTAGTGCCCTTCCGAAACCGAAATGAGTGGATCGACGAGAATATGCGCGTCAACGATCGCGAGATCGCCCATTTTCCGGGTGCGGAGTTCGTGAACTTCACGCACGCCCGGCGTGTTTAGCAAAATGTTGCGCAAATCTTCCGTGGTCGCTTGATCGAGTGCACGATCGGAAAGATCCTGTAAAGCGTCCCACGCGAACGTCCACCCCATTTTCCCGATCAAGAAACCGACGAGTGCAGCGGCGATCGGGTCCAGAATTCTGAATCCCGCCAAACTGCCGATAATCCCGAGCGCGACGACCAGTGAAGACGCCGCATCCGACCGTGCATGCCACGCGTTTGCGACGAGCATCGCCGAGCGCACCCGTTCAGCGGCGCGCAGCATATAGCGAAACAGCGCTTCCTTCGAAACCAGTACGATTATCGCGACCGCGAGCGCGCCCGCCTTTACTTGCGGAATATTCTGAAGGTCGACGATGCGCGTTCCGGCGCGCCACAACATTCCAACGCCGACCGCGATCAGCAATCCACCGAGGAATAATGAGGCAACGGTTTCATAACGGCTGTGACCATAGTTATGGTCGACGTCGGGTGCGGCGCCCGCGTGCCGGTTGGCAATCAGAACGATAAAATCCGACACGATGTCCGCAATCGAATGAATGCCGTCCGCAATCAGTGCCTGAGAGTGCGCAACGATCCCCACCACGAGTTGCGCCGTGGCAAGCACGCTATTTAGCGCAATACTGGTCCAGGTGGTCCGTCGCGCAACGTCCTGCTTTTCCGTTACGCGCGTCGTCGAAAGCGACATGTAATATCTCTCGGCTCATGCAGCCTGCATTTTATCAGCCGGCACTGCGCTTCTTTCGAGGACCGATGCTTCATCAAATGAAAAAGGCCGCGTCGACGACGCGGCCTTTTTAATACAGGACTCGGCTCAGAACTTACTTGCCGATCAGGAAACTGTCGCGATCCTGCCCGGCGATCCACTTCGGCGGCTTTCCGCGGCCCGACCAGGTGCTGCCGCTGTCCGGGTCACGGTATTTCGGCGCCACGCCCGAGCGGCTGCGTGCCGCCTTCGCGCCTTTCGCGCCACGGCCGCCAGCCAGTTCCGCAAGCGTGATGCCGTAATCCGCCATTTTCTGCTTGATCTCATTAAGCACTTCGGCGTATTCGCGCGACTTCGCTTCTTCAATCTGGCGCTCAAGGGACTCGCGTTGTGCGAGAAGTTCTTTGTATGAAGGCATGGCAATTCCCTAAGTGGTTTGCTGACTTGCGAATCGATGCGCTCGCTTTCAGTTATGAGTATAACCTCGGACTGGCACGCAGATTAACACACTTCGTATTATCGCGGCATGTGCGTATTGCCACTTAAAAGAAGATCTGCAAATTTCTTCGTAACATTTGCCGATAATTCCGAAGTCTGGAGCGCTCCGCATGCCGACGTAAAATCTGCGGGCACGACGTACGCCAGGACTGAGCAATGGCATCGGATGAAAACACGCAATACCGTTTCACTGCAAAGTTTCATGAAATGACAACTTTGCCACCGTTCGTCCCGAAATTTACCCGACCCAAGGGAAAATCGGGCCGTAACGTTCATCGCTATTGCGCCGGAATGCCGCCCTCGCGCTCAAAACAATCGGTAAGCGCAGCCTTTAAATCCTCGTTCGTCAGCTTGGGGTAATCGAATGTAAAACGATTGCGCGCGCCAGCAAGCAGCAGATCGCAGCCATACCGGTCTATCCCCAATAATCGGAGATTCTCCGGACGGCCCGGGTAAGCATCGCAATATTCGCAAAGCGCGGTTTCATCCGCTGCGCAAAGCGGATCGAGCGAATCGAGTTCGTCGCCGCCGAGCCATCCCATCGCGCCGAAACCGCCGATATATCGCATGCGTTCCAGCGACATCACCCAGAAAGAAAAATCGCCGAGTGCGAGATAGCGCTCCGCATCGGGGTGATAGCGCAGATATCGCCGCGCCAGATCATCGCTTTCACTGGCGGCCGCGGGTGTGAAACTGCCGAGCATCGTCAGGCGCTGGCCCTCCAGCACGCCCCCGTCCGCCACGTGCGCCACCAGGAATCCGGCGCGGGCATCGGCGTGAAGATTGCGCGTGTGCTCGGCGAGATGGCTGATGAGCAGCATCGGCATGTGCTGCGCGGTGAGCGCGAACGGCAATGCTGTCGGATAAGGAAAGCCGCGCGGCTCGCGCGAATGCGTGGCGAGCGTGCCTTCCGATACGCGATGCAGCAAATGAAGCGGCGCTTGCGGCGGAATATTCATCCGGGCCTCGTGAATTCGTCAAAGGTCGAACGATGGTAATGCAGCGGCTCCGAGCGTGTCTCCTGGCCGTTGGATAGAATCGAAAGCCTTCGCGTCCGATGGCATCATCTCCGGTTGCCTTGCCTGCAACCTTTCGCGCAACTTCCCAGAACGGCTTCTTTCGTGTCCGACTCGACTACTGCCTCCTCCGCCCGCGAGTCCAATCCGACGCTCGCGCTGCATCGCAGCCTTCCGCGCGCCACGCGCGCCCGTGCCCGCTACGCGACGATGGCGGTGTTCTTCATCGCGGGCATGATGTACGCGTCGTGGGGCGTGCACGTTCCGACCGTGCGCGACAAGTTCGCGCTGAGCCCGGGCATGCTCTCGCTCGCGCTGCTCGCGGTGGCGGGCGGCTCGATCTTCGCGATGCTCACCGCCGGATCGTGGATCGCGCGCGCCGGCACGCGCACCGCATGCATGGCCGGCGGCATCACGATGATGCTCTCCGGCTCGCTGATTCTCGTGACGCCTTACTACTGGATGCTGCTGATCGTTCTCGCGATGTTCGGCTTCGGCATGGCGACGCTCGATGTCGCGATGAACGCCGAGGCCAGCGCGGTCGAGGAGGCATTGGGGCAGCCGATCATGTCGTCGCTGCACGGCATGTTCAGCATCGGCGGCATGGCGGGCGCGGCGGCAGGCGGCGCGCTGCTCGCACACGGACTCGCGCCCGCCGTGCATCTCGCGCTGGCGTCGGGCGTGAGTCTGCTGGTTCTGCTCGTGTCGATGCCCGCTGTATTGCCGCACGTGCCGCACCACGACGAACACGCGAAAGCATCGTCGTCGAACCGCTGGCGCTCGGGCGCGCTGTGGGCGCTCGGCGGCCTCGCGCTCGTCGCGCTGATCGCGGAAGGTGCGATGTACGACTGGGCCACCGTCTACATGCGCGATATCGTCGAGGCCACGCCTTCGGTATCGAGCGCGGCTTACGCGGCGTTTTCCGGCGGCATGGCGGCTGGACGCTTCGGCGGCGACGCGGTGCGCGCGCGCTTCGGCGCGCCGCAACTGATTTTCGGCAGCGCGGGACTCGCGTTCATCGGCATGGTCATGGCGCTCGTCTTGCCGAACACCATCGTCACGATGACCGGCTTCACGCTGATGGGTCTCGGCCTCGCGAACATGATGCCGGTGCTGTTCGCGGCGGCGGCGCGCGTCGAAGGCGTGACGGCGGCCGAAGGGCTCGCGCAGGTTGCGGGTCTCGCTTACTTCGGCTTGCTGCTCGGTCCGGTGCTGATCGGCGGCGTCGCGCAAATCAGCAATCTGCCGATCGGGCTATGCGTCGTCGCGGCGTGCTGCGCGGTGATCACGCTCATCGGGCCGAAAATCCTCCGGCGCCTGAAGATATAAAAAAACGCGCGGATCTTGCGAATCCGCGCGTTCCTCAGGACCGGGGTCCGACGTTACTTACATCTTCACGACGTCGAGCAGCGTCTTCTTGCCCTTCTTGTAGTCGTACAGCGAGATCACGCCGTGCTTCAGATCGCCCTTCGAATCGAAGGAGGTCTGGCCGATCACACCCTTGTAGTCCGTGTTCGGCATCGCGGCGAGAATCTTGGCCGGATCGGTCGAGTTGGCGCGCTTCATCGCGTCGGCGACGATGTACACCGCGTCATACGTGAACGGCGCGTAGATCTGGATCGGCTGGCCGAAGCGCTTCTCGAACTTGGCCGCGAATGCCTTGCCGCCGTCCATCTTCTCGAGCGCCATGCCTGCCTCCGAGCACACGACGTTGTCGGTCGCGTCGCCTGCGAGGTCAGCCAGCTTTTCCGTGCAGACGCCGTCGCCCGCGAGCACCTTCGCGCGCAGGCCAAGCTGCTTCGCCTGCTTGGCGAACGGGCCGCCGGTCGCGTCCATGCCGCCGTACATCACGGCGTCCGGATTCTCACCCTTGATCTTCGTCAGAATCGCGCGGAAGTCGACAGCCTTGTCGTTCGTCGCGTCGTGCGAGATCACCTTCAGGCCGAGCGACTTGGCGGTCTTCTCGAACTCGTTCGCGAGACCCTGGCCGTAAGCGGTCGAGTCGTCGACGACAGCGACCGTCTTCACCTTCAGGTTCTTCGCCGCGTAGTTGGCGAGCGCCGGACCTTGCTGCGCATCGGTCGCGACGACGCGGTACGTCGTCTTGAAGCCTTGCTGCGTGTAGGCCGGGTTCGTTGCCGACGGGGAAATCTGCACGATGCCCGCATCGCTATAGATCTTCGATGCCGGGATCGACGTGCCGGAGTTCAGGTGACCGACGACCGCAACGACCTTGTCGTCGACGAGCTTCTGCGCGACCTGAGTGGCGGTACGCGGGTCAGCGGCGTCGTCTTGCGGGTCCAGTTGCAGCGTGATCTTCTCGCCGCCGATCGTGAGACCCTTTGCGTTGATCTCTTCGACTGCGAGCCGCGCGCCGTTTTCGTTATCCTTGCCCAGGTGAGCAATGCCGCCGGTCAGCGGAGCGACGTGACCGATCTTGACGACCTGGTCGGCTGCTGCGGACGTTGCCAACGTAGCGAACAGCACGGCTGCAGCGCTGATCGGCAACAGTTTGTGAAGCTTGGTGTTCATGTAAGTCTCCAGTTTCGGTCCCAAAAACAACGTAATCGCCCTGTGCCCCGTCTTTCATCACGATCGCTCAGTCCCGTGGACGACCACGCCGGATGCATCGTCATGCACTTGGCAAGTCCTTCCGGCAGGCCGTTCGTGGCAGCCGCCATCCGCACTGCGCGCAAGTGTAGGGTTGTCAAATTAATTTAGGGAAGTTTTTTAAGATACTGGTGTCACTACCAATTAGCGGCCAGTTGTGATGCGCCGCCGTTTGTGGTGCGATTCTTCGAAGACGCCCTGTGCATGCGGGTTTCCGAGACATCGGCGCGCAAAGGTTTGGGCGTCATTCAAGTCCGGCGGGCGTGTGCCGATAATCCCAGCCCACCGACATCATTAAGCTGTTTTTTTAAGCTCGTTTCAGCCTGCGTTTAGACCAGCGCCTCTAAAAATCCCATCGCGCGTCAAGCGGCGTGCCAAGCCTGGCCGTGGGCGTTCAGGGCGACTGAAACGGAAAGCTGGCAAACTCACTCGCCTGCGATTTCACAAACACAAGGAGCTTTGACGTGACCGTATCCGTGACTTCACGCTGGATCGACATTCCCGCCGATGGCGACAGCTTCCAGGGCTATCTCGCTCTACCCAAAACCGGCACCGGGCCCGCCGTGATCATCCTGCAGGAGATCTTCGGCGTGAACGGCCATATCCGCAGCGTCGCCGATCAATACGCCGCCGATGGCTATGTCGCGCTCGCGCCGGACGTCTTCTGGCGCACGCAGCCGCGCGTCGAGCTGGGCTACGAAGGCGCGGATCGCGAGAAGGCGATGGAACTGCTGCAAAAGACTCAGCTCGATGCCGCGGTCGCCGATGTCGGCGCGGCTGCGAACGCGCTGCGCGCGTTGCCCGAAGTAGCGGGCAAGGTCGCGGCGATCGGCTATTGCTTCGGCGGCCGGCTCGCGTATCTCGCGGCGGCACAAGGTTCGGTGGATGTGGCTGTGGCTTACTACGGCGGCGGCATTCAGAACGCGCTCGACAAGGCCGATCAGGTCAAGGTGCCGATGCAGTTCCACTACGGCGAACTCGACGCACACATTCCGGCCGACGCGGTGGACGCCGTGCGCCAGAAGTTCGCGGGCCGCAAGGATTCGGCGCTGTACGTTTATCCGCAAGCCGACCACGGTTTCAACTGTGGCGATCGCGCGTCATACAACGCCAAGGCGTCAGCGCTCGCGCACGGACGCACGCTGACCTTCCTCGGCGAATATCTGTAATCGAAGCCTGCCTGGGCGAGCGTGCCTGAATGGCGCGCTCGCTATATCAGCGCCGGCAATCCTTCAACGAGAAGAAACGCGGCGAGCACGCCGAGCAGCGCGCCGAATACACGCAGCACGTTGTTCTTGAAATGCGTCGCGCAGGGAATGGCCCCGAGGAACAGGGCGCCGGCCAGCGCCATCGGGATGATCAGAATGAAGTCGCCGATCGTGAAGTACGTCGTCATTGTGCGTCTCCCATCGTCCTGCTTCTAACTTCGAGTGTCGCGCGCAAAAGCTGCATCGACGATTCGAGTATAGGCGGCTCCATGCGATGCGTCGGCCGAACTCCGTGCGGCGGGAGACGGTGGCGTGACGCAAAACCTTATGGCACAAGGCATTGCGCGCAGCATTTTTAAGCGGACGCGTAAAAACCCTTATCTTCTTCTTATTTCAATCGGCTTTCTATCAGGCGGCCGTGGCGCGCTCGCGCCGGTTCAGCCAGGCCGCGCACGCCAGCCCGAAGAGCAATAGCACGCCGATCAGTCCCGCGACGCCCGGCCATCCGAACGCGGTCCAGAAATGACCGCCATACGAGCCGATCAGACTCGATCCGATGTAATACGCGAGCAGATAAAGCGCGGCTGCCTGCCCTTTCGCCTGGGCGGCGAGACGTCCGACCCAGCCGCTCGCGACCGAATGTCCCGCGAAGAAGCCGAAAGTCAGACACGCGATGCCGGCGATGATCACCGTCAGCGAGTTCGACAAGGTGAGCGCGATGCCGAGCATCATCAGGATGAGACTCGCGATCAGCACGCGGCCGCGCCCGAATGCATCGGCCATCTTGCCGGACCACGGCGACGCGACCACGCCCGTCAGATACACCGTGAAGATCGCGCCGATCTGCGTCTGATTGAGCAGGAACGGCGTGCTGAGCAGCCGGTAGCCGACGTAGTTGTAGAGCGTGACGAAGCTGCCCATCAGGACGAAGCCGATCAGAAACAGAAACGGCAGACCGCCGTGCCGCAGATGCCCGGCGAGCGAGCGCCGATGATGCGCAAACCCGATGCCGCGTCGCGGCTCGAAGCGCCGCGACGGCGGCAGCAGCGAGCGAAACGCGAGCGTGGCGAGCAAGCCCAGCAAGCCGATTCCACCGATCGCGATGCGCCAGCCGAACAGATCCGCGAGTACGCCGCTGATTACGCGACCCGCCATCCCGCCGATGGCCGTCCCGCCGACATAAAGGCCCATCGCGAGGCCGAGGCCTTCGGGATGCACTTCCTCCGCGAGATACGCCATCGCGACCGCGGGCACGCCGCCGAGCGCGAAGCCTTCGAGCGCGCGCACGACGAGCAGCGCGTGCCAGTCCGGCAACATGGCGGCGACGACCGTCAGCACCGATGACGCCAGCAGCGAAATCGTCATCAACCGATGACGGCTCCAGCTTTCCGAGACGAATCCCGCGATGAATATCGCGACGGCCAGCGCCGCCGTGCTCACGGACACGGCAAGCGCGCTCACCGCCGGACTGACGCCGAACGCCTTCGTGAACTCGGGAAGCAGCGGCTGCACGCAGTACAGCAGTGAGAAGGTCGCGTAACCGGCGAACAGCAGCGCAAGCGAAGCGCGCCAGTACGCGCGCGAGCCCCGTTCGAGATACGGCGCTGCGTCGGCGGTGCGTTGCGCGTTACCCTTGGAGGTCGGGCGCTGCGGCGCCGGTGAAGCGTTCACGAATGAAGTCTCCGCTGAAAAGCTCTCAACGATACGCCGAACCTAAGGGTTTCGCCTGATACGGTACGCACTTTGCGGCGACGATGAATACGTAATTACTGCTTCGCGTCTGCGATCGGCAACACAACGCGGCGATTGGCGTCGCGCTGAAGCGCCGCGATGCGCTAAAGTAAGAGCACAGTCGTTCATGAAGACCGCGCATGTCGCGCCTCTCGAAACAATGACGCGGCGAAAAGTCTGGTGCACGAGCCGTGAAAAGCCTGTGCTTGGTGAAATACATTTGACCGGCGCTTCAATCCTCAGCCGGCGCTGAAACGGGGATTCATCATGCAAATCGGTTCGATTGTCCGCTCAGTGCATATTGCCGTGCCCCAAGGCGCGCGCGGTATCGTCATGCGTATTCTCGGCGACATGGCGATGGTCGCATGGTACGAGGGCGAGCCCGGCGTGACCAAACTGCTCAATACGGAGCCGTTCTTTCTCGAAGACCTGATCGATACGGGCGATATCGTTCGCCCGGCGAACACGGTCGTGCATTGAGAAAGCCGCGCGTTACGTCGATGCAGGGATGCCGTCCGCGCGAAGGCGCGGCACAATGCCGGGATGAACTCGATCCATCCCGATTCCCAGGGCGCGCCCGCAGCTGACGCGCCGCCCTTCTCCGGCCTCACGCCCGAACGCGTCCTCGATGCGCTCGACAGCGTGCTGATTCCCGCAGGCGAGCGCACCGACGGCCGCCAGCTGGCGCTCAACAGCTACGAAAATCGCGTCTATCAGGTTGGCGTCGAAGACGGTCCGCCCGTCGTCGCGAAGTTTTATCGGCCACAACGCTGGTCGAACGCCGCAATTCTCGAAGAACACGCGTTCGTCGCGAGCCTCGTCGCGCTCGAGATTCCAGCGGTGCCGGCGCGCGTGCTCGAAGGCACGACGCTGCACGAGTTCGATGGTTTTCGCTTTTCCATTTTCGAGCGGCGCGGCGGACGCGCGCCCGATCTCGATCGCAGCGACACGCTCGAATGGCTCGGGCGATTCATCGGGCGGATTCACGCGGTGGGCGCGATCGAGCCGTATCACGAGCGGCCGACGCTCGATATCCACACCTTCGGCCACGAGCCGCGCGAGTTCCTGCTGACACACGGTTTTGTTCCAGCCGACGTGCGCGAAGCCTGGGAAGCCGTCGTGTCGATGGCGCTCGAAGGCGTCGCGCAATGCTTCGAGCGCGCGGGCGACGTGCGGCATCTGCGTCTGCACGGCGACTGTCACCCGAGCAATGTTCTGTGGACCGACGCGGGCCCGCATTTCGTCGATTTCGACGACAGCCGCATGGGCCCGGCGATTCAGGATCTGTGGCTGCTGCTGCCGGCGGGCCGCCCGGACGCATCGCGCGCGCTGACGGATCTGCTCGCCGGATACGAAGATTTCTGCGATTTCGATCCGCGCGAATTGCATCTTGTCGAGGCCCTGCGCACGTTGCGGCTGATTCACTACTCCGCGTGGCTCGCACGCCGCTGGCACGATCCGGCGTTTCCCGCCGCCTTCCCTTGGTTCAACACGCAGCGTTATTGGGAAGAGCGCATTCTCGAGTTGCGCGAGCAAGTCGGCGCGATGCAGGAAGGCCCGCTCTGGCCGGTGTGAAATTTTTTGTGACAAACGCGTGCGACTGCGCAGGCGCAAAAAGTTGAAAAGCGCTTAACCGCATGTAATGATAACGATTCTCATTCGCCCGCCTTCTGTCGATCACCACGCTTTTCCACGCGTCTAGCCGATCGAGGGCGTGGCTTTGCTTGCCAATGCCCGAATCCTGGAGAGACGCGTGAACGCGCCCGACACCCTGAATCCGCAGCCGCCCGCGACGAGCGGCTCGACGCAATATCGTCCGCACGGGCGCCTCATCGACGATGCCGAGCAGTTCGTGCGCAAGAACCGCTCGCGCCGCTCGACCTTCCTCAAGTGGCTGCGCAAGGTGCATGGCTGGATCGGCCTGTGGGGCGCGCTGCTCGGTTTGCTTTTCGGAGCGACCGGTTTTCTGCTGAATCATCGCGCCACATTGCGCATTCCTACCGGCGAGCCGCAGGTCACGCAAATGCAGATGCCGCTGCCCGCCGAAGGCTTCAAGACGCCGCGCGACATGGGCACATGGCTCAAGAAGGAATTGAAGATCGAGGGCAATCTCGGACGAACACGCCGCGAACCGGCGCATCCGGTCGGCTGGGGCGACAAGAGCACGATGCAGCCGGAACAATGGTCGGCGATGGTGGCGTCGCCGGGCGGCAGCGTGATGGCCGAGTA